>Ga0335084_10000507_pt1 | contig 33095 bp, 26 predicted proteins | sample Lox_Sample_44_FD_206721 | JGI IMG/M metagenome (GOLD analysis project Ga0335084, IMG submission 206721) | Soil microbial communities from Loxahatchee National Wildlife Refuge, Florida, United States - Lox_Sample_4.4 | ecosystem: Environmental > Terrestrial > Soil > Wetlands | place: USA...
CAAAGCGGCATTTCCGACGTGGCTAATGCCAGTGCTTGCTAAGAGCTTCTCAGATTCCTACGCCTGGTTTACCCGGCCTGGAACGGGTTGCGACTGTGCGGGCTGTTTCTGTCCGGCATCTTTCTTGGGCGCCAGGATGGCGTGCAGCGTATTGCCTTCCTGTCGCGGGCGGAACTCCACCATTCCCTTGTCGGCGATATCTTTAATCAGCCGTTCCAGGATTTCGCGTCCCAGGTTAGTGCGCGTCATCTCTCGTCCGCGGAAGAAAATCGTCGCCTTGACCTTGTCTCCCTCATCGAGGAAGCGCAGAACGTGGTTCTTCTTGGTCTGGTAGTCGTGGTCGTCCACATTGATGCGGAACTTTACTTCCTTCACCACAATTACTTTTTGATGCTTCTTGGCCTCGCGTTCCTTCTTTTCCTGCTGGTACAGATATTTCCCATAATCCATGATGCGGCATACGGGAGGAGTCGCGGTGGGCGAAATCTCGACCAGATCCAGGTTCTTCTCGCGGGCCATCTTGAGCGCATCGTAGGGAGTCAAAATGCCGATCTGCTGGCCTTCGTCATCAATCACGCGGATTTCCCGCGCCCGGATGCGTTCGTTTGTTCGGATAAAGCGTTTATCGATACAACCCTCCGTCAACTAAACAGGGCGACTGAGATAGGGAAAAAGTATAGCATGGCCGCGGTCCCTCGTCCGGATGGTCTTTGTTGGCGCGACGCCAGGGGCCGGGCGAAAAGAGTTCAAGACGGAACGAGCCACGGCAGGTTCGCCGTGGCTTCATCCCATGATCGCGCTGCCCCGTTTAGGATGCGCGGCGCTTTTCTACGTCCTCTGACCCTTCACGATCAGGGCGATTGGTCGTGCCGCTGTCCTGGCCCGGCTTTTTCGTGGTCGGATCCTGCGGGTTGTAAACATGCTTCCCGCTCTGAGTCGGATCCTGCCGGTTTGGGTCGGCCTGGTTTCCAGGATTGCTGGGTCGCTGTCCCGGGTTCGGTTGGTTTTTTTCAACATCGTTTCCCATGTAGTGCTCCTTAATATAAAAAGTTAATCGCGCAACACGTTTTCGTGTAACGTCGGGAGCTTAGGTGCAAAAACCCGGCCCTGGGTTAGCCCGGCAGATGATTTTCTTCAGGCATTGATGTGAAGGCGGTTCGGTTGGTGGCCGGTAAGGAGATCCAAGATGAAGCGCAGCCTGTTGCTTGGTTCCATCTTTTTCTTGATGACGACTTTGTCCCACGCCCAGGTGGGAGACATCGCGAGACGTCTCGGGCTGGGAGGTGCGACGCTCAGTGATACCAAGATCGCCTCGGGCCTGAAGCAGGCCCTTCAGATCGGTGCAGAACAGTCAGTGAAAATTACCGGACGCCCCAACGGATATTTTGGTAATCCCGACATAAAAATTCTGATGCCCAACAATCTGCGGACGCTGGAAAAAGGGCTGCGCATGGTGGGCTACGGCCCGAAAATAGACGATTTTGTCCTGAGTATGAATCGGGCCGCGGAGTCGGCCGCTCCCGCAGCGCGGAAAATCTTTATTGATGCCATCACCGCCATGACCTTCGATGACGCGCGCAGAATCCTTTCCGGCGGCGACACCGCTGCCACCAACTACTTCAAGGAAGAGACCACGCCGCAACTCACGGCCGCCTTCCGGCCGGTGGTGGAGAAGACGATGGCTAATAACGGCGTAACCCAGCAATACAACGCCCTGGTCTCGCAATACAAAGCCATCCCCTTTGCGAAAAATCAGGATTTAGACATCAGCCATTACGTGGTCGCCAAGGCCTTGGACGGACTCTTCTTCGAATTGGGCCAGGAAGAGAAAAAGATTCGCCAAGATCCCACAGCCCAGACCACCAACCTGTTGAAGGAAGTTTTCGGACGCCGCTAACGGTGTGGGTCGGACACTCATGTCCGACCCAGACTTTACCGGCACCCTGGAATCCGACCGGTCACGGGGGTCGGTACTTTGCTGTATTGTGCTGCAGGCACGTATGTGGCGTACTGATGGCAGAGAGTATGCCGTGCCAACCCGAATTCTGATCGCCGATGACGATGCCACCATTCGCCTGCTCTTGCGCCGAGTCCTTGAGCAGCAGCCGGATTGGCAGGTGTGCGGTGATGCCAGCACCGGGGTCGAAGCCATTGCAAAGGTCGAGCAACTCCACCCCGATGTTGTGGTAATGGATTTGAGTATGCCGGTCATGACCGGACTGCAGGCGGCGCCTGCCATCGCTAGAGCACACCCGCGCCTCCCCATGTTGCTGATCAGCGTTCAGGAAGTGTCCCGGCAACTGGCCCGGGAGGCCCGTAACGCCGGCTATAGAGGCGCAGTCACCAAGAGCAGCGGCAACGAGGTACTGCGAGGGGTGGAGGCATTGCTACGCAAAGAGACGTTCTTCTGGGCGGACGATGGCTCACCAATTTCAGCCGAGTGGGACCGATAGGGGAACTTCTGGTGATCGCAGGCCACGCGCGTGTTTACTTCGCGGCAGCCCTTCCCGGCCAACTGGCAGAGCGGAGAATTCATCAAAAGTCCGAGGTCAATGGACATGCGCTTTCCCCGAGGCTTCTCTCTGGTTGCGATGGTTTTGCTGGCTGCACTCACGGCTTGCACTTCCAGGCAAAACCCTCAAGCGCTCAAAGAGAAGACTGCCCAGGCGACCGCCGAACTGAAAGTCGATGCCAAGGCAGTGGCAGCGGGAATGCGTGAAGGCTGGAGCCGCGACAAGCCGCTCGACGTGAACGCGGCGACCCGCGAGCAATTAATCACCTTGCCGGGAGTGAGCGGCCCGGATGCGGACAAAATCATCGCGGGGCGTCCTTACGACACCCCCGACCAACTCGTCACGCGTCACATCCTGGCCCAGAGCAAGTACGACAAGATTGCGGGCCGGCTGATTGCCAAAAAATGATAAGGCATCGCCTCAGCCAGTGTGCCTAATCGTGGAGACGCTGGCCGGCGATTCCCCGCAGGACGCCCTCTGACACTCGCTCCACCCGGGTCTGAATCCATCGGTTGGCTGCGTGATTTCCTGACACCCTCATAGGCAGGTAGTTGTCGGTGAGTCCTTCGGTATATTCACCTTGCGGGTCTGCGCCAGAAATATTCAGTGTGATGGTTTCGATCCGCCGGCCGACAAAGCCGCTCATGAAAGCCAGCTTTTTCCCTGAAGCCAGATCGCGCAGAACGCGGTTGCGCTCGCGGGCGACGTGTATAGGAACCTGCTTGCCCATGGCGGCAGCCGGAGTTCCAGGGCGCGCCGAGTAGGTGAAGACGTGCAGGTAAGTGAGAGGCAGGTCTCCGATGAAGCGGCAAGTTTCCTCGAATTCTGCCTCGGTTTCGCCGGGAAAGCCTGCCATCACGTCCGCTCCAATCGCTGCCGCAGGCATGGCGGCGCGAATCTTTTCAACCTTTTCCCGATAGTGCCAGGGACGATACTTGCGGTGCATCCGGCGCAGCACAGCGTCACTGCCGGACTGCAACGGCACGTGCGCATGTTTGGCGATGCGGGGAGAGGTGGCCATCAGGCGAATAAGTTCGTCACTCCAGTCCATGGGCTCGACCGAACTGATGCGCAGCTTCTGCAGCTCGGTTTCGGAGAGGATGGCGCGGACGAGATCTTCGAATCCTGGCTGTTGGCCGTTGGTCGTTGGTCGTTGGCCTTTTTTCCCGGGGACTGACGGCTGAGGCCTGCCGTCTAAATCTCTCCCCCACCGGCCCAGGTTGATGCCCGAAATCACCACTTCGCGATAGCCAGCGCCCACTAATGCTTTGACCTCGCGAATGACCTCGCCGAACTCCAGCGAACGGCTCTGTCCCCGGACCGAGGGAATCACGCAGAATGAACAGCGGTTGTCGCAACCATCCTGCACTTTCAAGTTGGGACGGGTACGCTCGTTCGCGGCATCGAAGACCGGCGCAGCCTGCAGTTCGGTATGGGCAAAGATGTCGGAAACGAAGATCGGACTGCGCGCGTCGGACCTCGAACCTCGGACATCAGCGGTAAGACGCTCGAGTGGAACGAATGTGGAATGAGCCGGCCGCTGTCTGAGGTCCGAGGTCAGGAGCCCGACCGCGAGTTGTGCCAGCTGGTGCTTATGCGAATTGCCGATCACCTGGCTTACGCCGGGCAGAGCGGCGATTTCTTGCGGCGCGCGTTGCGCGTAGCAGCCGGTGACCACGATCTGGGCTTCTGGGTTCTTGCGGTGAATGCGGCGGATGGCGGCGCGGGCGTCCTGGTCAGCCGCTGCGGTCACGGTGCAGGTGTTGAGAACCACGAGTCCAGCTGCGGCAGGCTCTTCCGCACGCTCCAGACCCCGCTCCCGCAGCTGGCGTTCGATGGCGGCACCGTCTGCCTGCGTAGCCCGGCAGCCGAAATTCGCCACATAGAAAGTCGCCACCCTTCTATAGTAGCGCAGGTGGCGGAATGCTTCGACGCAGTACAGAAGGAGCCTGTGGCACAGTTTGCAAAGGCGCCGCACTTCCACAACTTCCTGGACTCGCTGGAAAAGACGAGGAACCGTCTGCTCGCCACGCGGACGCCGCCGCGGGCAGACGAGATTCGCCTTGGAATCGGGAAGCGGGAGGAAGGTGAGCTTGGCCGCCGACTCGGGAATCGCCTACCAATTCTGGTTCAACCTCAAGCCGAGGCTACTTGCCTCTTCTGCTGGAAACACTCCCGGCAGAACACCGGACGCCCCTGCGTCGGCTTGAAAGGCACAGTGGTCTCTTTGCCGCACTCCGAGCACGTGGTGCGCGTTTCCACCTTGGCGAAGCCGTTGCCTGGCCCGGAAGGCGCCGCCCCTAGTACTGATACCCGTTTCGTCTTGCAAGCCTTACAGCGTTTGGGTTCGTTTTTGAACTGCTTGTCGTGAAAGAACAGTTGCTCGCCCGCTGTGAAGATAAAATCCGCACCGCAGTCAATGCACTTCAATACCTTGTCCTGAAATTCCATTGAGAGATGCTCCCTTCAGCCCATTCCCCAAGACCTCGCAGACGAATCGCGCGACGCGTGGACTCAGGATCGTTGCCCCCTCAAACTACGACCTGGATAATTTCCCCTGGACTCGGCCCGCCATGCCGCCTTTGCGGCATGGATTACTCTTTACAATGTTTGACAATCTCTTGCGAACAAGGAAATGGGCCACCACTTGGCGTGGCAGCCCATGGACCTTAATCTTGCTCTTTACGTGCTTTTTTCCGGCTGCGCTTGCGCGCCAGCGCTTCCTTCACGCGCTTTTTTTCGCCTGGCTTCAGGTAAAAGGAGTGACGCTTGACCTCCTTGATGATGTCTTCCTGTTGCACCTTGCGCTTAAAGCGGCGTAATGCATTTTCGAGGGACTCGCCCTCTTGAAGTCTAACTTCTGCCAACTGAACTACACCCCCAAACCGGTCCCGTTTGGACGGGGATAGTTATTGCAAGGTTCCCACGGCAAGTCAAGTGGTATGTGGCAATTTCGTGCAGAGAAAATGCCAATAGCTGTCATCGATGGAACGGTTCGTCCCTAGAAAATCAGCTTCAGGGCCAGCTGAATCTGCCGGGGGGGCGTAAGATCCGTGGCCCGGAGAAAGCTGGACGGTACGCGGTACTGAGCCGGAAAGATGTTGATTCCAATGGTCTTATCGGTTTGTACGAACTGCGCGGAGTTACTCTGAAAGCCGTCCTGTGTGATTTGCACGCGCCGGTGGTCGCGGTTCAGCAGGTTAAAGGATTCAGCCATCAGTTCCAATTTGACGGTCGCCGGCATACAGCCGACGGGTGAGGCGCATGTCGGTAGTGGCGTAGTCCGGTCCGACCAGGGAGTTGCGGGAAAGCCCCGGAAGCCGGTCGTTGCTGTTATTGCCATCATGGTTGGCGTCGCCGGTCACGGTGGCGCTGACCGGCCGGCCGCTGCCGTAGGTGAACACGCCGGGCGCTTTCCAGTTGTTGAAAAACAGTCCCAGCCACTCATGATCGCGGTAAAAAGGCTTGGGCAGCAGCACGAAAGAGAAGACGAAGCGCTGCCGCTGGTCGGTAACGCTAGGGCCCTTTTCTAAGTCAGGCACGTAGGAGTCCTGCACCGTTGCCGGCCGGCCCGCCACCAGCGCATCCTGGCCATCGTCGATGGCGTGCGCGAAGGTGTACGCCAGCATGAAATAGACACCGCTGGTCATGCGACGCCGAATGGAGAGGGTCGCGCCATGGTAAACGCTCGAGGCTGCGCTCTCGAAGACGTTGATCGACCCAAGCTGCGGAATGGGGCGTGCCCGTGGATTAACGCAGGGCGGAAAGGGGCAAGTCAGCGAGCGCGTGGCCTGAAGCGTTGAAAAGGAGTCAACGTCGTAATACGTGCCCAGAAAATTTGTCCCGGAGGGATCATACACAGGGTAAGAGACGTTCACCGGCGGCGGCAGATTCACGTCGCGCGCGCGGATCAGGTCCACGCCATGCACGTACATGTAGGAAACGCCCACCGACATGCGATGCGCCATTTCGCGCTCCACGTTGAGGCTGGCCTGCTGCACCGGCGGAGTCCTGAAATTGTGCGAAAACGCTGAGACATCGGCCTGCTCGAGTTGCGCCAGACCGGAGGGCAACTGGCAATTCGTGGCATTCACCGCACAGTTCACCAGCGGATTGGGATATTGGGGAAATACCTGGTGGTCGAAGAAATTATTGTTGTTGAGAAAGAGAAAATTTCCCGCCAACCCGCTGTCGCTCTGGACCGCGGAATTGTAGATCTGAGGAATGCGGGTGTAGAAGATTCCAAACCCGGCGCGAATCACCAGCGGACGCTCGTTCCCGACTGAATATGCCAGCCCCACGCGCGGCGCAAAGTTACCGGTGTTGTAGGGCACCCGACCCGCGTCCGGCCACAATGGATTCGCCTGCAAGCCCTTCGTGGTAAACGTCTGCAGGTCATAGCGTGCGCCCAGGCTCAGGGCCAGGCGGTCAGAGGCCCGGATCGTGTCCTGCGCAAATCCCGCGTACTCGTTCGTGTCGGGATGAGTAACTGCGGGGCCAAAGCTCTGCAGATAGTAGTGCGGCACCTGATGCGCGTAGGCCCGCAGGGGAGTGAGTTCAAGGCCGGCCTCCTGGATCTCGAAGGTGAACGGATTCACCTTGATAGGGTCGAAGATGTACTCTCCGCCGCTCAACGAGGGGAAGAAGTTATAGATCCATGTCATGAGCACGTCGCCGCCACACTTCCAGGAGTTTCTCTTGCCATCCATACTTAGGGTCTCGGCCAGATGCAGGCGGTGCTCGCGGGTCTGGCGGGGAAGAATGGATGAGCGCCCGAAGCCATTCGAGCCCGAGGTGAGCCCACGTGGGTCCTGCGTGACTCCGGGCGTCAGCAAGGCAAGATCGGTGTAGCGCCTTCCGTTAAGCGGAAGCTCGTTGATCGCCCGTTCGTCAATCAAAGTCGAAATGCCGCTGGGCTGGCTTTCGATCAGCGGAGGTTCCCCTGAAACCGTGACCGTCTCGCTGGCCCCGGCGACGGCCAGTCGGAATGTCAACTCGGTCGTGCCGCCCACGTCCACCCGCAGGCGGGGCGTGGTCTGCGGCGACATTCCAGGCGAGTCGGCGCGCGCGGAATATTCTCCTGGTGCGAGCAGGTCGAAGACAAAGCGGCCGCTCACGTCGCTGGCGGCGGAGTAGCGGAAGTTGGTGGCTGTGTTCACCAGCACCACATTGGCTGCACCGATGCGTGCCCCGGCGCTATCACTCACCGTCCCGCGGATTGCTCCGCTGGAAGTGTCCTGCGCCAGGACGGCTGTGGCCAGAAGCAGAAAGGAAAAATAACACCCAACACGAGACATTGACTCGCCCTCACCCATGAATCGAATCGTGGACGAGTCCGGACTGGAGAAAGGGACTTGCTGGGTATATCACGCGGGTGGAGCGCCGTCTGTGATCGGCAAACTATCTCGCGAAAGTTGTCCCGCGTCGGGAATTTGGATAGGACGGGACCGGGATATCCTGTCCCACATTACTTGGTGTCAGAAGCTTCGCATACGCCGCCTTGGCTTGCTTCAGCACTGGGATATCCGCGTCCGCGTCCTTCCACAACCCAAGAAAGCCCTGATACGCAGCCTTGGCTTTCGTGGTATCTCCCGCAAGCGCGTAGGCACGGGCCAACCCAAGGTGCGCCAGTGCGCCCGTCCAACAGTTCCAGACGATCCCGTTGTGATCGAGAATCTTCTGGAACTCGGCCGCGGCCTCGCTTCCTTTGCCTGCCGCCAGATAGGCCTGGCCCCGGATGTACACCGGGTACAGGCAGGAAATATTGTTGATGAACTGGATTTGTCCCAGGTCGATGCGGGAAGAGGCTTCGAGGCGCTCGAGCGCGGCAGCCGGATTCTTTCGATTCAACGCCAGTTGCGCATGAATGGCCGGTAGCCACAGGGACTGCACCTGGGTATCAAGCGGAAAGAGACGGTCCAAATCGCGCGCCAGGGATTCTGCCCTGACGTTCTCGCCCGCCATGGCGAGCCCCAGCGCGGCCTCGATCTGCACGCTTTGACTGTCCGGCTCCAGCCTGAGCGCGGCCTCGGCGTTCCGGCGCGCCTCCGCCAGGTTGCCGAAGGCGGCTTCGCGGAGCGCCTGATTCGCCTGCCAGATTGCAGCATTTTCTTTGCTGTCTATACGCACTGCCGACGCCATGGCCTGCCCGGTGAGGTCCCGCGCTTTGTTGAGATGGCCGGAATACGCCTGCGTGTCAGACTCCAGCGCCAGGCCGAAGTGTTCCGAATCCGGCTGACTTCGAAACCACGCCTCCTGTTCAGCCATGCCCTGGGAGTCTTGCGCGATAAAGGCGGCCGCGTAGAGTTCGTTGCGCAGAATGTAGTCGTCGAAGTTCCGGGCCAGGGCGGTCCTGGCGATTTGGCGGGCCTCGTCGAGGCGTTGCAATGCCAGCAGACAATTCCCCAGGTTCATGTAGGGAGCACCTACCTCCGGAGCCAGGCGGAGATTCTGGCGATGCGCCTCTTCCGCCTTGTCGTACTGCCCCAGCGAAGCATAGGTGATGCCGAGCGCGCTGTAGGCGGCGTCGTCGCGGGGATAATTTTCAATCCACTCCTGATATGTCTGGGCTGACTTGTCGAGCTCCCCAGTCACGAAACGGTAGTAGTCAGCCGCAATCGCAAGTTTTTCACGTTCGCTGGAATGGGCGCGATTCTCAAAGGCCTTGCCCTGATATTCACTGGCCCGCCCAAGTTCAGCCAGGCTGGCATAGCTGTTGGCCAGCCCGCGGTAAGCCGCGGCGAAATTGGGGTCCAGTTCGACGGCGCGCTGGTAGTAAGCAATGGATTGGGTCGTGCTCTTCTGCATGCCCGCCCGGACGCCGAGGCTGAAGGCTTTCAGGGCTTCGAGCGACGACGTAGTGGCCTGGCTCAGCGGCACATCGAACTTCTTAACCGTAGCCAGCGACTCGCCCAACTCGCCGCGCAACCTGGCGGCGGCATCACCCAGCGTATCCACCACCTTCTCTTTGCTCGGCGCTGTGACCTGCTCTTGCGCCAGCGTGTCTCCGCTGTGACAATTCACTGCGTTCAACCCGATCACATATCGACTGCCCAGGGGAGCAATATCTCCCGCAATATAAGCCTGGCTGCCGGCGCGCTGGCAGACTTCGCGGGCGACTTCTGGAGTGAGGGGCGTGTCCTCGGGACGAGTCATCAGCTTGAGAATTGCGCCCACTTTGCCGCCCGAAACCACATTGAGAAACGGTGATTGTCTCAGGGCGACGCTGAGCGTCTGCTTGAGGGTATCGTCGAAGACCGGGTCGCGCGTGGAGTTGGCGAAGTCGGCGAGGACGATGGTGTCGCGCTCGGTAAGCGGCTTCGGGTGGTGATAGCGGTAGTACAGAACTCCTGTGGTGGCCGTGATAAACAGAGCCAGCAACAAAACCCAGCCAAGCCCTGCTCGGCTCGGACCGACGAGGCCTGTCCTGAGCGAGGTCGATGGAGCGCCCGTCCCCACGTGGTCGGTGGTTGCCACCTGGGTGGTGATGGCCATCGGTCCCGTTCCTACATCGCCAATGGTTTCGTCACTCACCAGCGAGGGTAGGGTTGGATGGACGGCACCTGAAGTGATCACCGCCGGAGTGGCGCCGGCCGACCGCCCTGAATCCGTGTCCCGCTTCAGCTTCTGCAGATCGTTGCGCAGCTCGGCGGCGGACTGGTAGCGCAGCTTGCGGTTCTTTTCCAGGGCTCTATTAATGATGGCTTCGAGCCTCGGTGGCAGATGGCTGTTCAGGCGCACCGGCGGGACCGGCGCCTCGTACAGGATGGCCCCGAACGTTGAGCCCGTGGTCTCGCGCTCGAAGGGTTGGCGCCCCGTGGCCATTTCATAGAGCGCCACCCCGAACGAAAATATGTCGGTGCGGCCGTCCAGCGGCTTGCCGGAAACCTGTTCCGGCGACATGTAGGCCACGGTGCCCATCATGCTTCCGACCACGGTCAAATCCTTGAGCACGGTGGGACTGTCTGAGTCCGGCATGTTCGCGGGCCGCTGTCCGCTGCTCATCTTCGCCAGGCCGAAGTCAAGAATCTTGGCCAGGCCGCGCTTGGTGACGAAGATATTGGCCGGCTTCACATCGCGGTGCACGATGTCCTGGGCATGCGCCGCGTCGAGCGCGTCGGCAATTTCGGTGCCGATCGAAAGCAGGGCCTCCAGCTCCAGAGGCCGCCCCCCGATGCGGTGCTTCAGAGTATCGCCATCCAGAAACTCCATGACAATGAACCACTGCCCCTCATGGCTGGCAATCTCATGGATGGTGCAGATGTTGGGATGGTTCAGCGCCGAAGCCGCCCGCGCTTCCCGTCGAAAGCGCTCCAGCGCCTGGGGATCGTGCGCAACTTCATTAGGCAGAAACTTCAACGCCACGAAGCGGCCGAGCATCAGGTCTTCGGCCTTGTACACCACGCCCATGCCCCCGCCGCCCAGCTTTTCCAGGATGCGATAGTGCGAGATGGTGTGACCGATCACAGGGGAACCCGCGCTGTGGAGCGATGTTAGGAGCAGCGGAAGGGCAAGTCAATCGGAAGGGGGCGAGGCGAGATCTTCCTGCCACAGCCGAAATTAGACGAGAAAACTGTCATCCGCGTAAAATCCTTGCCATGTCAAAGCACCGACTCCTCCCGCTAACCGTTCTGACCCTTGCCGCTGCTGTCGCGGCCTTCTCGCAAGACATCCAGAAGCTCGATCCCGCCCTCGACAAGCTTGTGCCTGCCAATGCCAGACTGGAAAAGGTAGCGACCGGCTTCAACAAGTGGACCGAAGGACCGGTCTGGACTCGCAAGGGCACTCTCATGTTCGCGGAAATCCCGTCGAACAACATCGACCAATGGGTGCCCGGGCAGGGCGCGAGTGTCTTCATACATCCCAGCGGATATGAGGGAGCGGAGCCCTACAAGGGGCCGGAGCCGGGCTCGAATGGAATGACGCTCGACGCCGACGGCCGGGTCACGGTGGCAGGGCACGCCCGACGCACCGTCTGGCGCCTCGAGGCCCTCGATCCCAAGGCACAAATTACAGTGTTGGCGGATTCCTATCAGGGCAAGAAGCTCAATAGTCCGAACGATGTCGCGTATAGATCCGATGGCTCGCTGTACTTTACCGATCCCCCTTACGGCCTGCCCACGCAAGGCGATGACGACCCCTTGAAAGAGTTGCAAATCAACGGCGTTTACCGCATACCGGGTGCGCGCCAGCAGAAGCCGGGCGCGCCGCCCGACCGGGACAAACTACAGCTTGTCATCAAGGATCTCCCCCGTCCCAACGGCTTGGCTTTTTCTCCGGATGAGAAATTCCTCTACGTCGCGGACTCTGGCAAGAAACTATGGATGCGCTACCGGGTGCAGCCCGACGGATCGGTCACCGATGGCAGCGTTTTCCTGGATGCCTCATCCGACCCGGTGAAAGGCCCGCCCGACGGTTTGCGGGTGGACAAAAAAGGCAACATCTGGAGTTCGGGCCCGGGCGGGGTCTGGATTATTTCTCCGGAGGGCAAGCACCTCGGGACCATCAAGGTTCCGGAAGTGGTCAGCAACACGGCCTGGGGCGAGAAGGACGGCAAGACCCTTTACATCACCGGCAGCACCAGCATCTACCGTATTAGAGTGAAGGTTGGCGGTGTCGTGCCGGGCTTGTAGCCACCATGCGCTTCACGGCTTGAGCTTGCTTTGCACCAGTTCTTCCACGCGCCGCAATACTTCGTCCTCGGACAACTCGGTGGAATCCAGCAACAGCGCGTCACTGGCCGGCACCAGGGGCGACGTGGCGCGAGTGCGATCGCGGCGGTCGCGCTCGCGCAGCTCTGCCACGATGGCGTGGGCCGCCGCTCCGCTCACGTTTTGCTGCTGCAGGCGCCGCTGTTCGCGTACCCCCGGGTCGGCATCGAGAAAGATTTTTACGTCGGCTTCGGGAAAAACCTTAGTGCCAATGTCGCGGCCTTCCATGACCACCCCGCCCCCGGCACCCATTTCCTTTTGCCGGGCAACCATCCATTGCCGAACCCCGGGGTGGACCGAAACCCGTGAGGCAGCCTCCGTGACGTCGGGTTCACGCACCCGCTGGCTCACGTCGCGGCCATCGAGCAGCACCCGGTTGCCGCCCATGCTGGGTTCGAGATGGATGCGCGCGTTATGCGCCAGCTTGACCAATGCGGGCCCGTCGTCAAACGACACATCCCACTGAATCGCCTTCAGGGCCAGGGCGCGGTACATGGCGCCGCTTTCCAAATTCACGTATCCCAGCTTGCGGGCCAGGCGCGAGGCGATGGTGCTCTTGCCGGCGCCGGCTGGGCCATCAATGGCGATGATGAGTTTGCGAGGGGACGCGACCATTCCGGGAGGTAACGATTGTACACGGTGCGCGATCGTACGACGTCCTTTCGCCGATGCTAGAATCGGGTAGGAAACCAGCGACTCGATCCAGACCATTCCATGCCGACCGGCTCCGAAATCCGCCGCCAATTTCTGGACTTTTTCGTTCAGAAGGGACACCGCGAGGTGCACTCGTCGTCTCTCGTCCCGCAGAACGACCCAACCCTTCTCTTCACCAATGCGGGCATGAACCAGTTCAAGGACGTCTTTCTCGGCCTGGAAAAACGCGACTATACCCGGGCCACGACTTCCCAGAAATGCGTGCGCGCCGGCGGCAAGCACAACGATCTCGAAAATGTAGGCTTCACTAACCGTCACCACACGTTTTTCGAGATGCTGGGAAATTTTTCTTTTGGCGACTATTTCAAGAAGGACGCCATCGCCTACGCCTGGGAGCTGGTCACTTCACCGCAATGGTTCGGAATAGAAAAGAACAAGCTGTACGTCACCATCTTCAACGGTGAAGGCGGAATCGAGCGCGATGCCGAGGCTTACGACTTGTGGGTCGGGCAGGGCGTGCCCAAAGACCACATCTTTGAATTCGGCCTGCAAGACAACTTCTGGCAGATGGGCGACACCGGCCCCTGCGGTCCCTGCAGCGAGATTCACTACGACATGGGCGTGGCGGCGTCCGACCAGGGCCACACCGACTGCAAGTTCGGCTGCGATTGCGGGCGCTATGTCGAACTTTGGAACCTCGTGTTCATGCAATTCGACCGCGACGCGGGCGGGAAACTGAATCCGCTGCCCAAGCCGTCGATTGATACAGGGATGGGCCTGGAGCGGGTGGCGGCAGTGCTGCAGGGCGTAATCTCGAATTACGAGACGGATTTGTTCACGCCGCTGATCAAAGAGGCAGCGCGATTGACGGGGACCTCACTTGAGAAAGAGCTCGACAGGGAATTGCATACGAAAGCGGCAGCGTCGCTCAGAGTGATTGCTGACCATTCCCGCGCGGCGACGTTTCTGATTTCGGACGGAGTGCTGCCCTCGAATGAGGGACGCGGTTACGTCCTGCGCAAGATTATCCGGCGAGCCATCCGACATGGTCGATTGTTGGGACATAGGGCCACCTTCCTTTTTCAGATGGTTCACAAGGTCGTTGGACTAATGAAGGATGCCTATCCGGAGCTTGTTGAGAGTGAGGGGCGTGTTTCGGATAGCGTAAAAGCGGAGGAAAAACGCTTTGCTCACACCGTTGACAAGGGGATGGAGGAACTTGACGACGATATAACTGTCTTGCGGTCGAAGCATTCCGATGTCTACCCAGGCGAGCAAGCGTTTAAGCTCTACGATACGTTCGGACTGCCCTTGGATTTCATTCAGGATGCGATCAGAGATGTCGGGGTTCAGTTCGATCAGGCCGGCTTCGATCGCGCCATGCAGGAACAGCGCGAACGTGCCCGCGCTTCTTGGAAAGGCGCCGCCAAACAAACCGCCAATCCTGCCTACCAGAAGCTGCCGAAATCCGACTTCGAAGGCTACCGCCAGACCCGCTCCGACGGTTGCGAGGTTCTCGCCATCATCCATCAGGGTCAAGGCGCGCAGGAACTCAAGCCGGGTGAGGAAGGCGAGGTCATCCTCGACCACACGCCGTTCTATGCCGAGTCCGGAGGCCAGGTTGGCGACCGTGGCTGGTTTTACAGTGACGATCACAACACCGTCGTGGCCGAAGTGAAAGGCTGCTACTACCCGATCCAGGGCGTGCGCGCGCATCAAGTCACTGCGAAGCAATCGATTCGGCTAGGTCAAAGGGTCGATGCCGTGGTTGATGCCGATGTCCGCTTGGCCACCATGCGCAACCACACCGCCACGCACCTGCTGCAGGCCGGATTGCGCGAGGTTCTGGGCAAGCATGTGAAGCAGGCCGGGTCGCTGGTGGCGCCCAATCATCTGCGCTTCGACTTTTCCCACTTCACCGCGGTCGCCGACGAAGAAATGCAGGACATCGAAGACCTGATCAACAAGGAAGTGCTGAGCAACGAAAGGATCGAAGTCATTGAAAATGTCCCCATCGACGTCGCCATCAACGAATACAAAGCCATGGCACTGTTCGGCGAGAAGTATGGCGACAAGGTCCGCGTAATCAAGATTGGCGATTTCTCCACCGAGCTTTGCGGCGGCACGCATACTGCACAGACCGGCGAGATCGGCCTGATCAAAGTGTTGAAGGAAGGCAGCGTGTCTTCGGGCGTGCGCCGCATCGAAGCCGTGACCGGCGAGGGTTCCCTGCACCATTTCCAGAAAGACCATCAACTGGAAAACGTGGTAGCCAGCTTCAGCACGCGCGAGGCCAATGCGTCGCCGGCAGAGGCGTTGAAACAGGAACTGGAAAAGAAAGACGCCGAGATCAAGCGCCTGGCCCGCGAACTCGATCAGGCGCGGATGAAATCGGCATCCTCCTCGGTGGCGTCAGTTACCGACCAGATTAGGGATGTGCGCGGCGTGAAAGTGCTGGCCCACCGCGTGGACAATCTGGAGCGCGCGCAGATGCGCACGCTCGTCGATCAACTGCGAGACAAGCTGGGCTCGGGCGTAGTGGTGCTGGGCTCGGCCTCAAACGGCAACGTCGCGCTCATCGTGGGCGTAACCAAAGACCTTACCGGCAAGATCCAGGCGGGCAAAGTGATCGCGCCGGTGGCGCAGAAAGTCGGCGGCAAGGGCGGCGGCAGGCCTGATCTGGCTGAAGCCGGCGGCAAGGAACCTGGGTCGCTGGATGCTGCCCTGGGTGAGGTCTACGCAGTGGTGGAAGCCTTGTTGGGAACATAGGTAGTGAGTCAGGTTCGCCTATGACCGGCAAAGTCCACGAACCACGAAGTATCAGGAAGCTTTCAGTCTCTATGGTTCTCCTTCGTGCCCTTCATGGTTAAGGGTTCCAGACTGATCCACCACAGAAAATAGAACCAGTTGTCAGATTTGAGTTCCCGGTTCTCAGCCCATCGCCCGGCATTGAATTAGAGTCGTACACAACTTCTTGCTATACTCCGGGGCGATGTGAGGGCGTGTGAAGAACCGGATCAGTTTCATCAGCCACCAGGGCAAGAAAGTCCTGCTGGTGGATTGCTCCAATTGCTCCTCCGCGGAGCTGGAACAATTCGCCGATCTTGTTCCCGCTCATGTTACCGCTGAACCTCGCGGATCGGTGTTGCTGCTGGCGGACTTCACGGGCGCCAGGATGGACAAGAAGAGCCTTGATCGCCTTAAGCCCGCGCTGGTGTTCGACCGGCCGCATCTCAAACGCTCCGCCTGGGTGGGGACGGACAGCTTGCCTAAAATCTTCTACGAGCACCTGAAATCTTTTTCGCAGCGGGAGTTGCCCACGTTCAAGACCCGCGAGGAAGCCTTGGACTGGCTGGTTGCGGACTGAGCGCGGCGGGGGCTACGAACGCCACTTCAATGTGACTGGGCCAACCAGCGGATGCTTCATCTCGCCGCCGGTTCTCATCGCTTCCAGATGCGCGGCTTTTAACCCGAAATACCATTTGGCGGGGCGGTCAGCGTCATCGATCAGCATCAGGTGCGGATTGTGCTTCAGCCCTTCTGACTGTTTCTCCATGGTCTGACGGTCCTGTTCGACAAATTTCGCGAACACAAACGTGAGCAGCTGCTGTCCCAGCGGCAGCCAGCGGAAAATGTTCCAAGCCGCCACCACATCAATGCGGCAGTGGCTGCGGGTGATGGGCGTCACTGTGGTCAAAGATGAGAACCAATATTTGCCGGCTCGGATAGTCTCCAGCCGCAGGTTGGGCAGAACAAAATCAATAGTGGTGGTGATCGATTCGGCGTCGGCATACAGCCGCAGCAGTTTGTAGGGCGCGCTATTCGAGCTGGGCGTGTGCGCGCTCATGCGGAAGCCGTTGGGGATGGGCTCGAAATTCTTCTGCTTCTCGTGGATGCTGTCGCGACTGCGCCACCACCAGGCCTGATGGACAAAGGGCCCATGCGCGGGATCCATCAGCCCGATGATTCCGTGATCGACGCTGCAGGGTAAGTCAGCGGTCAGATACGCCAGCTTGTACCTCTCGCTGAAGGTTGGAACGCGGGGCGCGGGCGTCGGCGCCTTATCCGCCTTGGTGAATCCAGCGCTAGGCGGCGGCGGTTGGGGAATGAACACCCAGATGAAGTCATCATGCTCTTCGCAGGGATAGCTGCCGGCGTAGATGCGGTCGATCTTTAGCTTCTGGTCCGCGGTGAGGGAAGGAATCAGCTTGCATTGGCCGGTGTGTCCGTCGAACCGCCAGCCGTGATAGCTGCACTCCACCTGTTGGCCGTCGAAGAGCCCGTGCGAAAGCGGCATGCCGCGATGCGGGCAAGCGTCGTGCAATGCAAATGGCCGGCCCCGGCTATCGCGGCCCAGGGCCAGCGGGGTTTCGAGCAACACGGCTTTCTGCAGGTGACTTCCATCTACCTGGCGGCCGGGTAGGGCGCGATACCAGAAGCCGTAGAGCATCAGCGAGTCTGGTTCTTCGCGTTGCGGCAGGGCGTGGTCGTTCATGGACATGTGGTGGAGGCAGCCTACTACAGCCGCCGATTCCGGTAAAAGCCAGCCGCCGGCGTTTACCCCCGTGGAGGCCCGTTCACGCCCTTGGCGAGGTAACCAGCCGGCGGCGTAAATATCTATATTTTCAGTGAATTGCCGTATTACTTCGGTGGTTCTATTGGACTCTTGAGCAATTGCTACCGTCCCACCGCCAGCCTATAATTGCTTCACTCTGGTAGATGTTTCTCCGTCAGGTTCCGGGGAGGTGGCGCGGGCATATTTTTGTCCGTGCGAAGGCACTAAACCCGGCTATGCGAAAACGCCTGCAAATCGCCCTGATGGCAAGCCCCGTACTCGCGACCTTCCTTTCTCTCACCACGCCATATCTGCGGGCACAGGCCGGTGCCGCACCCATCACCACCAGTGTTGATCGCTCGGGACGCAAAATCTACGTCAATGACGAGACGCAAATCGCACCGAAAGCGTCAACCACGACGGCGGTCCGAAGCAGCGGGCTGATGTACTGGAGTCCCACTGCCCACCGCTGGAAGTCAGTCCCTTCGGCCAATGTCCGGGCAGCGCGCTCGGCCGCGGCCGAAGTCAGCAACTCGCAGCAGGTGTCCAGCTACGTTCGGGGCAAACCCTTCACCCAGGCGGAGATTGATGCTGCCATCGATCAGGCTGCGGCCCGCCACAACGTGGACCCCAGTCTGGTGCGCGCGGTCATCAAGGTGGAATCGAACTTCAACCCCAACGCAGTGTCCCGCACCGGGGCGATGGGGCTGATGCAGCTGATGCCACAGACAGCGCGAAGTCTGAACGTGCTCAACCCATTCGATCCCGAACAGAACGTGGATGCGGGCGTCCGCCATCTCAAGCAGTTGATGGAAAACTATGGTGGCGACGTCAAGCTGAGCCTGGCGGCCTACAACGCCGGCGCCGGCGCAGTGGCGCGAAGCGCGGGCATACCGCACTTCCGTGAGACCCGCAACTACGTGAAGCGCATCACCCAGCTGTACTACGGGGGGAGCGATGCCAGCTACCAGATCCTGGGCAGTCCGGTGCGCGAACCCGTGCGGGTCAGGCGGGATGACCGGGGCGTCTTAATCTTCAGCAACACCGACTGAAAAACCGGCATCTGTAGCAGGGTAAACAAGGCAACACCAGCTCTCACGAGCTACGCGATTACGGGCTTAGGCGACAACAGGCTGGAAAATTGAATAACTCCGATCGAAGCCAACGCGCAAGGCGTCTGGGTGCGGCTCTGCTCCTGTTGTTGCTCCCGGTCCTGCCCCTGCAGGCACGGGGCAAGTCTGAAGCCTGGGCGCGTACGCAATACTCCACCGCCGAGCGCATGCGGGAGGCCCTGAACAGCCTTCCTTCCGCCCAACAAAGCCGCCGCGAATACCAGCGCGTCATCGCCGCCTACCGGCGCGTGTACTACGGCTCGCCGACTTCTTCCAAGGCCGACCCCAGTGTGGTGGCGGTGGCTGAGTTGCTGACTGAGATGGGCCGGCGCTTCAACGATGACAGGGTCCTGCGTTCCGCTATAGGCCAGTACAAGTTTCTGCGCCGGGAATACCCCGGTAGCCGGGACCGCGTCGATGCGCTCTTCACCATGGGCCAGATCTATCAGGATGATCTGAAAGACCAGACCCTGGCCAAACAGGTATTCGAAGAATTTCTCCACCGTTATCCTCATAACCATCTGGCGAGCGAGGCCCGCAAGGCGCTGGCCGAACCGGTGCAGCAAGCGGGGTTGCGAGCAAAAGATGAGGATGATTCGGACGACGATTCCGGCACCCCCAACCCGCGCGCCGGAAAGCCCACCTCCGACCAGAGTCCAACCTCCACGGCGGCTGAAGACGCTACAACCAAGCCCGACGCGGAGGATGCGAACCACAAGGTGGCGCACGTCACCAGCATCCGTAGTTGGTCCAATCCGAACTACACCCGGATCGCCATTGGTCTGGAAAGGGACAGAAAGTTCGAGGCCCAGCGCATCTATCACCCCGAGCGAATTTTCTTTGATCTGCGCGACACCAATCTGACGTCGGCGCTGCTGGGCAAAACCATCGAGGTGGATGATGGGCTGCTGAAAAGGATCCGGGTGGCGCAGTTCCAGCCGGGAACGGCCCGGATTGTTCTGGAGGTAGCGGACCGTTCCGATTACACCACCTTCCTGCTCACCGATCCGCCGCGCCTGATCATTGATGTTCATAGCAAGGACATTCGCAGCTCGGACACCCAGGCAAGGACTGTTGGCGCCCGGGACGACGAAGATCCAGACAAGAAAACCGCGGACGAGAAACCGCTTCAGGAACCGGCGACGGCCAAGCCAGGCGCAGTCGCCGAAGCGAAGCCACAGGTCAAGGAGAACGGCAAGAAGCCTGCTTCCCTCACTCCCGTGGCAAGCGGGGGCGGAGCCAGGAAAACAATTGTGGAAGCGGACGATGACGACGATAGCGCGATTACGGTAGCCAAACTCGATCCGCCCGAGATCAAGCCCCCAACCAGGGCGGCGAGCGCGCTGACCCGGCCCACAGCGGCGAAAGGGTCCAGCCGGAGCAAGCACAAGCCGGCCGTGATTTTTCCCGATGTCCGTGAAGCTTCACCCACAGCCAACGGCGATCGCTCCCTGATCCGCGCCCTGGGGCTGAAAATCGGCAAGATCGTGATTGATCCCGGCCACGGCGGACACGATACGGGAACCATCGGCCCCAACGGTTTGGAAGAAAAAGATCTGGTGCTCGATGTGGGCCGGCGGCTGGGCAAGCTGCTCCAGGCCCGCCTGGGCGCCGACGTGGTTTACACCCGCAAGGACGACACCTTCATCCCCCTGGAAACGCGCACCTCGATCGCCAACCAGGAGCAGGCCGACCTGTTCGTTTCGATCCACGCCAACTCCAGCCGCGACCCGGATGCGCGCGGCGTAGAAACCTACTACCTGAACTTCACCTCGTCGGCCGAAGCGCTGGACGTGGCGGCACGCGAAAATGCGGCCTCGGACAAGTCCATCCACGAGCTTCAGGATCTGGTGAAGAAGATCGCATTGAAAGAGAAGATCGAAGAATCGCGAGAGTTTGCTTCTAATGTACAGCGCGCCCTGCACAGTGGGCTGGCGGCCAAGAGTCCCGGGATGCGCGATCGCGGGGTCAAGAAGGCGCCGTTTATCGTCCTCATCGGGGCCAACATGCCTTCCATCCTGGCCGAGATTTCGTTTGTCAGTAACCCGGGCGACGAGCGCCGGCTGCGGACTTCCGACTATCGCCAGCGCATCGCCGAATCGCTCTACCGGGGAATATCGAAATATGTAAGCGGCCTGGGCGGAGTCAAAGTTGCGAGCAGGATCGATAAAGACGAGAACCAGTAGTTTGACCTCTGCCCTCCAGTGCTCGCCCTTGCGGTTTAAGCTTTTCGTCATCGCCAGCCGCAAGATCAGTCGTTAACTGCAAAAGCGCGCAACGAACCCGCAAACGGCGCAGGGAAAGCTCGATCTCATCCCCTCCCTGATGGAAACTTTCGCTCTCCGTCTGTAGTCTAAGTAGTACAGGGCTTTTTCGCTCCCTGCCTGATTATGGTCAGCAGATTCATGTCCGTTCTTCTCCTGTTGGCACTGTGGGTGGGCGCCGCCCTCGCGGGCGAGTCGCCTGCAGCCACACCACCACCGTCGCCAGCACCACCCATTCTTCCTGCGCAATTTGCGGGATGGCATGTCTCCGGCACAATTCAGAGCAGCAAGGACCCCGCGGTAGCTGATTCCGTGAATGCGGCTCTGCTTAAGGAATACGGCCTAACCGACTTTGAATCGGGTACCTACACGCGCGACGACGGACGCAAGGTTGCCCTCAAGGCCATCCGCTTCGCTGATGCCAGCGGCGCCTATGGTGCGTTCACCTATTACAAGCTGCCGCAGATGCTGAAGGAATCGATCCCGGACCAGAGTGCGTCGCTCAATGAGCGTGTCCTTTTCTATCATGGCAACATCCTGGTGGACGCGGTATTCGAGAAACTCAGCGCCATGTCCGCCGCCTCGCTGCGGGAACTGTCGCAGGCCCTGCCCCGGCCGGCCGGGAACGCAGGCAATCTACCCAGCCTGCCGGCCTATCTTCCCAAGTCGGGTTATGTGAAGAACACCGCGAAATACGTAATGGGACCGGTCGGGCTGGACAAGATCAGCGCGCCACTCTCCGCGCCACTGGTGGACTTTAACGCCAGCGCCGAAGTGGCCATGGGCGCATACCAGACTTCCGGCGGGGTGGCCACGCTGATGCTGATCGCGTATCCGACACCGCAACTGGCCGCGGAACACCTGCGCCGAATCGATGCCGCCAACCAATCGAATGCGCAGTCGGGTAGTCCCATCGCAATCGCCGGACCCATGTTCGCTAAGCGCACCGGTCCCATGGTCGTGATCGCAACCGGCGCGGTTTCGCAGGCGGAAGCGCAGTCAATGCTGAGCGCCGTGAACTACGAGGCTGACGTCACCTGGAACGAGAACACCTATCAGAACAAGAAAAACAATCTGGCCAACCTGCTATTGAACGTTTTCCTGCTTTGCGGGATCCTCATCGTCTTTGCCGGGGTGGCAGGGCTGGCATTTGGAGGGATTCGCATCTTCTTCAATCGCATTTTGCCGGAGCGCGTTCTGCACCGGGAAATAGAAACAGATTTTATCTCCCTGAACCTGTCCGAGGGTCAGGACGGGGTCGCTGATTCCAAGGTAAGCTCATCAATCAAAGCTGTTTAGGAGAGCAAGACGGCCTCACAGTGCGAAAATGGCGGCCCTGCGAAGACCTGTTAACCTATTTTGTAAACTATTGAATCTAAAGATATTTATTTCCCAAAAATTCCTTGACACCCCCCTTTTTCGGCTCATAAGATTTCGCCAGAAAGTTTTGACGGTTTTTTGCCCGTTGGAACTATTCTCCCTAAAAGAAGAGGCCGCCCCTTTGCCAGGGTGGCCTTTTTATTTGGAGAGCAGTCGTCGCTCGTCAGTCGCCGGTCGCCCGTCGTCAGCACAGCCGAACTTTGTTGAATGAGACGTTGAATTTCCTGACGACTGAGGACTGACGACCGACGACCGACGACTGCCTTTGTTAGAATCGAGAGCAAGCCGACGTAGCTCAGTTGGTAGAGCAGCCGATTCGTAATCGGCAGGTCAGCGGTTCAAGTCCGCTCGTCGGCTCCAGCATAACTTCAACCCTTCAATCAGTTTGTCGATTCTGGCGGACGGTCGTCCACAGGCTGTCCGGTTCCGAGGCGATGGCGGTATCAAGTTTAAAAACCTCGCATTTCTGCGCGTCAAGGTAGAAGCGATATGACCGATTATGGCAGGTCGATTGGCTGCAGCGGGCGTTGCTGGTCCGGGTGCGCAGGTTGCGGCTGCGGCACAGATCGCACTACTGCTGTTTTGCCGCTCGCGTCCACGCTGAAGGTTGTGGATGTGCTGTTGGTTGCGCCAAACTGATCCATCACTGTCGCGGTCGCTGTGTAGCTACCGACGGCGGGAAAAGTTTCCAGCGCCGCCGGAGTCGTGAAATGGCTCCCGTCGGAGTACTGCATCTGCCGGCTGATCAGGAACCCGTCAGGATCGGAAGACGTGGCGGTGCACCCGAGAACGGTCGTTGCCGATATGTTGGGCATGGGCTGCACTGCGATTCTGGCTACCGGGGGAAGGTCGTCGGGTTCCGCCAGCACGTTGAACGAGGTGCTGGCGGTTTGGTTTCCTGCCTGGTCGAACGATTGCACGGAAATCTGATGGCTTCCGGTAAAGATCTTGATGGCGGTATTGAGTGTGTCGCCAGCCGTCGCATACGCCTGCTGGCCATCAATCAGCACCCGCATTACGGAAACCGGGGTTCCCGGATTGGCGGAGGCCACCAGCATGGTCGGCCAATTCACCGTCGAACCGGCGCCAGGAGAGGAGACCGTGATGCCCCCTGCCGACGGCTTCACCGAGATCTGTTGCACTACGACCGCCGAGGCGCCGGCCGCATCATACGCTGAGGCCGTGATGAGGTATGTGCCCACCGTCTGATAGGTGTGGGAAGCTGAGAGCCCGGTGATGACCGTGCCGTCGCCGAAGTCGATCATCGAGTGGGCGATGGTGCCAGAGGACGCTGCGACCGTTGCCGTGTATGCCAGCGGCCCGGTTTGCGAGATATTAAGCGCGACGTCAGGCAGCTGGTCACCGGGATGATAAGCCATCGCCGGTGACATCTTATTCTGGAAACTGGGTGCGCCGGTTGCTTTGACGTACACCAAGTAAGTGCCGTCGGGAAGCTTCAGCGGGCCCAGATCGAACGAGTGCGTCCCCGTGGGCACATCGCCCAGCTTCGCCAGGTTGGTGCCATCGGTGCTGATGAATACGGTGTAGTGATCGATCGTGCTCTCGTCTCCACCGTTGACGCTCCAATGGATCGTCGTGCCCGACTGCGAAGGCGCCAGATAAATGCAGTTGTCGATGCCTGGCTCAATTGCCGTTCCCTCCTCGTAATCGTTCCAGGTCGCAATCTGTATGGCGGGGAGTTGCTCGCTACTGGAGTAAAACTTGCCTGCCTCGCCAAAAGTCTGCTGCCAGGCCTGGCCACATTGCTGGTTGGTGACGCGGTTCGTTCCCCATGCGGCCAGCGTGTCATTGAAGCCTTTATAAACGGAACCGACTACGACGCTTCCCGTCTTCTGCAGGGCTGCCTGATAGAAGGCGCCCTGGGACGCCAGATTGAGGTCGAACGGGTTGCTGGCGTCGACATTGACCCATGAGAATCCACCGTCAGAGGAAGTATGGCTTAACCCCTTCGTCCCTTGAAAAATCAACAATGGATTGCCCGGGATCGAGGCGATTACGCGGCTCCAGTCAATGTAGTAGGCATCCACCCCGAAAAAGAAAATGACGGGCCGGCCATTCATTTGCATGTACGCCGGCGATGATTCATATTGCGCCGCGACGTAGGTCAAGTCGGATATGAGTTGGTCGGTCACATCGCATCCGTTGCCAGCCGCCGCCGAACCCAGCGCCCCCACGTCTTCCATGATCGCGAACTGGAATTGACCAGCGTTTGCTTCAGCCTCGCTCTTGAGCAACATTGTGGCAGTGTCGATGGTGGTATTAGCCGGGCCATACCAGGCCGAAATCGCACCTTGTATCCCGCGGCTGATCATGTCCACCACCTGGCGATGCACCTGACCGGCATCGGCCGAATTGTAGCCCACGTTCATGTGGTCCTTCTTGCCGAACCAGCCTAGCCAGGTCGCATAGATTCGAGTGTACGATCCGCTGTACAGCAGCGATCGAAGCGGCACTTTGCTGACATTGCCGGCACCGACATTTCCGTTGGTCTGCGCTACAAACGAATCGGCCGCACTCGTGTTGTTACCGGTCTCGGCCTGCAGCGTGGTCGTAGCTCCAGGTACGGAACCGCCGGGCGGGGGCGGTGCCGGCTGCTCGGCTGAACCACCGCAGGCGGCCAGTACGACCAAAAGCCCGATTAAAAGGGAGATATTAAGCGGGAGGGAGACGCTACTGCACTTCATAGGAAAACTACTCCGTGGATGAACAAAACATGAATGCCCCGATCGCCATCCATGCCAGAGTTAAACGACTGGAGCCGCATGACGATTCCTGGGGATGGTTGCTGCAGTGGGCTTGATGGGCTCACCAGTTAACTCAGGTTTCCTGAGGACATCCCTTCAGCCGTCATTCAAAGTTGAGAAACAAAAATGACTTGGGGCCCAAGCTAATCAAACCCTGGCAAGAGAGAATAGTTGTGGGGCGCATGGAAAGATGAAATGGCGAAGAAAGATCTTACTCCTACCCAAGTTCGCAGGGGATTCGTCACCGCTGCGGCGACATGGGCCGTCGCCGAACAGGACAATCCGGGATCGGCAGATCAGCGCTCAAGTCCGCTTGTCGGCTCCAGTTTCTTGCTGGCGCGAAGTTTTTCGCTCACCTTGCCCTCCGAATTGGGCAAGTTGTCGGCTGAGATTCCCTTTTCAGCCAGTTTCCACTTGCCAACCAGGAGTAACCTTTCCGATAATATGTTAAGAGTTCAATAACCATCGTGTATCGATACACTCACACGGATCTGCTTCGCATTCTGCGGATCACGGCGCGCCAGTTGGCAGCCTGGGAAAAGGCCGGACTGGTAGCTGCGGCTGAGAGCTATTCTTTTTTCGAACTCCTGCAAGTCAAGAAAGTGCGTGACCTGTGCGCTCGCAAAGTACGGCCCGCGGTAATCCGGCAGTCGTTGGAGGCCATGTTGAAGCAGGTTGCAGGGATGGAGAATCCTCTGCTTGAGGCGGGCGCCTTCTCCACCGGACACCGCATTGCCTTCCGCCACCAGGGCAAAGTGGTTGAGCCCATCGCCGGCCAGTTCATGTTTGATTTTTCTCCTGAACAGCGGGTCGTCACCAGCACTCCAATCTCCAGCTCCAGCCAAGCGGCCCCGGCCGACGCGGCGGAGCTGTTCGCACGCGGCATTGCGCTTGAGGAAGATCCCAACCATCAGGCGCAGGCCATCGAGATGTACCAGCGGGTGCTCGAAATCGATCCTGATCACGCCGCCGCTCACATCAACCTGGGCACGCTGCACTACAACCGTCAGGAGTACGCGCTGGCGGAGAAGCATTACCGCCATGCCATCGAGGTGGATGCTCGCTACGCTCTGGCCTACTTCGATCTGGGCAACGTGCTGGACGAAACCGGCCGGGTAGAGGAGGCCATCCAGACCTACAGCACCGCGCTACGGCTCGCTCCGACATACGCTGACGCCCATTACAACCTGGCCCTCGCCTACGAAAAGATCAAGGAACCGCGCAAGGCCCTCAAGCACTGGCGTGCCTATGTGAAGCTGGACACGGCCGGTCCGTGGGCAGTGCACGCCCGCAACCAGATCCAGCGCATCCTGCAAGCTGACGGACTCAAGCTCATACAGGGCGGGAAGCAGAAACCGAGCGCTTAGGTGGAGGCCGCGCGTCCCGCCCGGCTGGACGAGCGAGATGCCCGTCCTCCATCAACCCATCGAGACAGCCCGCGAGACGCGGGCGCTACTAGTGCTAGAATTCTTAGTCCTCCCACTCTTTAGTCTAGAAGGTGCTTTCATGCCTGACGCTACCCTCCAACTCCCCCTGGCCACCCCCCTGACTTCCTTCACCGAAGACGAAGTCCTGTTTCGCGACAACATCCGCCAGTTTGCGGACGAGAAAGTCCGCCCCCTGGTCAAAGAGATGGATGAAAAAGGCGTCTTCGAGCAGGCCCTGATTCGCCAGTTCTTCCAGCTCGGCTTGATGGGAATCGAGATTCCCGAACAGTATGGCGGCGGTGGCGGCAAGTTCTTCGAGGCGATTCTGGCGGTCGAGGAAATGTCGCGGGTGGATGCTTCGGCCGGCGTGGTAGTAGATGTGCAGAACACGCTGGTCAACAACGCCCTGTTGCGCTGGGGCAACGAGGAGCAGAAGAAGCGATTCCTGCCCCGTATGGCGGCCGACACGTGCGGCGCCTACGCCCTCAGCGAAGCCGGTTCGGGATCGGACGCCTTCGCCCTACAGACCCGGGCCACGCTCAAGGGCAGCGATTACGTTCTCAATGGCCGCAAACTGTGGATCACCAACGGCAAGGAAGCCGGACTCTTTGTGCTCTTTGCCACCGTCGATCCCGGGGCCGGATACAAGGGAATCACAGCCTTTCTTGTCGAGAAAAATTTCCCCGGTTTTACTGTGGGCAAGAAAGAAGACAAGCTGGGGATTCGCGCTTCCTCCACCTGCGAGCTGATTCTTGAAGACTGCCAAGTCCCGAAATCCAACGTTCTAGGCGAAGTGGGCAAAGGCTACAAGATCGCCATTGAGACCTTGAACGAGGGCCGCATCGGGATCGGAGCACAGATGGCCGGAGTGGCCCGCGGCGCCTGGGAGTACGCGGCCAAATATGCACAGGAACGCAAGCAGTTCGGCAAGCCGATCAGCGACAATCAGGGCATTCAGTTCCAGATTGCACAGATGGCCACCGAAATCGAAGCCGCCCGCTTGATGGTGTATAACGCTGCGCGCATGAAAGACGCGGGCATCAACTTCGTCAAGGAAGCGGCCATGACCAAGCTCTTTTGCTCGCAGGTGGCGGAACGGGTCACCTCCCTGGCCATCGAAATCTACGGCGGATACGGCTTTACCAAAGACTATCCAGTGGAAAAATACTGGCGCGATTCCAAGATCGGCAAGATTTACGAAGGCACATCCAACATGCAGCTGGCCACCATCGCCAAACTGCTGATGGGCGGGAAGTAAGAGCGCACAGCCCAGGCCAGTTCCGGCGCTGACTGTGTTTGCTTTGCGACCTGTGCGGTTTCTTCGCGCCCTTGCGGTTAAGAGGCTTGACGTTGACTCCGCCCCGTACCGATATTCTGAATTGACCTGCTCACATAATCCGCCTATGCCCGTCGAATGGATGGGTCGGCTGGTCTGCGTGCTCGCGGAATCTCAAAGGAAAAATACATGACAAAGCAATCGATAGCTGCGATCGTGATCGTAACAGCCCTGTGTGCCGCATCCCTGGCGCAAATGCCGGCCAAGGGGCAGGCTGAGGCGGGAACCGCTCCGGTCCGTTTATCCGGACTCGACAAGCGGCTGATCGACACCACCGCCGATCCCTGCACCGATTTCTTCAAGTACGCCTGCGGTAACTTTTCCAAGCTGTACCCAATTCCCAACGATCGCTCGGCCTATGGCACCGGAGCTATGATCGCGGACTATACCGAGTACATCCTGCACACCATGCTGGAGAAAGCCGCCGCGGGTGGTGCCGGCCGCGCGCCCAATGAGCAGAAAATCGGCGACTCCTATGCCGCCTGCATGGACGTAGATGCGATCAATCAGGACGGATTGAAACCGTTGCAACCAGAGTTCGATCGCATTGCTGCGCTCAAAAGCAAAGATGAGTTGCCCGAACTCCTCGCCCGCTACCAGTTGATCGCCGCCAATGCCTTTCTGAGCTTTGGCGAACAACAGGATTTCAAGGATGCCCGGAAGCAGATCGCGGTGGCCGATCAGGGCGGCCTGGGCCTGCCCGAACGCGACTACTATTTCCGCACGGGAGATGCAGCCGAGAAGACCCGCGCCCAGTACGTGCAGCACATCGCCAATATGCTGAAGCTGGTGGGCGAACCGGAAGACAAAGCTGCCAGCGACTCCAAGGCCATCATGCAGCTGGAAACCGCGCTGGCCAAGGTTTCCATGGACATCACGTCGCGGCGCGATCCCAATAAGGTTTACCACCTGATGCCGGTATCCGAGTTCGCAGCCTTGGCTCCGGACCTGGCGTGGGACCGCTTTCTGGCTGCGTCCGGAGCTCCCCCCCTCACCGAACTGAATGTCACCAATCCCGACTTCTTCAAGGGAATGAATGCCCTGCTCGCGTCGACTGATCTGGATACGATCAAGACTTACTTACGCTGGCAGCTGATTCTGTCCACCCCTGGCTACGTGCTGCCCATCGCCCTCGACGATGAACGCTTCGATTTCTACGGTCGAAAGTTGCGAGGCCAGCCGGAACAGAGGGCACGCTGGAAGCGCTGCGTGCAGGCCACGGACGGCGCCCTGGGTGAAGCCTTGGGCCAGGTTTACGTGGCGCAGGAATTTCCTCCCGCCAACAAACAGGCCACGGTGCAAATGGTGAAGGACATCGAGGCCGCCATGGACCAGGACATCGACACGCTGGACTGGATGAGTTCGGCAACCAAAGTCCGCGCCAGGGAGAAGCTGCACGCGGTGGCCGACAAGATCGGATATCCCGAGCACTGGCGGGATTATTCCACTCTGACCATCGCGCGCGACGACGCTTTTGGCAATGCGCAGCGTGCCACCGAGTTTGAGGCCCGGCGCCAACTGGCCAAGATCGGCAAGCCTCTCAACCGCGGGGAGTGGTTTATCACCCCGGCGACGGTCGATGCTTACTACGATCCAGGCATGAATGATATCAACTTCCCGGCCGGCATCCTGCAGCCGCCGCTGTATGACAGTCATGCCTCGGACGCGACGAATTACGGCCACATGGGCGGCATCGTGGGACACGAACTCACCCACGGCTTCGACGACCAGGGCCGTCAATTCGACGCCAACGGAAACCTCGCGGACTGGTGGACCGCCGAGGACGCAAAACGCTTTGATGAGAAAGCGGACTGTGAAGTGAAGGAGTATGGCAACTTTGTCGCGGTCGATGACGCCAAGGTAAACGGCAAGCTGACCCTGGGCGAGAACACGGCCGACAACGGAGGCCTGCGTCTGGCTTACATCGCGCTCCTGGCTGATGCCAAACGGAAGAGCATCGACCTGACAAAGAAGGTGGACGGCTATACGCCCATCCAGCAATTCTTCCTGGGCCACGGACAGAGCTGGTGTGGCGATACCCGTCCCGAGCAACTCCGCCTGCAAGTGCAAACCGATCCGCACTCGCCGCGGCAGTTCCGCGTGAATGGCGTGGTGCAGAACATGTCGGAATTCGGCAAGGCGTTCGGCTGCAAGACCGGTGAGCCCATGATGCCGGTGAATGCCTGCCGCGTGTGGTAAGGCCACGCTTGTAATTGTGATAAAGGGGTGAAGCAGGCCTTCAGGCCTGCAATCAAAGCGCTCACGGATGGGCCTCAGCCCTTGAGGTCTTGATGATTTGTCCTACGCGCGCAAGATGCAAGGTGAGGGCCGCAGTGACTGCAGCCGTCGTCGTTCGGCACATCTCTATCACCGGTGCAGCAGCATCCTCGCGCACGCCCGCGCAATCGTGACGGGATGAGTCGCGAAAGTGGAGATCTGTCCCAACGCGCTGAGCGGCTCGTGGAAAACGCCGAGTTGTCGCAGCACCGTTCCACGGTCGTAATAGATTTTTTCTCCGGCCAGGCAGTCATCAGAGTCGAACGTGTACACGCCGCACAGGGGAAATTCGACTCGTCGCCCCGTCGCCGGAAGCCCACGCCATCCGCCGAGATGGGTACCGCGAATCAGGACTTCGAGGAGAATCGCATCGTCGGCGACATGCCGGCGCTGGACCTCGATTTCCAGGTCCGGCAGCGCCTTCATCAATTGCTCGTAAAACTGGCGGACCCCGTCTCGGCCCTCGTAGTGCTCGCCCCAGGGCTCGTCATCGTACCACGCAGTATCGCCGAAAGTCCGGAGAACTCCTTCAAGATCATGCTCGTTTTCCAGTCGAACGTGCTGCTCAACAACGGCGATACGAGCCGACGCTCTGTCTTTCGGAATCGATGCGCTTGCCACATTCACCTCCGGTCGCGCCCCTAAGACAGGGGAGGAGCCCGGCGACAGATATTACCATCGCACATTTCATTCCTGGCTACCGCAAGCGGGTGCATTCAGGACCCGGCGAACGCACACCCCCTGGCGAGAATCAACAGAGTTAACAGCGGCCTGCGGTGACCAGTACAGACGCTGGCCCTGTCTCAGCTATGCTTGCCGCGTTGGTTCTCTATGAAGTGCCTGGTCCTGTTCATGCTCGCGGCTGCTCTCGCCCTGCCTGCTGTGTCCCAGCAAGCCAGGCCCAAGCCGGTGACGAGCGGCAAGAACCACACCGTGATTCTCGAGTCGGAAGGTGGCTCTTTCGCAATCGAGGGGCCCAAGAGCTGGATTGCTGATCACAAGGTTGGGCGGCACCTCGGCGTGTGCTGTGTCTACTATCCGAAGGGAACCTGGGACACTGCGGAAACCTTCCTGTATCCCAACATTGTCACCAAAGGCCAAGGGCGGGCTACGCTTCAGGAACTGATGGATGCGGACCTGGCAAAATTCCGCAAGGACAATCCGGGAATGCACTATGTCGATGGCGACATGCCATTTAAAGATCGAACTGCCAAGGTACGCTACTTCCATGGCGTCAACCAGGGCTCTTCAGAGGCCGTTGCCTACATCGACGAAGACAAGATCATTGCCCTGGTGGTCTTGAGCTCGAAGACCGAAAAGGGATTGGTTGACGCCCTGCCGCTACTGCTAGGGGTCCTGGACACCTACACTTACGGCGCCAAGGCCGTGAGCGCCAAATGACATCGTCCGCTGAGGTTCGCGCCGCCAGCGACTTGTGACTCGAGGAAGGGCGGACCCAGCCGCCCGCTTCTCGTATTCCATCCGGATCCTATTGCGGCGGCGGCGCTGGCGTAGTCGTCGCCCCTGGCGTGACCTGGGTTCCGATCACGTCGCCGGACACGATCATCTCTACCCGGCGATTCAGTTTGCGTCCCGCTGCGGTGCTGTTGTCCGCCACCGGGCGTGTCTTGCCGAAGCCACGCGCAATCACGTTGTTGATCGAAACACTGCTATCGACCAGATAGTCGCGCACCGACGCCGCCCGCTTTTCCGACAGGGCCTGGTTGTAGGCATCGCTGCCCACGCTGTCGGTGTGGCCTTCAATTTCCAGACGCAGGTCGGGATAGGCGAGCACGATGCCTGAGATTCGCGCCAGCCGCTCCCGGGCCGCAGGCTTCAAGGTGTAGCTGCCCGAATCAAACAGGACGTCCGGCATGCTTACGACCAGGCCGCGGTCCGTGTCCTTGGTCTCCAGCACCTGGTTGAGCTGGTTCAGCAGGCGTCTTGCCCTGCTTGCGATTGAGATAATCCTCCGCCCGGGCCAGATAGGTTTCCACCTTTTGCAGACTGTCTGCTGCGTAGTGAGCTGCGCCCGCGGCTTTGGCAATGGCCACGGCATTGCGCGCTTCGAGCAGGGTCAGAGGTGTCTTGGGATCGGCGGTCGCCGAGGGCAATTGCTGGGCAGGCACATCAATCGTGTACTGGCCGCCTTCGAGCATATCGAACTTGGCGTCAATGGCTTCTTCGAACCCCTTGGTCTCCTGCCGGATAATGTTTTCGGCTACCACTTCGCTGCTCGGCCGGGTGACCGAGAAGTAGGGTTCCGCCGTCACGATCAAGCCGAAGGCCTGCAGATCGGTGGTCACATCGAGGCCGCTCTTACCGTAGTTGTCGGGAACAATCTCGCCCAGGTTCTGGGCACGCCCTTCGGGAGTGATCGCCCACAACACGTAGGTCAGGAACTGCGGACCTATACGGCTTGCCGGTCCCAGCTTGGAGAGATCGACATTGACCTGCAGGCGTCCATTCTTGCTGTCCACCTTGGCTTTGCCGGTCACTTCCGGCATCAGGCTGGTGCCTTTCATGTTAACGGTGGTGGAACCACCGCGATGGCGATAGTTCACCGCCTTGGTGGTACGCGACACGACGTTGACGCGAAACACCGGGATCTGGTCCATCGGCTCTACCGGAGGGTTCTCCTGCTGGGCCACGGCGAACCCCGCCAGCAGCATCGTACAAATCAAGACTGCGAGTTTCTTCATAATTGCATCCTTCTCTTCGGCACAGTTTGGCACAGAGGAATGGGGTGAACCCCTCGGTTGAGACAATCTGCGATTGGCACACTTGCCGTTGATGGAGTTACATCGTAGCGAGGATAGGGTCTGGGTGGACCGCTAAGGCCCCTGTTGATTTTGGCGTTCCCGGCCTGATTCCGGAAGTGTCTTCGCAAGCACGCTGGCCAGCCGGCTGGTGCGTAGGCCCGGACGCCCTCGTCCGGGCAGGCGAGCGAAGCTCGCCAGAAACCAGAGAGCGGAAAGCCGCGCGGAACTTTGCTTCGCTGGGCGGACGGGGGGCGTCCGCCCCGACGCGGGCCAGGCCGAATTCCCCAGGAATGCCAGAAGCCATACCTGTCCTGGTTATCGGGGTCACGCCGCAGGCGCA
>Ga0335084_10000509_pt1 | contig 33066 bp, 35 predicted proteins | sample Lox_Sample_44_FD_206721 | JGI IMG/M metagenome (GOLD analysis project Ga0335084, IMG submission 206721) | Soil microbial communities from Loxahatchee National Wildlife Refuge, Florida, United States - Lox_Sample_4.4 | ecosystem: Environmental > Terrestrial > Soil > Wetlands | place: USA...
GAAGGTAGGCGCCGGACGAGGAAAAAAAGCGAGGAGCCCGAACCCGGACTCCTCGCTCGAGGAGCTTACAGCTTACGAACTGGCGCGCTCAGGGCTTGCGCGACCTCTCGCCCGAAGCCAGCGCGATCTCGGCCATGCGCGAGCCGTTGATGCCGATCCAGGAATTCTTGGTCAGCGGATACTTATCCGTGTAGGACAGGGGCTCATGCGCGGCGACGCAGTTCTGGTAGCCACCGGTGATCTTGTAGCACTTTTCGTAGGCCAGGAATTGCTGCACCGTGTCGGTCTGCTGCGGATTGGCGATCATCCAATCGCGGATGGCTTCCCAGGAGGAATAGGCGTCCGAGCCGAAGACCAGCTTGCCGATGCTGGTCGGAACCTCGAGCAGCTGCGAGCCCGCGGTGTGCGCACGGAAGGCCGGGTGGATCTTCACGCCAGGTATAACCTCCATCTCGCCCTCCACGAGAACCGCCTTGCCCGAGAGCACCTTGCCGTAGATCTCGTCCAGGGTCTTGGGCGGGTAGCCGCAGGCGGGTGTGCGCATGCAGCCACCGGGTGAGGTGTTGACCGCGCTGATGCGTTGGTTCGGATAGTTCAGCGCCCACTCGATGCCTTTCAACTCCTCTTTCTGGATGTACAGCACTGCGTTCGGGAAGTCCATGAGCTGGCCGGCGTGGTCCCAGTGACCATGGCCCACGACGATCTTGGTCACGTCGTTGGCGCTGAACCCGAGCATCTTGAGCTGGTCAGGCAGCGGCGCGGCATGCTCAGTACCGGTCATCTTGAAGTAATCCGTCTGCTTCCAGCCGGAGTCGTACAGGATCAGCTCTTTGCCGCATTTGATGACGCCGACATTAACGGGCAGATCTACCGTGTTGATGCTGTTGTTCGGGCTGTTGCTGCCGGGCACGTACGCTCGGTCGGGCATGAAAGCCCCGAACGGCACGTTCATGAAGCGGCTGCTCTCCACCAACCACACCGAACAATTCTGCGCCTGAGCGGTCGCGGCGCCGAGCGCCCCGTACGCCGCCAGGGCAATTGTTACTGCTCCTACCAGCTTTTTCATCTTCTACCCCCCATCAGTTGTGGTGACACTGACAACACTGCTGCTCTCTGTTGATCCGCGCAGTGGGCGCGAGTCCTCAGTTCGTATCAATTGGGCTTGTACTCTCCCGGCCAAAGCGCATCGCCTACCCGCAGCGTATCTTCGCTGGCGGCGTAGCTCATTTTCTGCGCCTCCACCAGATGCTCCTCCTTGCCGTCGCGCGCGATCTTCACCATCTCCACGGAGGCGGCCTCGTACAGCTTGAGTGCGCCGAGAAACTGCTCGTGCTGCTTCTGCAGAGAGGCTGGCACCTCCAGTCGGCTCGCCTCGGAGCGCGCGTCGCGGAACACCTTGGTCAGCGGCGCAACCCTGTCCTTCATCGCGGTCCGATCGATGTCTCCCATCTTGTACGACAGGCCGGCGAAGGTCATCTGAACGGCACTGGTCTTGATCTGAGCATGGATCGGCCAAAGCGCCGCCGCGTAGTTCTCCTCTTCCGGCGTCAGTGCGGCGCGCTGCGGGTGACCGGCGAACGCGCCTCCTTCCAGGGTGGCCGAATTCGATACGGGTGCGGTTGCGCGACGGCCCTCACGCACCATAGCGAGGGCCGCGACCGCGCCAAGGCCTACAAGCAAAACGCCCAGCGCGATCTGTTTGAGCCCGATGCGCGGTGCCCTGCGTGGCGTGGAAACAAGTGCGGACATCGAGTGAAATCTAAGCTTTCCTGTCGGCGCCGTCAACGCTGCGGCGCGCCAAGGAAAATCATTTCGATTCTAAAGCTTATCCTACGAAGACAGCAAAGTTCTTACTGTCTCCACGCTTACGATTTAGAAGCTACGACGGAGACCACATGGGATTGCCGGTGAACAGCCCCTGCACCACTCCGATCCGGTAGGCGAGGTACACGCCAAGGCCGAGGCTGAGCAGGCCCGCCAGCAGGCGCATCCACAAGTTCAGGTGGGGCAGGCGCTGCAGACTGTAAGCGAAAGGCAGCGCGATGACGGTGGTGATCAGCATCATGCCGGCGATGGTCCCGACCCCGAACAGCACCAGATACAGCAGCGCCCACAGCGGATCGCGGATCTGCGCGAGCACGAGCAGGGCGATTGCAGCCGAGCCGGCCATGCCGTGCACGACTCCGATCGCCAATGGCCGCACCGCTTGATACGCGGGCAGTCCGGACAAGCGCCGGTCGAGCCAGGCCTGCGGCGTCGCGCCCTCGGGATGACCGTGGTTGTCAGGACCGTGACCATGAGCGTGGACGTGCACATAATCGCCATGCACATGCGGATGCAGGTGTGCACCCGGCTGTGACGCCGGATGCGAGTGTCCCGGGAAACTTCCGTTCGGGGCAGGGAACATGTTGTCCCGCACCCATCTCGTCACTCCTGAGAGGGTGTACACCCCGAGCAAAATGAGCATCAAGGCGACGGCGAACTCCATGCCCAGCCCAACGCGCGGCGGTATCACCAGGCTGAAAAGGATGATGGCACCCCCGACGAGGAAGACAGTCAGCGTATGGCCCACGCCCCACAGCGCGCCGATCGAGGCCGCGCTCTTCACGTTGCCCTGGCGGGACACGATGGTGCTGATGGCGATGACGTGGTCCGCGTCGGTTGCGTGGAGCATGCCCAGCAGAAACCCCACCACAACGATCGGCAGTGAATTCAATCCAGCGCTCCCGGGCCCTGGTGAGATTATCGTATTTTTTTGCAAAAGGTAGGAAGCTACTCTGTAACCGCGCGCGTCGTCAAGGCGAATCAGGCTTGCGAACCGCGGACGCCGAGTGGTCTCAGGATGAGTGCCACGTCGCTCCAGCCGCTGTGGCAACAGCGAAACGCGTCAGCGCAATCGTGGTCCGGCTCAGTCCGACGCTTATCGCAGCAACCCCTGTTCGCGCAGCAGCTTCAGCGTGAAGTCCTCGAATTGGACCTCAGTGCGCGCCTGGACATAGCCCCAGCCAAACTTGCGGCAGTAGGCCTGGACCTCGTGCTCGTGTCGCCGGAATGCCTCACGATAGGCTGCCAGCAGGCGCGGCGTGACATCCAGCTCGCTGGCCGTGCCGTCCTCCGCGTCGAGGAGCACGACCTCCTCGGGAAGCTGCGGCTCGCGCTCCTCGGGGCTGATCACGTGGATCACGGCTACTTCATGGCGGAATCGACGCAGCACGGCGAATCCGGGCTCGATCCCGTCCGGGTCGAGAAAATCGGAGATCATGACCACCAGACCTCGCGTGCGCGGCGAGCCGAAGAAGCGTCGCAGCGCGCTGTACAACCCGGTTTGCCCGCCAGCCTGGATGCTCTCCAGAAAGCGGAAGGCCTGTGGCGCCTGGCTCTTGCCGCGTCGCGTGGGCAGCGCCTGCACCGCACCGTCGGCGAAGGACACCAGATTCACGCGGTCGTGGTTGAGCAGCCCCACATAGCAAAGGGCGGCAGCCACCTTACGCGCGTAGTCGAGCTTGGACGGCGCCCCAAAGTCCATGGACCGGCTGGCATCGACGAACAGGTAAATGGGCAAGTCGGCTTCCTCCTCGAACAGCTTGAGGATGAGCCGATCCATGCGCAGGTAGATGCCCCAGTCGATGTTGCGGATGTCGTCGCCGGCGCTATAGGGACGAAAGTCGGTAAACACCATGCCGCTGCCCACGCGGCGAGAGCGGTGCGCACCCTTGAGTTGCCCATGCACCGGGCGCCGCGTTACCAGCGAGAGGACCTCGAGCTTATGCAGGAAGCTCTGGTTCAGGAGCTCGCGCGAATTCGCCAAGCTTTGCGCCCTGAAGGAGGGGGTGTGCGCAGCCGTCTGAGCGCCCGCTGCTACGGCGGCGGCATCCTGCGCAGCACGTCCTGGAGAATGGAATCGGTGTCCACGCGCTCGGCTTCGGCGTCGAAGTTGAGCAGGAGCCGGTGGCGCAATGCATTGATCGCAACTGCGCGGATGTCCTCAGTCGCCACATACAGGCGGTCGTTGACCAGCGCGTTCACCTTTGCGCCCAGGATCAGGGCCTGAGTGCCACGCGGACTGGAGCCAAAGCGCACGAAACGCCTGGTCAGCTCCGTCGCCAGCTCGTTCTCGGGGTGGGTAGCCAGCGTCAGTCGAATAGCGTACTCCTGGATCGGGCCCGCCACCGGGACGGAGCGAGCAGTTTCCCGCATCTCGAGGATCTGGCCTTGGCCCAGCACTCGCTCCACCTGCGGCTCCTGCACCGTGGTGGTGCGGTCGAGGATCTCATTGAGCTCCTGCGCGCTGGGAAAACCAAGCTTGAGCTTGAAGAAGAAGCGGTCCATCTGCGCCTCCGGCAGCGGGAAGGTACCCTCCATCTCCAGTGGGTTCATGGTGGCGAGCACGAAGAAGGGTTGCTGCAGAGGATGAGTTTGGCCGCCGGCAGACACGCTGTTCTCCTGCATCGCTTCGAGGAGTGCGGACTGGGTCTTGGGCGTGGCGCGGTTGATCTCGTCGGCCAGCACGAGGTTGGCGAAAATGGGCCCGGGCTGGAACTCCAGGAGTTTGCGTCCGGTGTCGGTCTCGCGAACGATGGTGGTGCCGACGATATCGCCAGGCATGAGATCGGGGGTGAACTGGATCCGCGAGAACTTCAGGTGCAAGACGTCCGCCAGGGTCTGCACCAGCTTAGTCTTCCCGATGCCGGGGATGCCCTCCAGCAGCACGTGCCCGCGTGCCAGCAGGCAGGTCATGATCCCGACGATGTTGTCCTCGTTGCCGACGATGATGCGCGACACCTCGTCGCGCACGATGCGGAAGTTGTGCCTGAAAAGCTCTACCTGACGATCCACTGCAACGGTCATGGCAGAGTGCCCTCAATCAGAGCCATGACGTAGTTTTGCGCCAAAGCGGCAGCGCCACCGCAAACATCCCGGCAGCGGTCGAAACGTCGCCCCGCGCGCGGCACAGCCTGAGCTGGCGCCAAGTCCGCTTGCACAGATGATCTCCTGGTTGGACATGCTCTACGCGATTGTAGCCCACGCCTGCTCCCGCCTGAGGTCACCCGGACACACCGGGCTGGACGGCAGGCACGCCAATATCGTTCTCGGCTCCGGTACGGTAACATGCCGCGCAGCGTACGCACGCGGCGCGTTTCAGTGGGGCCGGAAGCCACAGCAAATGCGGCGTACGCGCGGGAGACAGCGCGGCGCCAGACGCTGGGCGAGAGCTCGTCAGTGCGGCACCGATATGCCGATATTACTGGGTGACGATCCTCCGCGGTTTCGATGGTGTATAGCCGGGTCATGGAGTCGTCACCGGTGCGAGGCGGATTGACGCAAGCGTTGGTGAGGCGGCGAGCGCTGGCCTGAAACCTGCTGGGGACACCGGAGAGATGCCCTGGATCGCTGTCCGAGGCTCGACCGGGGACGAATATCTACTGAAAACGAGGAGTTACAGGATGTCTTGGTTGGATATCGCGATGGCCGGCGGCGTCATCCTCCTAGTGGCCCTGATCGTCTTGCGCAAGAAGACGGGGTAGATCTTCGGCACCGCAGCCGCGATTTCTGGTTCCCCGCCAGCGCGGCATCCCAGAGGCTAACGCGTCTTCGCAGCTAGGCCTGAAGCGCGGCGCTTCCTGTGCTCGTTTCTCGCGCGGCTGCTCATCTCGCGCGCAAGCCGGAAAAAAAGCCTTCATGCATCGTCACCGCGTCAGCCGCGGAGGAAGTCAAAGTCACAGCCCTGATCGGGCTGGGTGACGTGCTCCGCGTACAGTCGTGCGTATCCGCGTGTGGGGATGAACGGTGCAGGCAGGGCGGCGCGGCGTCGGGCCAGCTCCGCGTCGTCGATGAGAAGGTCGAGCCGGCGCTGCTCGACCGACAGGCGGATGCGGTCGCCCGAACGGACCACGGCCAGCGTCCCGCCTGAAGCCGCGTCTGGCGTCACGTGCAGCACCACCGTCCCGTAAGCGCTGCCGCTCATGCGTGCGTCGGAGATGCGCACCATATCCTTCACACCAGCGCGCGCCAGCTTCTTCGGGATCGGCAGGTAGCCGGCCTCCGGCATCCCGGACGGGCTGCCCGGTCCGGCATGCTTCAGCACCAGAAAGTCTTCCCTGTTCACCTCGAGCGCCGGGTCGTCGATGCGGTCGGCGAGGTCCGTCAGCGAGTCGAACACCACCGCGCGGCCCTCGCGCTCGAACAAGCTCGAGTCGGCAGCGGAGCGCTTGAGGATCGCGCCGCGCGGAGCGAGGTTACCGAATAACGCTACCAAGCCGCCCACCGGAGAGATCGGATCACTCCATGGGCGAACCACCGCACGGTCGACATAAGCCGGGGGCAAGCGCAGACGCTCACCGAGCGTTGCACCTGTCACGGTCATGCACTCGCTGTGGAGCAGGTCGCGAAGTTCCCACAACACTGCACCCAAGCCGCCGGCGGCGTGCAGGTCCTGCAGGTAGTGGGCACCGGTGGGCTTGAGGTCCACCAGCACCGGCGTCTCGTCGGACAGCTGGTTCAGCCGCTCAAGCGAGACCGGCACCCCGCAGCGCCCGGCGACGGCGGTCAGATGAATGATCGCGTTGGTAGAGCCACCGATGGCCAGCAGCACGCGCAACGCGTTCTCTACCGCGCTCGGAGTGAGGATCGCGCCCGGTAGCGGCCCACCGGATTTGGCCATGGCGGCGGCACGCAAGCCACTCGCCTCCGCCATGCGCAGGCGGTCGGCGTGCACCGCCGGGATCGCTGCGCTGCCAGGAAGTGACATGCCGAGTGCCTCGGCAACGCAAGCCATGGTGCTGGCAGTGCCCATCACGGCGCACGTACCCGCCGTGGTGGCCAGGTTGCCCTCGATCTCGTCGATTTCCTCACTCGCGAGCCGGCCCGCGCGGTACTCGGCCCAGAAGCGCCGGCAATCGGTGCAGGCGCCGAGCCTTTCACCGCGCCATGACATCGCCAGCATCGGCCCGGTGACCAGCTGGATTGCCGGCACGCCGGCCGACGCGGCGCCCATCAACTGCGCCGGCACCGTCTTGTCGCAGCCGCCGATCAGCACCACCGCATCCATGGGCTGCGCGCGGATCATCTCCTCGACGTCCATGGACATGAGGTTGCGAAACATCAGACTGGTGGGGCTCAGGAACACCTCGCCCAGCGAGATGGTCGGGAACTCCAGCGGCAGCGCGCCACCGGCTATTACCCCGCGCTTCACCGCCTCCAGCAGTTCCGGCATGGTGCGATGGCAATTGTTGAACCCGCTGCCGGACTGTGCGATGCCGACCACCGGCCGCTCCAGCATGTCCACCGAATAGCCCATGGACCGGGCGAAGGAACGGCGCAAATAGACAGCGAAGTCGGGGTCGCCGTAGTTCGTGAGGTTGCGCCGCAGACCGCGCCACTTCTCGTTTGCCATAGGAAGCAAACTTTAACGCAAGACGAAGGATGATAGTCAGGCGAAGTCGGTGTGCGTCAGTCTGCGTATGTCAAAGCAGAGCTCCCCACAGTGGAGCGGGCGTCAGCCTGCATCACGACTCTTGTGCGTAGCTGAATGTGTAGTCATTCTCGCGGGGCGAAGCACGAGTACAGGAGCAACACAACGGGGATGAGCAAGTTCAAGGATTCTGCTGCGCAGGCCGTGGATTCCGCCCAGGATGCAGCATCGCACGCCGGCAATGCTGCCGAGGAAGCTGGCCCACACATCGACGTGCCAAGGAGCGCGCCAGCGTCACTGCGAACTCGGGGGCCAACCTTAGCAAGTCTTCAGAGTCGCTGCGAGCCCAGCTGTCACGACTGCTGGGGAGCAGTTCGCGGAGACCAGGCCGCCTAGTGGCGAGCAGGCTGGTACCCGACATCATTGCCTCGAACAGCAGACGTTGGGTGGCGCCCGATCCCCTGGAAGTGTTTCTGCCGAGGAACTGATCCAGCAACCTTCTCGTGATACCACCTGCTGTTCAACGCTTCACCGATCGACGGCACAATTCCGAAGCTGCAACCTGCGCAGCGTGGACGAGCAACTGGCGTCGTTCCGCTATTGCTGGCGCTCCTTGAAGATATCCGCTGAAAGAGAAGCTATCGACCGGGGGTACGTCCGATCCCTGAGAGCCTTTCTTACTCACGGTGACCGTTACGCTGTAGATGTACATTCCGTCCTTGGGGCTCAAGTAATCCGTCCCCACGACATAGAATCCGTATTTCGCTACGGGGTAATTCTGAGTGCAGGTCTCCGTAATGCCGTTACCGAACCCACCTGCCAGCTCGTCGACAGTGAGGGTGCTGGTGTTCGCCGATACGATCCAGGAGAACTTGCCTGCCTCCACCGATTCGCAGCAGATCCAGGAACACAAAAAGATTGCAATAACCCGCGCCATCCGCACAAGCCGCTCTCTCATGACAAGAAACTCCAACCCGGCCGACAGGAGAAACCCTCCAGGGCATACAAGCTCGGACACAACGCCATATCGTCTAAGCTGGTCGTGTGGTCGCGCGCCAAATCCTAGATGATTACCTGCTTTTGATCAATTGGTTGTGATACTACTTGCGCCAGACTCGAGACCCTGGAGCGCGGCGCAATCGCGGATCTGGGTCAATTCCTGGATTTCGCTCGCGCTTCCTCCACGCTGGCGCGCTGCGATCACCTGAGCCAGTTGATCTCGCGTGCGGTCTTGCCCCCGATGAGCACTTGTTCGAGGCTGCGCGGCATCTCGGCCCGGTCCTCGGCCAGGGGCAAGCGGCCCGCCATGATTTCGGCGTACTCCTGCGGCAGCAGCGGGTAACGCTGCGGATCGGCATAGCCGTCCGGGAAAGCCGGCTGGTTGGTGCGCAGGTCGTATTTGTCCGTCGCTCCGAGGGTGTGCATGAGCTCGTGGGCGATGACCACGTTGTTCTGCGCCGCCTGCCCATCCGATGCGAAGGCGTTGACCACGCCGATCAGCCCTTTTTGCAGGCCGAGCGAGTGACTCAGGCGAGTGACGCGGTCCGGGTCGTGATAAAGCACGAACACGCGCACGTGCGGTTTGGGGCCGTCGAACCCTGCGTTGACCCACGCCCAGTAGCGCATCTGCAAGCTCCACAGCACCACTTGCAGCGCGTTGCCTCCGAACGGCGGGGGCGGCGGCGTGCTCTCGATTTCCCGAGCAAGGAACATGTCCACGGGTGTCGACAAGGCCAGGCTGTAGCGGGCGGCTTCTTGTCGCATGAACTGAGCTATGGGTGCAAACGCTTCGAGCGTCAGCTCGCGGATGTAGCGGCCAGCGGCCGGGCTGCCGTCGGCGTTGATGGGGAAGATCGCGACGCGCAGCGGCTGTTCCCAGGACGTGGTCCTGAGCTTGGTCAGCCAGGTCCCGGCGCCGACCACGATGAGGACGAACATCAGGATGACGATGCGAATCGCACGAAGCACGAGGGGAGCGCCAGCGTCGATGAGCCTGTGCGCTGCCGGAGCAACTCTTGTACCGCTTTAGCAGAAAGGCAGGCAATTCGGCGCCGCACAGCTCAGGCTCACTGGCAACGCGACCCATTCCCAACCACTGCTCGCAGAGGCGCAGAGCACCCGCGTGCGAGGTTCCGGGATCCTTCGGCTCACACCCGTTCGATGATCGTTGCGGTCGCCTGGCCGTGACCGATACACATGACCTGCAGCCCGAACTGTCCGTCGGTCGCTTCCAGCCCCGCGAGCATCTTCGACATCAGCCCGCCACCGGTGGCCCCGAGCGGATGGCCGTGAGCGATCGCGCCACCCCAGGGATTGACTTTCGACAGATCGGCCTTGAGCTCCTGCGCCCAGCTCAGCACGACACTGGCGAACGCCTCATTGATCTCTATCCAGTCCAGATCCTGCATGGTCAGTCCGGCCTTCTTCAGCGCCGCCTGCGTGGCGGGGATCACGCCGGTGAGCTGCATGATGGGATCCGACCCGGTGACGACGCGCGCGCGGAAGCGCGCCTTCGCCTTGAATCCGTCGGCCCGCGCCACCTCGCCGTTGGCCACCAGCACGGCCGAGGCGCCATCCGAGATCTGGCTGGAATTCGCGGCCGTGATGACGCCCTTGCCTTCTGGCCGGAACGCGGGCTTGAGGCTCGCCATCTTCTGCTCGTCGATCGCTGCGCGCACACCTTCGTCCAGCGTCAGCGTGATCTCTTGCGCCTCGGGACTCACACCCTGCACCGGGAGTATCTCTTTGTTCAGGCCCTCCTGTTGCGCTGCATGTGCCTTGCGGTGGCTGCCCTTGGCAAACTCGTCCAGGCTCTCGCGCGAGAGCTTCCATCTCTCGGCCACCCGCTCCGCGCTCTCGCCCTGATGAATCAGGTCGTAGCGCTTGAACAGCTCGGGATTCAACACCTCGAAACCGCTGACGCCCTCGCGCCCAAGGCTGATGTCGAGGAACATGGGCACGCGGGTCATGCTCTCCACGCCGGAGGCGATGACGTAGTTCATGTCGCCCGCCGCGCAGGCCTGCGCCGCGAAGTGCACGGCCTGCTGGCTCGAGCCGCACATGCGGTTCAACGACACCCCGGGGACGGTCACCGGGAATCCGGCCAGCAGCACACCCAGACGCCCGGGGTTGGCCGCCTGCTCCCCGGCCAGCGTGACGGTGCCGTCTACCACATCCTCGATCCTCTCGGGATCGATCCCGGCCCGCTGCACCAGGCCCTTGAGCGTGTGTGCCAGTAAGCTGTCGGGGCGCTGCTCGCGCAGTGCCCCGCCCCGGCGCCCGAATGGGGTGCGCACCGCTTCAAGAATCACCGCTTCTGGCATGGCCAAACTCCTATCGCCTGGACAGCTCCCGGGCGATGATGTTGCGCTGGATCTCGCTCGTGCCCTCGTAGATCTGCAGCACCTTGGCGTCGCGGAACAGCTTCTCCACTGGGTACTCGGTACTGTAGCCCATCCCGCCAAACACCTGCACCGCTTCGCTTGCCGCCCACATGGCGCTGTCGGCGGCGAAGGTCTTGGCGTAGGCCGCCTGGAGCGTATTTGTTCCACCGGAGTCGAGCAACCATGCCGCTTGGCGGACGAGCAAGCGTGCCGCCTCCAGCCGCAGCGCCATCTCCGCCAGCTTGTGACCGATGGCTTGATGCTCGATGATCGGGCGGCCCATGCTGTGTCTGGTCTTCGCATATTCCAGCGCCTCGTCCAGACAGCGTTGGATCAATCCGACCCCGAGCGCGGCGACCATCGGGCGTGAGCGATCGAACACTTTCATCGCGACCAGAAACCCGGCCCCCTCCGCATCGATCAGCGCGCCCGACGGCACTTCGACGTCATTCAGAAACAGTTCCGCCGCCGGGCCGGCTCTTTGACCCAGCTTGCCGAGCGACTTTCCAACCGCGAGGCCCCGGGTGTCTCGTTCCACGAAGAAAGCGCTGATGCCCCGGTGTCCAGCCTGCGGATCGGTCTTGGCGAAAACGACGAACATGTGCGCGAGCGGGGCATTCGAGATCCAGACCTTGGCGCCATTGAGAATGTAGCGATCGCCTTTTCTCACCGCGCGAGTCTTGATGCCGGCCACGTCGGAACCCGCGGACGGCTCAGTCAGTGCGTAGGCGCCGAACTGCCCTGCCTGCAGGCGGCCAAAGGCCTCGCGCTTGAGCTCGGGCGCGCCGGCCACGTGGAACACGTCGGCAAAGATGGAGTTGAGCCCGAGTGCGCCCGCGATCCCGGTGCACGCCCAGCCCAGCTCCTCGGTGACCAGCGCGGACTCCAGAGCACCCCAGCCGCTGCCACCGAACGCGACCGGGACGGTCATGTTCACGAGCCCGACCTCGCGCGCCTTCTCGAACACCCGCATGGGAAAGCTCCCCTCGCGGTCGCACTGCGCGGCCACCGGCTGGATCTCCTCGCGCGCGAACTGGCGCGCCGTGCGCCGGATCAGTTTCTGCTCATCGCTCAGCTCAAAGTTCATGCGGCGGCTTCCGGCCATTTCCAGTCGCGATATTGCTCGCGCAACTTGGTCTTGAGAAACTTCCCGGTCGAGGTGCGCGGGATCGCATCCACGAACACATAGGCATCGGGCACCATCCACTTCACGAACTGCTTGGACAGATGCGCACGGATGTCTGCTTCAGTCGCCTGCGCGCGGGGCTTGAGCACGATCACCGCCAGCGGCCGCTCCGCCCATTTCGGGTGTGGCACCGAGATCACGGCCGCTTCTTGGACGGCGGGGTGACCCATGATGGCGTTCTCCAGATCCACAGAGCTGATCCACTCGCCCCCGGACTTGATCAGGTCCTTGGTTCGATCGGTGATCTTGATGAAGCCGAGCGGATTGATCGAGGCCACATCGCCGGTACGCAACCAGCCGTCCTCGGTGAAGCTCTCCGGCGTGCTCTGATTGTGGTAGCTGCCGGTGATCCACGGACCGTAGACCTGAATCTCGCCGACGGTCTTGCCGTCCCAGGGCACCTCGCCGTCATCGCCGATTGCGCGGATGTCGACCAGGGGCAAGGGATAGCCTTGCATGGCCGCCACCGGGAAGCGCTCCTCGGCACTCAGATGCTTCTGCTGCGCCGTAATCTTGGAGATCGACGCGAGCGGGGAGGTCTCGGTCATGCCCCAGCCCTGTATCACCTGGATACCCAGCTTCGCATACGCGCGGATCATCGCCTCCGGCACCGCCGAGCCGCCGACTGTCAGCCGCAGCTTGGGGCTGAACTTCCACCTTCCCGGGTTGGCTTCGAGGATCTGCACCATAGGCAGCCAGATGGTCGGCACGCCGCACGATAGGGTGACCCGCTCGCTCTCGAGCAGCGGCAGCAGATCGTCGGGATGCAGGTGCGGGCCGGGGAACACCATCTTCGCGCCCAGCATGGCAGCCGTGTAGGGCAGACCCCACGCGTTCGCGTGAAACATCGGCACCACGGGCAGGATGACATCGTCGCCGCCGATTCCGATCGCGTCGGGCAGCGCCTGGACCAGGGAGTGCAGGATCTGCGAACGGTGCGAGTAGACCACGCCCTTGGGCTTGCCGGTCGTCCCCGACGTGTAGCACATCGCGCAGGGCTCGTCCTCGTCCATCTCGGGGTATTCGAAATTGCCCGTCGCGGTACGCAACAGCGCCTCGTAGTCATCGAACCCTGCCGCCACCGGGGCGCCGGTGAACGCAACCACGATCACGCGCTCCAGATTGACTTTGGCGCGGAACTTTTCGAACAGCGGCAGCAGAACATCGTCCACCACGAGAAAGCGGTCTTGCGCATGGTTGGCGATGAACGCGATGTCATCGGGAGCAAGCCGCAGGTTGAGCGTGTGCACCACACCGCCGGCCACGATCGCGCCGAAATAGGTTTCGTAGTGCGCATGGTGATTCCACATCAGCGTGGCCACGCGATCGCCGCGCTTGAGTCCCGCGCGCTGCAGCGCTTCGGCCAGCTGGCGCGTGCGGCGATAGAAATCCGCGTAGGTGTAACGGTGCAGCGACTTGTCCGGCATGCGGGACACGATCTCCTGGCCGCCGAACAGCTTGCCCGCCCGCTCCAGGAAATGGGACAGATTGAGCGGCACCTGCATCATCGTGGACTTCATGTGACTCCTCCTTCGCCGCGTCTTGGCGCGCGGCTGTTTTCGGCGCATTACCCCGGCACGCGGCTGAAGCGGACCGTGCCTTTCTCGATGCCCTCCTGCACCACCGACAGGCCGCCGCCGGCGATCATCCATTCCAGGCGATGGTCGCGGTACTGGCGCTTGATCTTGCCCTGGGCCAGCAACGCGGCGAAGTCCGGCAGATTCGCGAGGACTTCGCGCATCTGCGCGATCACCTTCGCCACGCTCGGCCGCTGGTTGACCCGCGCCAGCCATGCCGCGAGCTGCGACCCGGCCGGGGGTGTGTAGCCATTGGCGGCGGAACGGTTGATATAGGGCGCGCAGGCGATGTCGCCCCAGCCGAAGCTGTCGCCGTTGAACCAGGGTTTGCTTCCGAGCTGTCCGTCGAGCCAATGCTGCAGCTGGTCGATGTTGCTCTTTGCATAGCCCACCAGCTTGTCGGCCAGGGCTCCACTGGCGCGCTTGAAACGCGTGACTTCCATGACGCCCCAGTTATTGGGCTCGTACAGGCCGTCCATCACGTCCTCGATCATGCGCACGCGGGCGCGCTGCGCCGGGCCTTTCGGCAGCAGCGGCGGATTCGGCCACTTGTCTTCGAGATACTCGAGGATGATGGTGGAGTCGAACACCTTGACGTCATCGTCGATCAATGCCGGGATCTCGGCGCGCGGGCTGGCCTCGACAAAGACTCCGCCCGTGGTGCCCGTGGCCATTCCTTCCGGGACGATGGCTTGGAACTCCAGGCCTTTTTCCAGCAGCGCGATCTTCGCCTTCATCGCGTAGGCCGACAGCGGGTGTTCGTAGAGGGTCAGCATATCTTGTCTCCTAACTCGTAATCTCATCCGCGCACGCTGCGCGGCTAGGTCGTCAGAACCACCTTGCCGCTGACGCGTTTGTACAGCACCTCGTTGAGGGCCTCGACCGCGCGCTCCAACGGATACGTCGCATGGATGTGAGGCTTGATCTTGCCCGCGAGGTACAGCCGCACCAGCTCCTCGTTGTTGCGGCGGTTGTTGTCCGGCTCGGCGCGGGTGAACGCGCCCCAGAACACGCCGACGATGGAGCAGCCCTTGAGCAAAGCGAGATTCAACGGCACCTTCGGAATGTCGCCGGCTGCGAAGCCCACGACCAGGAATCGGCCTTTCCAGGCCATATCGCGAAGCGCCGGCTCCGAGTACGGGCCACCCACTGGATCGTAGACCACGTCCACGCCACGTCCTGCCGTGATCGCCTTGACGCGCGAGCGCAAGTCCTCCGACGCATAGTTGATCAGCTCGTCAGCGCCATTCTCACGACACACCTGGAGCTTCGCGTCGCTGGACGCAGCGGCAATCACCTTGGCGCCCATCGCCTTCCCGATCTGGACCGCGGCCAACCCTACACCGCCCGACGCCCCAAGCACCAGCAGCGTCTCGCCGGACTGCAGCTGAGCGCGATCCTTCAGCGCGTGATAGGAGGTGCCGTAGGTCAGGACAAAGGCCGACGCGGGCACGAACTCCATTGCATCCGGCATCGCGATCACCTTGTCGGCCTCGGCCACCATCTCCTCGGCGAAGCCGCCGTAGGTGCTCGCGGCAATGACGCGGTCGCCGGCCTTGAGCCGGGTGACGCCTTCGCCGATCTCCTTGATCACGCCGGAAACTTCCCCCCCGGGTGAAAACGGCGGCTCGGGTTTGAACTGATACTTGCCTTGAATGATCAGCGTGTCGGGAAAGTTGACTCCCGCCGCCTTGACGCTCACCACGACCTGGCCCTTGCCCGGCTTGGGCGAGGGCACCTGCTCGACCACGAGCTTTTCCGGTGGGCCCAGCTCCTTGCACAGTACTGCTTTCATGGCAAGCTTCGTGTCCGGTTTGAATGCGTTCGTCTACGCCCCGGCGAGGATTTTCTCGACCTGACGCCAGGCCGCCTCGGCCAGAGGGCGCGCCCGTTTGCCCGACTCTAGGGCCTGCTCGCTCACCGCGGTCCCCTCGACCACTCGGCCCATGATGCCTTGAACGATGCCCGCGAGCCGGAACATGTTGTAAGCGGTGTAGTAGTCCCAATGCTCGATACGGGTGCGCCCCGTACGGCGGCAGTACGCAGCGACATACTCCTCCTCGGTCGGGATCCCGAGCGCCGGCAGATCCAGGCCGCCCAGTCCGCGGAACTCTCCCGGTGTGAGCCGCCAATACATGCAGTGGTAGGCGAAGTCCGCGAGCGGATGTCCCAGGGTGGAGAGCTCCCAGTCGAGCACGGCCAGGATGCGCGGCTCGCTGGGATGAAAGATAACGTTGTCCAGCCGGTAGTCGCCGTGCACGACGCTGGTTTCGTCCTGCAGCGGGATATGGCGCGGCAGCCACTCGATGAGCTTCTCCATGGCTTCGATCTTCTCGGTCTCCGAGGCGCGGTACTGCTTGGTCCAGCGGCCGATCTGCCGCTCGAGGTAATTGCCCGGCTTGCCGTAGTCCGCCAGGCCGATGGCCTGGTAGTCGACCTGATGCAACGCCGCTATGACGCGGTTCAGCTCATCGTATATGGCGGCGCGCTCGCCGCGACTCATGCCCGGCAGGGATTGGTCCCACAACACGCGGCCCTGAATGTAATCCATGACGTAAAAGGCAGTACCGATCACGCTTTCGTCCATGCACAACACCCACGCCGGCGCGACTGGGATGCGCGCGTGGCGCAAGGCGGAGATCACGCGAAACTCGCGGTCCACGGCGTGGGCCGACGGCAACAGCTTTCCCGGCGGCTTGCGCCTCAGCACATAGCGCTTGCCGGGTGTGGTGAGCAGGAAGGTCGGGTTCGACTGCCCGCCCCTGAACTGCTCCACCTGCAGCGGTCCAGCAAAGCCGGCAACGTTCGCACGCAGGTACTGCGAAAGTCGCTCGACATCGAACCGGTGCTTGTCCTGCACCGGCATCGTTCCGGCGAACTGTTCGTGCATCCGCTCCTCTCCGTGGCTAGGGAAGCGCCGAGTCAGAGCTTCCCTAGCTGACCGAGCATACCATTGTGAATTCGGCACACGCAACGAACCGGCGGTGTGATCCGCGCGCTATCCGGGCTACAATTCCCGACCGACAAAAGCGCGAGCAGGACGTCATGCAAGAGTTAAAAGACAAAGTCGCGGTGATCACCGGCGGCGCCAGCGGCATAGGGCTCGCCATGGCCAAGCGTTTCGCCCGCGAAGGCATGAAGCTCGTGCTCGCGGATATCGAGGAGGACGCCCTGCGCAGGGTCGAGCAGGAGTTCCGCAAAGCCGGAATCCCGGTGCTAGCCATCCGCACGGACGTTTCGCGCGGTCATGACGTGGAGCGCCTGGCGGAGAAGACCCTGGCGACCTTCGGCGCCGTGCACGTCGTTTGCAACAACGCTGGCGTGGCGCCCGGTGGCGCCGTTTGGGAGAACACCGTTGCCGACTGGGAATGGGTGCTCGGTGTAAACGTCTGGGGGGTCATCCACGGCGTGCGCGTGTTCGTTCCGATCATGCTGCGGCAGGACACGCCGTGCCACGTCGTCAACACCGCCTCCGTCGCGGGGCTTCTGTCGGTGCCGGGAATGGGCATCTATTGCGTGTCTAAGCACGCCGTGGTAACGCTGAGCGAATGCCTGCACCACGACCTGGCCGAGCGCGGTTCGAAGATCGGCGTGTCGCTGCTGTGCCCGGCCTACGTGCCGACCGGGATCATCGATTCCGAGCGCAATCGTCCGGCGCTGCTGCGCAACGCACCACGCACGCGCACACCGGAGGATCAGGAGCGAGAAGAGCAGATGCGGCACGCAGTGCAGTCCGGCCGCATCTCCGCGGAGATGGTGGCGGAAATGGTTCTGGACGGCATCCGCCAAGAGCGCTTCTACATCTTCACGCACCCGCGCATCAAGGCCGCGATCCAGGCGCGGATGGAAGACGTCCTCAACGAGCGCAATCCCGTCGACACGTCCAAACCCGCCAAGCGGTGACGGGCGCAGGATGACTGACGCTGCGCAGGCGAAGGACGATATCTGCCCCTCGCCAGCAGAGGGAACGCGGAGCGGTATGCCCGAATCGGCTGCCGCTAGCCCGCGGCGCTGGCCCAGGCCCGAAGCGTGTTACGGCGGATGAAATCCGCCATCCGCTCCACGCCCTTTCGGATCGCCTCGTTCGAGGCCGCATAGCTGAAGCGGATGTGCTGGCCTTCGTTGGGCACGCGCGGTCCGAAGTGAATGTCGGCCAGCACTGCAACACCCGCTTCGTTGAGCAGCCGCGCGCGCAGTTCCTCGGAGTCTCTGGCTCCAATCATGGCGCAGGCTTCGGTCACGTTAGGCCACACGTAGAACGCGCCGCCGGGCGACTGGCAGCGCACGCCGGGAACCTGGTTGAGAAGGCCGACGATCAGTTCGCGCCGCTCGTGGAAGATGTCCCGCATGCGATTGGCGTCATCCTGCGGACCGTTGATCGCTTCCACCGCCGCCCACTGGCTGATCTGCGACGCGCACGATTCCGTGTTGGTGACCCAGTTGGTGAAGAATGGCGCGAGCTTGCGGTTGGCAGCAAAGCCCAGGCGCCAGCCGGTCATGGCCCAGGTCTTGGAGGCGCCATCCGAGATGATGGTGCGTTCCTGCATGCCGGGGAACGACGCGATCGACACGAACTCGCCGTCGTACACCAGCCGGCCGTAGATCTCGTCTGCGAACACCCACACCCGCTCGTGTTTGCGCAGCACGTCGGCAATCGCCTGCATGTCTTGTTTGGGGATGACGCCGCCGGTCGGGTTGTGCGGTGAGTTCAAGATCAGGAGCCTGGTCTTCGGCGTGATCTTGTCGGCCAGTTCCTGGGGGTCGAAGTTGAAGCCCCGCGCCTCGCGCAGGAAGATTGGCACCGGCACGGCGCCCATCGCCTTGATCTGCGACTCGTAGATCGGAAACCCCGGGTTGGGGAAGATGACCTCTTCGCCCGCGCCGTGGTCGGTGACCGAGAGCACGGTGTAGCCGATGAACGGCTTGGCGCCCGCGCCGACGACCACGTCGTCGGGCTGCACGTCGATGCCGCGCGAGCGGCTCATGCTGCGCGCCACGGCCTGACGCAACTCGAGGATTCCGGCTGAAGGCGTGTAGCCGTGCTTCCCGTCGCGGATCGCCTTGACGGCCGCGTCCTGGATATTGACCGGTGTATGAAAGTCGGGCTGGCCGATGCAGAAGGAAATGATGTCCTTGCCCTCGCGCAGCAGCTTGTTGACCTCGGCGAGGACCACGAACGCGTTCTCGGTGCCGAGCTCACGCGCCCGGCGGCTGATGTCTGCCATGGATGACTCCGGTCGAAACGGCGGGCGCAGCCCACCCTTCCATTGTTCTTCGAGCGCGCTTCGCTTCGCGTTCTAGCGCTGCTGCGAATGGAGAAATCTTACAGCATGCGCAGCCGGTCAGGGACCTACCAGCCAGTCGCGCAGGGCCACGTTGACTTCGTGGGGGCGTTCGAGAGTAGACAGATGTCCGCAACGCTCGATCACGACCAGCCGCGCAGTGGGAATCTGCCGGACGATCTCGTCGTGCCGCTGCAGCGGGGTTAGCGCATCCTCTCGCCCGCACAACACGAGCGTCGGACAAGTTATGCTGGGCAAATCCGACCGGTAATCGGCCCGGGACATCATCGCGTGCTGATGGCGCACGTACGCCTCTACGCCGATGCGTTCAGCCATGTCCCGGATGACACGGGCCAGCGCTTCGTCCTTAACGCGTGCTGGATGAACCAGCAGAGGCAGCATGCGCGTCGTGATGGGGGTAAAGCCGCGCTCGGTCTGCGCCAGTCGGATCAGCTCGTGGCGTCGCGCAGTTTCCTCCGAGGTATCCAGCGTCGCACGAGTGTCAAGCAAAGCGAGCCGCGTCACCCGCTGCGCCATCTGCCGCATGATCTCCATCGCGACATATCCGCCCATCGACAGCCCTGCGAGCGCGAACTGTTGCGCCGGCGCCTCGGCCAGCACTCTCGCCGCCATCGTCGCGATGCTGTCGTCGCGCGTCAGATCGGCCACCCACGGCGTGCAGATGTCCGACAGCGCGGTGATCTGCGGCTCCCACAGCGCGTGATCGCAAAGCAACCCGGGCACCAGGACCAGGGGAAGCCGTGATTCGTGACTCGTGATGCGCGATTCGTAATGCATGGCGTGTCGAATAGACCGGAATACGAATGATCCGGAACGAAGTCATGCAGTCACATCGCTCCGGCGCGCCGCTGGCCGCGTAGGTTATCATGGTCCGCAATCCCTGCGCCGATCAGGAGGACATCCCATGGCCACGAACATTCAAGTGCAGCTCGCCAGCCGCCCCACCGGCTGGGTCGAGGAGTCCAACTTCCGCATCGTCGAGACCCCCGTCCCCAAGCCCGGACCTGGTCAGGTGCTGGTTAAGAATCTCTGGCTGTCGCTCGACCCATATATGCGCGGACGCATGAGCGACGCCAAGTCCTACGCCACCCCGGTCCAGATCGGCGAGGTCATGGTCGGCGGCGCGGTGGGTGAGGTGGCGGAGTCAAACAATCCCAAGTTCAAGCCCGGGGACCACGTGGTCGGACCGCTCGGGTGGCAGCTCTACGCTGTGTCTGGCGGTGAGGGTCTGGTGAAGATCGACCCCAAGCTTGTGCCGCCGTCCTACTACCTGGGCGTAGCCGGGATGCCCGGTGCCACGGCTTGGGTCGGATTACTCGAGCACTGCCAGCCAAAGGTCGGCGAGACCGTTGTGGTGTCCGCCGCATCCGGAGCCGTGGGGAGTGTGGTCGGTCAGCTCGCCAAGCTCCAGGGGTGTCGCGCCATCGGCATCGCGGGTGGCAGGGCCAAGTGCGACCACGTGGTCAAGGCGCTGGGCTTCGACGCCTGCTGCGATTACAAAGCGGGCAACCTGCAGGACGACCTGAAAGCGGCAACGCCGGAGGGCATCGATTGCTACTTCGAGAATGTCGGAGGCGAAGTGATGGATGCCGCGTTCCGCCGGCTGAACCCGTTCTCGCGGGTCGCGTTGTGCGGGCTGGTCGCGGAATACAACCTCACCGAACCATATGGCATGAAGATGATGCGCTCCCTGCTGGTGAACCGGGTGAACATCCGCGGCTTCATCGTCTCCGACCGCCAGGACCTGTACCTGCGCGCGGTAGGTCACCTTGCCAAACTGGTCGCGCAGGGCAAGATCAAGTACCACGAGACCGTGGCCGAAGGCCTGCGTAACGCGCCTGCTGCCTTCATCGGCATGCTCAAGGGCGCCAACCTCGGTAAGCAACTGGTCAAGCTGGTCTGAGAGGTCTGCTCTACGGCGTCCCGGCATCGCGCCAACGAAAGCCCGGTCGTGACAGCGCCCACGTCAGAGGTCTAGGACATGATCGCAGTCATCTTCGAAGTGCTTCCTGCCGAAGGGCGCAAGCAGGAGTATCTGGATCTCGCGGCCAGTCTGCGCCCCGAACTCGAGAAGATCGACGGGTTCATTTCGATTGAGCGCTTTGCAAGCTTGAGCTCCGAAGGCAAGCTCTTGTCGCTATCGGTGTTCCGAGATGAGGTTGCGGTTGAAGCGTGGCGCAATGTCGAAGCTCACCGTCTGGCGCAGGCGAAGGGGCGCGCCGGGATCTTCTCCGATTACCGCATCCGGGTGGCGAGCATCGTCAGGGACTACGGCATGCGCGATCGCGCACAGGCTCCGCAAGACAGCCGCCGCAAGCACGGCGCATAGCACTGCGCCGCGTCGCTGCTCTCAGCAACCCACCTGGCTGAGGCGCGCGAGGGTGACTCATCCCCTTCCCCCGCCTGCACGAGGGAAGGCCGGGATGGGGGGATGATTCTGGCGCTGTGCCAGCCCGTTCCATGGACCAAATTGCGCACTGCTCACGCGTGCCCTGGATGGGTGAGGCGCCCGAGGTATCCTTCGTAGTCGGGAACGATCCGCTCATACGATGACAACATCAAGGCCGACGAGATCATGAAGTCGGCCGAAGCGCGGTTGCACGCCACCGGGATGTTCCACACCACGGCCACGCGCAGCAGCGCTTTCACATCGGGGTCGTGCGGCTCGGCTCGAGTGGATCCCAGAAGAAGATCGCGAAGTCGATCTCGCGCTCTGCGATCTTGGCACCGATCTGCTGGTCGCCGCCCAACGGGCCGCTCAGCAGCCGGGTGATCGTGAGCCCGAGCGCGTCAGCTAGCAAACTGCCGGTGGTCCCGGTTGCATACAGGTCGTGCTGCTCCAGCGTTTCGCGGTTGAATCGCGCCCATTCGAGCAGGTCCTGCTTCTTGTTGTCGTGCGCCACCAGCGCGATGCGCTTGCGGGGATTCATCGCGATCGTGTTGTAGTCGGTTTTCATCGGAGGCTCCAGCGAAGGCAGCGACGAGACCATCCGGGCATCACCGAATGACCTCGTCGGCGCGCAGCAGGATGGCTTCAGGAATGGTAATGCCCAGCGCTTTGGCCGTCTTCACGTTGATGACCAGCTCGAACGTCGTGGGCTGCTCGACAGGGAGGTCGGCCGGTCTGGCGCCTTTGAGGATCTTATCGATGTAGGTCGCGGAGCGTCGGTACAGGTCCGCAACGTTCGCCCCATATGACATTAGACCGCCCGCAGCGACATACTCTTTGATGAAAAACATGCTCGGCAAATGGCTCTGTAGCGCGAGATCTACGATCTGCTTTCGGTGCACCCAGGTGAGTTGATCGGCTTGGACGATAAGACCGTCGGCATGCGCCCGCGTTATGGAGGAGAAGGCGCTGACGAATTCGTTCGGGTCTCGCACCTGCGCTGAGTGGATCGCAATACCCAATGCTTCCGCTGCCGCCTCTATTTGCCTGAAATCGCGTTGCGTGGAAGGATTGGCTGGATTCCAAAGATCGCTCACACGAGAAATCTTGGGAACAGCCTCCTTCAGCAACTCCAGTCTCTTGCCCATGATGTCGCGCGACATCAAGGACGTGCCAGTGACGTTACCCCCGGGTCGCGCCAGGCTCTCGACAAGTCCTGTGCCGACAGGATCGCTGGGGGCAATCATGACGATGGGTATCGTGCTCGTGGCTTGCTTGAGGGCAAGGACCTGGACTGTAGTGGGCCCCACCAGGACATCGGGTCCAGAGCGGACCAGCTCGCTGGCAATGCTAGGCAAGAGATCGGGCCGCTCAGGAGCGTGCCAGCCAACTTCAATCTTGATGTTCCGGCCGTCGACATAGCCTAAGTCTTGGAGGCCTTGGCGGAACGCCTCGATGAACCGCGCTGACGCCTCGGGTGGGCCCGGATGGACTAGACCGATCAGCGGGACGTGCGTCGACTGCTGCGGATAAGCTGGCGCTGAGGCCACCAGTGCAGCGAGTGCGACGGCCGCCACCCTCAGCGCATATCCCATCTTTGAGTCACCTAGTTCTCCCGAGCAAGCGGGCAGCGGGATCCCGACGCGGCACCTTCCTGGTTTTGGCATCGAGCACCACCTCGAACGCGGCAGCGCAGATCTTGCATTGTCCACATGCGCTTTGTGATCACCGACTGGTCAGATCCAATCCCGCCGCCAGGGCAACGGTCATGCTCTGACCAGGCTGTGAAGCTCTTGCAGGGAGCGCTTCGGTCTGATTCCCGGCGGCAAGTTCGGTGCGACATGCTTCGCAAAGAACTGATCCGCGTCAGCCTTTGACTCCCAGACTTCGATGACGCGCCAACCTCCTTCGACCGGGTGCGCGGTGTGCAGGACAAAGCCGGGAGCCTTCTTGATAATGTCTGCGAGCACACCCAGCATGCCGTCGTATCCCTGTTGCGTTTGCCCCTTGACCTCTACTGTAATCAGCACTGCCACGATACGGCTCCTTGTGCGGTCGGTGAGATCACCAGGGCGAATAGTGTACGCGCAAACCTCGGGGGATCGATCGTAGGGCGCGACTGCTGCACCGACTGATCGGGCGGGCCCATATGCAAGAGGTTCCCGCGCTCTTTGGCGATGGCCTCTGCGCAGCGGGCTGCTCAGCCATCCTCCATCTAGCGCGCGCGGCGGACAGGTGCACGATCGTCAAGCCAGCCGCCTTCGAGTAATATCAAGGGACTCGAGGCCTGCTTTTGCCGCCGCGTCCACCCAGGTAAGAACAATCCAGGAGCCCGCCATGAACGTCCGTCTAGCTGTTTCCGCTCTGCGCCTCGCGTTGGTCTTGGCTCCAGCCGCAATGGTGATGGGGCCTGCCCACACCGCCGACGAAGCTCGCAGTGGGGTCGAGCGCATGTACGTCCTGAACTGCGGCGAGTCGCGTACCACCGACCTATCCATGTGGTCGCCGGGCTTCAACGTCGGCAAAGCCTGGGATTTCAGCGACAACTGCTACCTGATCAAGCACGCGAAGGGATGGATGCTCTGGGACACGGGCATGTCGGATGCCATCGCCAACGTGCCAGAGGGCATGAAGGCCGCGGGAGGATTGTTGACCTTGCGTGTGACGAAGACCCTTGCATCGCAGTTGAGCGAACTCGGCCTCGCGCCCACCGACATCACGCGGCTCGCGATCTCCCATTTCCATGGTGACCACTGCGGCAATGCCAATCTGTTTACCGCCGCTACGCTCTATATCCAAGAGGCCGAGTATGAAGCCGCTTTCGGTCCGGAGCCGGCGAAGTTCAACTTTGCGCCTGCCTTCTACGACAAGCTGCGCGCAAACCCGATGGTGAAGCTGAGCGGCGACTACGACGTGTTCGGCGACCGCTCGGTCGTAATCCTGTCCACGCCGGGCCACACTCCGGGGCACCAATCGCTGCTGGTGCGCTTGCCGAAGACGGGTGCGGTGGTTCTCTCAGGTGACCTCGTGCATTTCGAGGAGAACTGGGTTGAACGCAGGGTCCCGGCGAGGAACTTCGATCGAGAGCAAAGCGTGCGGTCGATGGAAAAAATCGCTGCTATCCTCTCCCAGGAGAACGCGGAGCTCTGGATCAACCACGACAAGACGCAAAGCGCGCGTATCCCCAGGACGCCTGATTTCGTCGAGTAGCGCGTCGACGCAGATTGGGGGCATTCGTTTCAGACACGCGAGAACACTTCGATATGAAAGCTTGGCGGCTCCGCGGGCTGAGCAGCCTCAAACTGGAAGAAGTCGATAAACCGCAGCCGCGGCCCGGGGGCATCGTAGTCCGGGTGGAAGCGGCACCAGTCCTCAGCTATATGCGGCAAGTCATCGACGGCTCGCTGGGTTACGCGATGCCGCCCTTCCCGTTTGTTCCCGGAACCAATGGGGTGGGAATCGTCGAAGCGGCTGGCGTAGGCGTGTACCACGTCAAACCCGGCGACCGGGTGGCGCTGAACCCGCACCATGTCGTCGACGAACGAGTCTCGAATCCTGCGCAGATCCTGATCGGTCTCACGGCCATGGGCGCGGCGCGCTTCTCCGATATGCCGCCGGAGCCGCTCGCGCTCCAGAGGGACTGGCCGGATGGAGTGTTCGCGCAGTACGCGTCAGCACCTGCCGCCTGCGCAACGCGTCTCGCCGGGCTGGACACTGTCCCGCCCGAACGTCTCGCGGCAATCAGCAAGTTCGTCGTGCCTTATGGAGGATTTCTGCGCGGTGAATTTGCACCCGGAGACGTCGCGATTGTGAATGGCGCCAGCGGCTACTTCGGCTCTGCGGGCGTGTTGGTCGCCCTGGCGATGGGGGCGGCACTCGTGGTCGCCGCGGGCCGCGATCGGGCGGTCCTCGAGACGGTGGCAAAAGCCGGCGGCTCTCGAGTGCGTATCGTCGCACTGTCGGGCGACGTGGCGGCAGACACGCAGGCCCTGCGCACGGCGAGCGAGGGTGTGGCGAGTTTCGCGCTGGATATCGTGGGTCGGGCGCAAAGCGCTGCGTCGACCGCGGCCACGCTTGGAGCGCTGCGTCGTGGAGGCCGACTGGTGCTGATGGGTAGCGTGACCCAGCCGCTTTCGATCAGTGTGGGAGCAATGCTTGCGAACGATTGGTCGGTCATCGGCAACTTCATGTACCCGAAGGACGCACCGGCCCGGCTCGCCCGCATGATTTCTTCGGGCATTCTGGGCCTGGAAGCGATAAGAATTCAACGCTTCCCTCTGGACCAGCTGCCGGCTGCGATGGACGCGGCGGCGCGCATGCGTGCACTGGACCTGACGGTGTTGGCCATGCCCTAACCGCCGCCAAGCTTTCGGTCTCCCGGGTTTTGTGCGTGAATGCGCGGGCCGGCTGGAATTCCCTCGGCCTTCCCTCAGCTGACGCGCCGACTTCCGAGACCGCCTTACTTCAAGATCGAATCCAGATCGGCACCGATGCTCTCGGGCGTGTCGGTCGGAGCATAGCGCGTCAGGACAGTTCCTTCGGGGCCGACCAGGAATTTCGTGAAATTCCACTTGACCGCCTCGGACCCCAGAAGACCCTTCTTCTCGGACTTGAGGTGCTTGTAAAGCGGATGCGCGTCGTCCCCATTGACGTCGATCTTGGCGAACATCGGGAAGGTCACGTTGTAGGTTGATGAACAGAAGCGCTGGATCTCCTCCTCGCTTCCCGGCTCCTGATGCCCGAACTGATCGCACGGAAACCCCAGAACGGCAAACCCCTTGTCTCGATGCCGTTCGTAGAGGGCTTGAAGACCCTGGTACTGCGGCGTGAAACCGCACTTGCTGGCCACGTTGACGATGAGCAGCGTCTTGCCACGATAGGCGTCCATCTTCCGAGGACGCCCCTCTATAGTCCTGACTTCGATGTCATAGATGTTCATCTGAATGCCTCCAAAGAACTTGCCGCGCCCGCCTCGAGCAAAAGGCCGATGACCTTGTAAGCATACGCGTGTGCTCCTGGAGCCTTGCTCTGGCGAGGACCGGCCACGTTCAGCGTACCGACCGAATAGGCCTTCGCGAAGCTTGCGATCAGGTCGGCGGCTCGCACCTGTGGGGTCTCATCAGCGTCAATCAGGATATGCGGTTTCCCGACCAGCCTGCATTGCTGCGCGGTATATTCCGTGCCGCCCTCGAGGTACCCGAAGTAGATCACGACGGTTCCATCCGACTCGAGGACATTCCGCCGCGTCCTCTGTTCATAGCCTCCGTGATCCATCTCCGTCACCGGATACGTAAGCGGAATCGCACCATCCTCCGCGAGCCTGCCGGGCGGGCACCAGCCGCCACATGGAAAGCGATGCTCCAAAGCGGCGTCCAGAGCGCCGCGATCCACTCCAGTCTGCCCTCCCGAGACGATCTTCGAAAGCACCACGAGTCACGTCCGACGCGGTGCTCTATGCGGGAAGCTTCCCCAAATGCTTCAGGATCTGGTACCTGCGGTCCCGAATCGGCAAGTAGCCTCGCAGTCGTTGCCAGATCCAGATCTGGAGCTTGGTCGACAGAGGAGCGTCCGCATCGAGCTCCTGGTCGGACTCGTCGGGTCCAAAAACCATGTCGACGTCTCCGAGATCCAGCGCAACTTTCTCCATGATGTCGAAAATCTCCAGACACTTCATGGGGTCGTAGCCCGCGTCGATGCAAAGATCAATCGCGGCAAGATCGGCCGCGACCTCGCGTTCCGGGCTGTAGAGCCTGCCAGCCCAGTTCTTATACAGCGCCGCCAGAAACGAACCCACCTGCTCGCCGGCGAGGTTGACCAGCCAATCGGGAAAGATGTCGGTATGTCCCAGTCGGTGGTGAGCCAGCTCGTGCGCCACCACAAACGCCGCCATTTCGTCGGTTCGACACAGCTCGAGCAACCGTCGAGAAAAATAGATGTATCGGCCTGGCGCGGTGAATGCGGTATGTTCGTCCATCCACAGCACATCCACGGCCAGCCGCTGCGCGGCGTCAACGTTGTGCTGCAGCCGCTCCGCGACTCGTGTCACTCGCTCAGGCGCCCACCCCGTTTCTTCCACGACATAGCGATCATGCAATTGCTGCCGCAGCCAGCTGCCGACATCACTTGACATTGAACGAAGGGTCCATGGCGCGCGAGCTCACCCGCGCAACGAGGCGGCCCTGAGATGCTCTCGGATGGCATGCGTGGCCTCCATCACTCTCGCTCGTTGCGCCGCAGTCGCTGAAACCGAAGCGTATCGCATCCGCGCCCAGTTCAGCAGCAGGGGGCCATTGAGCTTATCGCCCTCCGCTCCCGCGGCCAAGAACTCGGCGGCCAGCGAAGCGGTGCGCGGGAATAAATGGCAGTGCAGGAGTTTGACTTCCTCTCCGAAGCGCGCGAAGTACACAAGATCTGGACGCACGACTGTCTCGATGGCGTCAATGAGAACGGCGAGGGTGGGACCGAAGCCTTCCAGCGCCGCAATGGTCAGGCTGGTGATCGATCCGACGGGCTCTTTCGTACTCAGGATCAGATAGCCTGGGATGGAGCAATCGCTCGACTGCTCGGCTCGGAAGTCGGCGTTCTCGTAGACGAGGTATTGATCGAAGGAATGCACCAGGCTGCTTTTCGTGGCGCTAGGTAGTATCGGCTCGGACCCCTCGCTCACCTGCGCGGCGAGGCGATCGAGGTTCTGTTCGTTGGCCTCGACTGCGAACTGACTCCTTTGCGCGCGGGCGACAGCATCAGCTACAGCCGCAGCCGGTGCTGGTTTCTGTAGTGACGGCACTTCCCTCGGTGGGGTGTCCGTCCCGTTTCCACCAGTCGAGTCCGCCCATCAATTCCTTGACACGGAAACCGAGCTTGGTCATGTTGAAGGCGCCCTTTGTAGAGGCGTTACACCCGATACCGTCGCAGTAGGTGACCACAAGAGAAGCCTTGTCGAGTTTGGCCGTGGTTGCCTCGTTCATGGTGCGATGAGGGAGGGATACTGCGCCGGGGATGTGCTCCGCGTCAAACGCCTGCGGCGACCGAGCGTCGATGACCGTTACTCGCTCGCCGCTCTCTATCGCAACTTTCAGATCCCATGAGTCGATCTCGTAGGCGAGCTTGCTCGAGTAGTGTTTCAGTTGCTCATCCACTGGTGCCTCCGATCAGCAGGGCTGCCACGATTGCCGGGAACTGATGCGGCCTGACTGAACTGCAGCTCGATCAAGCCGTCGTCACCCGCTTGCTCATGCGAGCACCCGGAACGCTTACGCCTTTCGACGTCGGCACCTCGATCCGCTCTATGATCGAGAAGCCACAGGCCGAGTAAAGGGGCTCGCCAGCGACAGTTGCCATCAGCTCGAGTGACCGAAAGCCCTCTCGTGCCGCCGCGTGCTCGCACAAGGAGAGAACGAGTCGGCCAATACCGCGCCTCACGAAATCCGGGTGGGTGTACATGGCGCGCACGCGGGCAGGCTCGACCGCCGGATCGAGGAGGCGCGCGTCGCGACCGGCAAAATGGTCGCCACCGAACAGCGTTGCGCGCCGGCTCCAGCCACCACAGCCCACGATCCGGCCCTCGCCCTCGACCGCGAAATAGGTGCCATCGTCGATGAGCTGCGTATCGACCCCCATGATCTCGAACGACGCCTCGACCCTCGCCGCGTCCAGGTATGCGCCGACCAGGTGTCGGATAGCCGTCGCCATCAAGGCTCTCAGCTCGTCCAAGTCTGCCATGGTAGCGAGCCGATGGGAAAAGCCGATCATGAGAATCAAGCAAGTTCCGCATAGGCCACACCCATGACGGCCGACATACAGACGTGCCTCAGCCGACTGTGAGGGCCTTGAGTTGCTCCGCCAGCAGTCGTTTGCGTCCGCCTTTCCCAAAGGCGGCGTCGTACTCCTGAATGAGCCCCTTCATGACGTCGGAATGCATTGTAGCGTGCATCACCTCGTAGCTTTCGAATTCGTAGATGGCAAGATACCGATACTCCTCTTCCCCTTCTAAGATCCTGTAACGGCGGCCACTGAGCACTCCGGGGAACCTTTCGATCGCCTTCGGGAGATGATCCTCGTTGTACCACTTGTTAAATGCCTCGTCGTCTTCCGGTTTGACCCGGGCCATGACGATCAACAATCCCTTCTTGTCCATGTTGCGGACCTCCTTGTCTCAGAGTGACCCATGCTGCGTGTCTCTGTGCCATGCCACCTCTCTTCGTAAGAATGTTGAGGATCGGCGCGGGTCGGAACTCCAGTAATCCGATCTAGCGCTCCACAGCGTAGATCTGCCACTGACCGGGTACACCCTTGAGTTGAACGGTCTTGCCCTCCCCGAAGCGAATCCCTGAGCCGGCGACAAGATCCTTGACGGTCCTGTATCGGATCGAGCACACCATCCGCGTCACCGAGGAACCACAGGTGATCCGACCCAGGCAACTCCACGTATCTCGCGCCGGGAATGTGAGCAGCCAAGTAGCGTCCAGCCTCCACTGCTACCGCGGCGCACGGCGCTGAGCGCTCCGGCCTCGGAAATGCCGAGGATAGCGGCACGGTCCGACTGCGCCGCATCCATCACAGCGCGCACGTCGTCCATCCGGTGCTCCAGCGTTGCCATTCCGGTCAGGCGATCAGACAATCCGGTGCCCCGATTGTCGAAGAGGATTAGTCGAGTGAACGAAGCAAGCCGCCGCAGAAAACGAGCGTACGATGGCTCTTCCCAGCAGCACTCAACGTGGGGGACGAAACCAGGCGCCACCACCGGGTCGATCGGCCCGTCACCAACGATCTGGTATGCGATGTGGACGTCGCCAGACTTAGCGTACTGCGTCGCGACGGTACTCACCTTACCTCCAGTACACCGCTATGGAAATCCCTCGCTGGCGTCCCGTTGCCGGAGTTTGCCGAACGCTCCCGATTGGGGGCTGCGAAAGAGCGGGCGAAAGCCCGCTGCGGTCCGCCTGCATCGGGTGGTTGGGCGGCGGCACCGTCACTCCTTACGTCGCGCCTGGACTGACAGGGCGACGACCAGCAGTGCCCCGGCGAGCACGACCAGCAACAAGGCGTCCGACCAGTGAAATGGTGCATGCGGAATTGAAGAGAGTGGCAGGGACTGGGACGAAGACGGAGCAATGACGGTCTGCGCTAACGCAACACCCCCGATCGCATAGTTGTAGGCCACTGCCAGTCCACCGATCGCGGCATACCAGGCGAACGCCGCTCCGCCCAGTGCCACGATACCGAACCCAAGACCACCAACTGCAAGTAACCCCAGCGCGAAGCCTCCGATCGACAATAGCCCAAGCGCCGCCCCTCCGAGGCTGATGCCTCCGAGGGCTACGCCGCCACACGCGAAGAACACTCCAACGGCTATGTCACCGACAGCAAACCAGGCGGTCGCCACACCACGCCGATAACGACCGTCGGTGAATGCACCCGTGGCGATATGCACGAGCGGCAAACCAAGAAAACTAGCGCTCGAACGATACTCCATCGGTACCTCTCTCGAATCCCGGCCAACGCCTCGGCCCAGTGGCGCGCGGAAACCATGCCAGCAAAGCACGACGACGCAAAATTATACGCCGGGACAGCGCGGGTTCTGACGAATGATATGAACTCCCCCTACTCGAGCCCGCCGTTGGGCCTCGCCTTGACGCAGAGGTTAGACGGCATTCATCACTCGATCTCGCTCGCTACGCGTGAGCACCTTTGGCTGGACAACGGGAGTTCCCCGATCGGGCGCAAAGAACGGCGTGCATTTGTAGCTGCCATCCAGGCGCGCGCGGATGAGTGATTTCATGAACCGAAGAACCGCTGCGATTGTGCTTATCGGCATTGACTGTGGCCTGCCCTTGGCGTTGCCTGTATTCACCCGCATGCGGACGGGGCCGAAAGAACTTTCTAAGGTGATCGATGGATCTTCCAGGCAGGTGTGAACGAGGCCAACAAAAGAGATCCTGAAATCGCGCCGCGTGTTGCCAATCGGAGTGTTGCAGCAGCTCGCATACCAACGCAGAAGTCCATTTTCTGTGAGGGACATGCAAGCGAGGGCCCCCAATCCTTGGGTGAAGGTGAGGTACTTGGGAAGGGTTGCTATGACGTCCGTTCCTCCCATCTCGTCCAAGATGTCGCCAGCTTTGCCTAGAAAGTGCGCATAGGCCTGACAGTCTTTGCAGTAGCAGACGCCCCGGCTCGCTCGCTCGGGGTGGCTGACGTAGCCTCTCAAAGTGCCGCACTGGCACCGCAATGGATGGTTCATGTATAGAGCCTACTGCACGGAGCAATGCGGGGCGATGGTTGTCACCGATTTTCACTGGGTTCGTTCTTGTGGCTCGTCACTCCTGTGACCTAATCGCGCCAACGTTGAACGTCAGAGGCGCACCGGCACGTCTTGCGCAGGCACTTCGCGGCGCATCGTCTGCTCCGCCTGGTTGGGCGGCTTTCCGTACTAGTGACTCGACTAGGTTCCGAAGTGCTTTTCATACTTCTCAACGCCATCGGGAACCACAGACCATTTCTGTGCTGAACGAAGGAAGATGTGCCGGAAATGGTGCCTGTCAGCGCGAATCCAGCTTGGGTCATCGAAAGTTCCCGCATCGATGACTCTTGCTCCTGGCCGCCATTCGAGCGTGAACCCGATGTTCGTCCCGCACCTTGGGCAGAACTCCAGGTCAAGCCATCGACCCGATTCGTCCGAGATGTGCCTGTACTTGGTCAGCGGCCCACCTGTCATCTCGACCTGCTCTTGGTTGAATACTGGTTCCACCGCGAACGCAGTCCCTGTTCGTCTCTGACACCACGTGCAGTGGCATACCGTCACTCGGAGAGGGTCGCCATGCGTCACGTAGCGTACGGACCCACAGACACATCCACCTTCATGCCTCTTCGACATAGCTGACGCTCCGGGTATGCAGTGTTAAGTCCCTCGTGACCTCCGAACAACAGCCGCCCAACGTCGCGCATGAGGAGCGGAGCGCCGCAGGCGCGAAGTCCCCTCGATGCGCTGGTTGTCCGCGGGCTCGACTTCGGCCGACTCCACGGGCGGATCCGACCATCGCCCTCTCACCACGCTACCCCGGAACCTCGCCGCCACGCTGCCCATAGAATACACGCCACAAAGCCAGATCTTTCGTGAAGTCCTCGTAGTGATGCTCAATCCCCGCCGCGACGAACAGAAGATCGCCTGACTCGAACGGATCCCGCTTGCCATCGTGAACGAGAACACCTCGACCGCGAATGACGACGTAAATCTCATCTTGCGCGTGTGGTGTCTGTTGGTTCGGAGGCACCGGGAGAGCGAGCTTTACGTCAAGGGTGCCACGCTGCAGGACGAGAACCGAACGCTCGCCGGCGGGACCCGGGATACCCTTTTGGGCCTCAGCAAATCGAATCACACCGCTACGCTCTGTCGCGTTCATGTTTCACTCCCGGTGCCACCCAACGACAGAAATCACCCGCCGCCGGCGCGCAACGCGCGACACGAATCCAACAGCTCAGCTGTTGGACGGTCGGGTGCATTGCCGGGTTGGGCGTCTTCACTGGTCGTCTCCAGCATCGCCAGCTCCTGAGTCCCAGCTCTCGAACTCGGCCGGCTTCAGGCCGCCTTCAGCGCGGCCGCGGGGAGGCCGTTCGGCTACTGCGCCTTCCTCGCCCTCAAGCCTCGCTGCCGAACTCCGGCCATTGGAAAGCGAAATTCGAGGGGAAGCTCATTCCCCACCCCGCGTTGCGTCGAGACGATTCGCCCATCATGGCAACACCGGTCGCACCACAACCCATCGATGCCGATAACTTTGCTGGCTCGTCGCCCAAGCGGCGTACAGTCTATTGCAGCGATTG
>Ga0335084_10000510_pt1 | contig 33048 bp, 22 predicted proteins | sample Lox_Sample_44_FD_206721 | JGI IMG/M metagenome (GOLD analysis project Ga0335084, IMG submission 206721) | Soil microbial communities from Loxahatchee National Wildlife Refuge, Florida, United States - Lox_Sample_4.4 | ecosystem: Environmental > Terrestrial > Soil > Wetlands | place: USA...
GTTATCCGCGACGTCCGGCACAGACTACCCGATCGCCGCCGGCGGCACGACGACGACCCTCCCGGGTGGCGGGACGACCACGACGCTCCCGGCGGGAGCCGCGTGCGGCGGCGTTGCCGGGCTAGTGCGAGCTCGCTGCAAGCTCGACGCAGCGCTCGACACCGCGCTCTGCGCCGATCCAATCCCGCGTGCGCTGATGCACACGCTCCACGCGAATCTCGCGGCGGCCGACGGGTTTCTTCGCCGCGCCATCGGCGCATCCGGCGCGAAGCAGGCCCACCTCGTGAAGAAGGTGCGACACGACCTGCGTGTCGTCGCCGCCCGAACGGATGCGGCTGCCGGGACGAAGAGGGCGAAGCGACACGTGTCTCCGACATGTGCGGCCACGATCGACGGGATCGTCGCCGACATCGTGGCGGATCTGGTGTAGATGGGGCCGTGTCTAGGTTCACATAACCTCTCTTATCAGACGTTGGCATGTGGGGCCCAAGTGCAAATGTCCGGTTCCTCCAAAGTAGAGATGTCCGCTTTTCGGCCACAGTGGCCGGATGCCCGGACCCCTCGCGTTGAGCATGAAGGGACCGGATCGCCTGCAGGTCATCACCATCAATACCGCCGATGGCGTCCTCCGCGCGTGCGGGGATGGCGCGCGCGATCCCGGCGAGCAATGCGACGACGGCAAGCTCGGGGCCGGAGACTGCTGTTCGCCCGATTGTCATACGGCGTCCGCCGACGGCTCGGCATGCGACGACGGTAGCCCCTGCACGATGGGAGATCTGTGCGATTCCGGCGCGTGCTTTCGCCGTCGTCCGAAGACGCAGGCCATGGTCCCGAGCGCGGAGGCAGTGCTGCTCCTGCTCTTCGGCCTCTTGCGGAGCGGGCACATTCGGCTTCGGCGTCTTGATGGCTGGCGAGACCTTTCCGGCGAACCGTTTGACCGATGGTCGAGGGAAGGAATCGCTGTCGGTGCGTAGGGCTCGCGCACAGAACGGCGGACCGGCCCTCCTCCCTGGCCCGATCCAGCGGCTCGAGCCTATGATGGCGGCATGGCACAGCGACCACTCATCTTCGTCCCCGCTCTGGTCCTCCTGCTGCTCGTCTGCGCACGGACCCGAGCGGAGGAGCACTCGATGATGTCCAAGAGCGCAGGCGACACGCGGCAAGCGCTTCCCCTCCCGGCGATGATGGCTGAGCACCAGAAGCAAAACATGCGCGAGCATCTTGCTGCAATCCAAGCCATCATCGCGGCCATCGGTCGAGACGACATGGACGCCGTTGCCAAAGCGGCGGCACGCATCGGCTACTCTGAAGCTATGGGGCAGATGTGTGAGCACATGGGCGCGGCGGCACCGGAATTTACGCCCATGGCCCTCAACTTTCATCGCACGGCCGACACCATAGGCGAGGCCGCTCGGCGCGGCGACCGCGCGGGAGTCCTGTCCTCGCTCGACCGGACCCTGCAAGCCTGCGTCGGCTGTCACGCCACGTATCGGCAAGAGGTCGTTGACGAAGAAACGTGGAAGCGGCTCACCGCTGCCACTCCGTCACATTGATGAAGGAGCAGCAAACGCGACCAGATTGCGTCGGTGGGAGGCCATCGGATTTTCCACAGCTTGACCGACACCACCGCGCGTGCAGCGGCACCATGATTCCGTGTGCTCCCTGCGGTGTGCGCGACATATACAATGGTTGTCTGGGAACGCCCGGCGAGTGCGGTCGATCGACGACCGCGAACGACGCATCCCTCGTGTTGGCGCGTGGCCGGGGTTCGCGTTCGCGGCTGACGTGGTCGCTGCGCGGCGGACCCGCCGCGTCGCCGTCGGACTTCGGGAATCCGCTTCAGTCCACGGGGTATGCGCTCTGCACGCATGATGGGGCCGGACATGCAGCGACCGCCGGCGTCGTGGCCGCGGGTTCGTGCCCCGGTCGCCGGCGCTGCTGGAAGGGGAAGAAGCGCGGCTACGTCTACGACAACCCGCGCGCGCCAGGCGGACTCTCGCACCTCCGTCTTCGCGCCGGCGCCGCCGGCCGTTCCCGCTTCGACGCGATCGGCGCGGGAACGAACCTCTTCCTCCCCGCCATGCCCATCCCGACAGATGCTGACGTGGTCGTGGAGCTCAAGCGGACCGATCAGGACGGGATCGGGATCTGCTGGGCGGCGGACCACACACGCGTCAAGAAGAACAGCGCGGATCTCTTCGTAGCCACGGGGCAGTAGGTGCTCCGGCGCGAGGGTGCCGGTCCCCCTGTCAGGACGCTCTTCCGAGCGTCAGGAGGCTGACTCCCCTCCCCCGCGCCGCAAGGCGCCCCGGCGCCTGATTCGGCGCGGGGGACGGCACGCGTCTTGCCTCGTTCAGCCTGACCGCGGGCCTGAAGGGAGTGTGTCCATGGGGGTTCGTCTCAGCATCAAGACGCGGCTCACGGGGTTGGCCGTGGTCCTCGCGATCGGCGCGTCGCTGCTCGCCGTGTACGTCTACGCAACCATCGAGACGGTCAAGGTGAACGGCCCCTACTACTCCGACATCACGCTCGGGAAGGACCTCATCACCGACATCGTTCCGCCGCGTGCGAACATCGTGGAGCCCTTCCTTCTGGTCTACCTCATGGCCGAGGAGACGGAGCCCGGCACCCGCAAGGCGATCATCGAGCACTACCAGGAGCTGCGGCGCGTATCGGCCGAGCGCTACGAGTACTGGAAGCAAACGCTGCCGCACGATCCGGTGACGGCGGCACTGCTGGCCGACACGTACCGGGCGGCCGAGGACTTCTTCAACCTGGTCGATCAGCAGTTCCTGCCCGCCCTTCGCAAGAGTGATCTCGCGACCATCGGCGATCTGATCCAGGGGCCGCTCAAGACGAAGTACAACGAGCACCGCGCCGCGATCGACAAAGTCATCGACATGGCCAACCGTCGCAACGAGGCGAAGGAGGACGAAGTCGATCGCCTCGTGCGCCATCGCATCGTCGCCTTCTTCGTCGTCGGCGGTGGCTTCGTGATCGTCGCGAGCCTCCTCTCCTGGCTCATCTCCCGCTCGATCACGCTGCGCATGGAGCAGACGGTCGCGGTCTTGCGCAATCTCGCGCAGGGCGACCTCACCGGTCGCCTCCCGGCGACCAGCTCGGACGAGATCGGTCAAATGGCCCGTTGGTTCAACGGATCGGTCGACAAGCTCCAGGACATGGTGAAGCAGGTGACGCAGGCGGCCCTGTGGACGGGCGGCACCGCGCGCCAACTCGCGACCGCGAGCCAGCAGCTCTCGGGCGGCGCGCAGCAGCAGGCCTCGAGCCTCGAGGAGACGGCGGCGACGCTCGAGGAAATCACCGCGGCGGTTCGGCGCAACGCCGACAGCGCCCATCAGGCGAACCAGCTCGCGACCGCCTCGCGCGACACCGCCGACAAGGGCCGTCAGGTGGTGACGGCGGCCGTGCGGGCGATGGGCGACATCAATCAGGCCGCCGGGCAGATCTCGGACATCATAAACGTCATCGACGACATCGCCTTCCAGACGAACCTGCTCGCGCTCAACGCCGCGGTCGAAGCCGCGCGCGCCAACGAGCACGGCCGCGGCTTCGCGGTCGTCGCCGCCGAGGTCCGGACCCTCGCACAGCGATCGGCCGCCGCCGCCAAAGAGATCAAAGGTCTCATCCAGGATTCGGCGCACAAGGTGAAGGCGGGCTCGGAGCTGGTGGACACCTCGGGCCGTACGCTCGAGGAGATCGTCGCGTCCGTGCGTCGCGTGACCGACATCATCGCCGAGATCACCGCCGCGTCGCAGGAGCAGTCGCAGGGCATCGAGCAGGTGAACCGCGCGGTCGCACAGATGGACCACGTGACGCAATCGACGGCCGCGCAGACCGAGCAGGTGTCGGGCACGGCGCAGTCGCTGACCTCGCAGGCCGACCAGCTCCAGACCCTCGTGGGGCGGTTCAAGCTCGACGTCGATCCGGCGCCGACCACCCTGCCGGCGCCGGCCCTCGCAGAACCAAACGCGGAAGCGACGCCGACCGTCGCTGCGGCGCGTGCCGCCCGCCCACGGACGAACGTGTGGGAGTCCACGAGCGCCTTCGAAGAGTTCTGACCCGGGTCGTGCAACTGAGCACCGCCGCCGGGCGGCATGGGAGAAGCGGACATTACGTACTTTGTGTTGACGTGCGACCTCCTTGCCCCCTACCCCCAGCTCGCGCGGATCGCGCTACCAGCCGAAGAGCGACAGGAAGAAGCGCGTGCGGCCGAAGATGTCCGGATCACGGCCCGGGAGCGCCCACACGTGGATGAGCGCAAAGAACGTCCACACCCCGGCGATGCGCCGTAGCCGGCCGGCGGCTCCGCCGGCGGGAGCGTCCATGCCGCGTCGCCGCTGCTCGCGCAGCATCGAGATGGTGATCCCGCACGCCAGGAGAAAGCAGTACAGCAGCCGCGAGTGCATCACGGCCCAGGTCCCCGCCAGGCTCCGGCTGAGGAACGCCGGCTGCTCGATGGTGTGGTAGTACATGTTGCCCGCGAATGCGGCGGCGAAGGTGGCCGCGGCGATGCGCAGTCGGGGGTGGTGGCGGAAGCGGCGCACGAAGGTCGGGAAGAAGAAGAACTCGGCGAGCACCTCCTTGAAGTAGTAGTAGTAGCGGTTCCAGAACTCGACGACCGACTCCGCCAGCAAGGGCTTGTAGGTGTTGCGGAAGGCGTTGAAGCCAAAGAGGCGCAGCACTCCTATGATCACGTGCCCTTTCATGGCGAGCCGAAGCGTCACCCACACCAGCTCGAGGTAGAGGCTGAACCAGACGACGCCGAGCGGCGCGCTGCCGGGATGCGGCACCAGATCGGGAAGCCTCGGCACCCCGAGCGTCCAGCCACCGAGCACCCTCGTGAGCGGGCTCTTCGGGTCCGCATAGACGGCCGCCGCCATCATCTCGACGACGCCGCGCCAGACGAGCCCGAGCAGGATCAGCCGGACGCCCGCGAGCTGCGAGCGCGCGAAGGCCTCGGCCGTCCGGGCCTCGATCCCGGTCAGGTAGTCGAACCCCTTCCCGTAGGGCGTGTTCGTGCCGCCCCACGCGGGGAACAGATAGAAGAGGTGGTCGGCGAGCTTCGTCCCCGCGAGCTTCCCTCGCTGCCCGGTCTTGAGGAGATAGCCGAGCCGCCAGATGACGAACGGCAGCATCGGCACGATCGCAGCGAGCAGCTGTCGCGGGGCCCCCGCCGGCGCCGTCCAGAAGGCGACGAGACCCAAAGCGAGCACGGCATGCAGGAAGAGCTGCGGGCGGCTTCGCACGGCGAGCGGCATCCGTCGCAGCTCGAGCGCCACGCGCCACACGCCCCAACAGAGCCCCACGAGGATAGGCGCCCCGAGCCACACGGCCCACGCCGGCCCGTCCGATCGATCGTCCATGCGCTCCACCGCGAACGCCAGCGCGGCGAGAGAAAGCAGGCGACGACGGCGCGGCGCGTCCAGCCAGCCGACGACCGGCGCCACCCGCGCCGTCCACCAGGACAGCAGCGCGGGATCTTCATGGAACTGCACGAGGGCGCGAAGGCGGGTGCCGGGCCCTGCCCCGCGACTCATGACGTCTCGCGCCCGATCAGGTCGAGGATGCTGCCGATCGAGCGCAGTTCTCCGGGATCGAGGCCGAGGGTCGCGAAGTCGATGCCGAAGCGCTCCTCGAGCCAGGTCACGATCTCCAGGATCGCGAGTGAGTCGATGAGTCCCGAGGTCACGAGGCCCTCGTCCTCGCCGAGGCCCTCGACGGGCAGCCCCGGCTTCTGGATCGTACGCAGGAACGCCCGTAGCGCGGTGGCGCGCTCGGCCCGCGTCACCAGCGCGGCGCTCAGTGTCCGGCTCCGCTCGAATGCAGCACGGTCGTCAAGTCGAGCGGCTCGAGCGTGGTGCAGCGCTCCTTCACGTGATCGCGATTGATCTTCCCCCGCGAGGTCCGCGGGATCGCGTCGATCAGGTACCAGCGCACCGGCATCTTGGGCTCGGCGAGGTGGTCCTTCATCCAGCTGTGCAGCGCGCGGAGGGTTGCCGGGCTCCCGTCGTCGAGCACCACCGCCATGCCGACGTTCTGGCCGTAGGCGGGGTCGTCGAGCGCGAAGGTGCACACGTCGGTCGTATGCGGAAAGCGCTCGACCACCGCGTCGACGTCGCCCGGATAGATCTTCGTCCCGCCCTTGTTGATCTCGTCGCGCTCGCGGCCGCGCAACACGAGCCGGCCCGTCGCGTCGAGTACGCCGATGTCACCGGTGAGGAACCAGCCCTCGCACACCACCTGCTCCGTCAAGTCGTCGCGATCGAGGTAGCCGCGCATCAGCGCGGGCGTGTTCAACCACACGAAGCCCGGCTCGTCGACCTCGCATATCTGCGACGGGTCGAGGGGCACGCCGCCCTCGCGGGTGCGCAGCACCTGCACCACTGCACCCCAGCCCTCTCCGATGAGGCCGTCTTCGGGGACGACGTCGTGCCCGGCGAGGCCCGCGACCCAGCTCCCGGTCTCGGTGATGCCGTAGGCGTTGCAAACGGCGGGCGTGCCGGTCCAGGTGCGGATGTCCTGCCAGGCCTGTGCCGAGAGCGGTGCCGAGCCGACGTGGACCCGCTCGAGCGTGCCCTTCTGCGGCCGCTTCGCGAGCTTGAGCGCGAGGCGCCACATCGAGGGCACCGACGACATGAAGGTCACCTCGTGCTCGTCCACCAGAGCGCCGAGCCGCATGAGGAGGTCGGGCTGGAACGGCGGCGTCACGAGAAGGTCCTGCCCCGAAAGCCACGGGTAGAGCGCGTTGCAGATGAGCCCGTGCCCGAAGTGCGTCGGCAGCAGGCAGAGCGTGCGGCGGAACGCGTCGAGGCCGAGCGCCTGCCGCAGCGCGATCCAGCGAGCCCGCAGCGAGCGGTGCGTGTGCACGACACCCTTCGGGTTCCCGGTCGAGCCGGAGGTGAAGAGGATGAGCGCGTCGTCATCGAGCTTCGCCCGCGCCGGCAGGGGCGGACCAGCGGCCGAACCCGGCGGCTCGATGGCGTCCACGATACCGACGCCGGCGGTGGCGAGCGCGCCGCGCACGGCGCCGGTGGTACCGTCGTCGACGAGGCCGAGTCGCGGGCGTGCCGCACCAGCCAGGGTCTCCACCTCAAAGGCCGTGAGCCGCGCGTCGAGCGGGATAGCGACGGCGCCGACGCGCCAGATCGCGAGCAGCTCCGCGAAGAACTCCAGCCGGTTGCCGAAGAGCAGCAAAGCCCGATCGCCAGGACCCAGCCCCCGGCGTACGAGCCGCTGTGCCCGCGCCACAACTTCGCGCGGGACCTCGGCCCGCGTCCAGCGCCGACCGCGCACCGGCTCCGACAGATTGCCGACCTGGAGATCCAGGAACACGGTCGGGACTCCTAACTCGGGGTGGCGGGCCAGAGCAAGGAACGCCGGTCGACCCGCCGGTCCGTTATCGGTACACTCCGCCCGTGGTGGGACCTCGCCCGTCGCTGGTACGCAAGTGTGTCCTCCTGCTCACAGGCAATCTGATCCTCTTCATGGGGTACCGGATCGCCTTCCTCGCCTTCTTCGCGGATCCTACCGCCCGCAACGCGGAGGTCGAGGTCGTGCTGTACGGGCTCCGTCTCGACGTGGCTCTGCTCGCGATCGAGGGGATCGTCATCGGCGTGCTCTCGCTCGCGATGCGCCGGCTGCGTGCGCGCCTGGTCCTGGTCGCCCTCTGGGCCTTCACCTGCCTGAACTTGTTCGCGATCGTCTCGAACCTCCTCTTCTTCCATCAGCGGAACCAGCATGTCTGGGAGAACGTCATCGCCAACGTCTCCCAGCCGCGCGAGTTGTGGCTGGCACTCGAGCCGTTCCTCTACGAGTATCCGAGCGTGCCGCTCGCCGTGGCGCTCGGGCTGGTCGGCGGAGCTATCCTCGCGCGAAGGCACGCGCGGCCGCACACCGGCGAGCACCTCGATTTGTGGCGGCCGCGCGCCTTCGTCGGCGCGGTCGGGACGCTGCTGCTGCTGCTGGCCCTCAATCTCGAGGCCGTCCCGAGCCAGAAGAGCGGCGCGCTGGGCCACCGCAGAATCGACGCGGCTTCCAGCAAGTACTACGCCCAGTTCGGCGACTACATGCTGAACCAGGCCGTCATGAACCCCCTGCTCGACCTCATCCAGTTCGTCCCCGTGATGTTGACCCGACACGGCCATCACTACCGGATCGACGCCGAATCCGCCCTGCGGGAAACCACCGCACTGCTCGCCCTTCCAGCCGGCGACGCACGCTTCCCCCTGCTGCGCACGATCGAGGGTGAAAGCGGCCTCGGCGTGCGCAACGTGATCCTGCTCCAGGTGGAGGGCTTCGGCAGTAACATCCTCGAGCGCGACGTCGTGGACGGCCCGCTCACGCCGCACCTCCGCCAGCTCGCTCAAGACGGCCTGCTGTTTCCGACCGTGCTGCAGAGTTTCTGTGCCACCGACGGGTCGACGTTCGCCATCGTCACGAGCCTGCACCGCACCTACGCGGTCAGCGAGGGTGTATCGCGGTTCTTCCCGCACGAGGTCAACGGTCGCTACGGCGCCCTGGCGCGCGCGCTCGGCCCCCGGCGGCGTCATCACTACTTCTTCGCGGGATTCCGCCAGCGGATCGACGACTTCCTGCTCTTCATGGGCAATCAGGGCTATGAGGCGTTCGGGTACGAGCAGTTGGCGGCACGGCTCGGCGACCGGACCGCGACGGCCTCGACCGGGCTCGGGATCTACGACGGCCCGCTGCTCGAGCTGGTCGCCGACCAGCTCGTGCACGCGCCCCAGCCGTTCACCGCGCACGTGGTCACCTCGACGAGCCACTCGCCGTGGCAGCTTCCTCCGGGAGCCGGTGCGCCGCTCCAGGGACCCCAAGCGACCTTCCGCTATGCCGACGACAGCATCGGCGCGTTCATGGAGCGGCTGCGGCGCGAGCTGCCGGCGTTCGACAAGACGCTCTTCGTCATCGTCGGCGACCACACCAGCATCACATTCACCGACAGTATGCTCGAGCGCATCCGCGTTCCGCTGATCCTGTACGGGCCGGCCCTGTTCGGACGCGGGGAGCGCTGGGATGACCGGCGCGCGACGCGCGCAAGCCACGTCGACATCCTGCCCACGATCCTCGGCCTTCTCGAGGGATCGCATCCGTACGCCGGCGTCGGAATCAATCTGCTCGCGCCGGGTCCGGTCGAGCGCGGCGTCATCAGCAGCACCTACAACTCCAGCCTCTACGTACGCGACGCCTACGCGCTGCGCTTCGCGCCGTCCAACGGCAACCACGACCTCTTCAAGGTCGCGGCGTCCGAGATCGTCCCGAAGGACGTCGAGGCCGAGCAGCCCGAGGTCGCCAGGCGTCTGACGCGCGAGTACGTGGCCGTGTTCGAGACCACCGACCGGCTCACCCGGGAGAAGCGCGTGTTCCCCGGCGATGATGCCCTGGGACACGAGGCGCTGGCGGCGTGGTGGGGAGGCGACGGCCCGTGACGACGCTCGCACTTGCTCATGCCCGCGTCGCTGCTTATACGGACGCGACGAGAGCTCGATGAGGACGACGCCCGGCGCCCGGTTGCGCTGTGAGATCGCGAGCTGCGAGATCCTGCCCTTCATCGGGATCTACGACGCTTTCTCCGCGGCGCTCGCGGCCCGACACTTCGACGCCCTCTTCGTGAGCGGCTTTGGTTTCGCCGCGAGCCACCACGGCCTCCCCGACGTCGGCTTCGTCACGTGGTCGGAGATCGCCGCATTCGTACAGCGGCTGAGGGCCGTGCTACCCGAGCACCACCTGCTCGTCGACATCGATGACGGCTACGGGGACCCCGAGGTCGCGGCCCACGTCGTCACGGTGCTCGAGGGACTCGGGGCCTCGGCCGTCGTGCTCGAGGACCAGCGCCGGCCGCGCCGCTGCGGCCACTTCGACGGCAAGCAGATCCTCGACGTGGACGAGTACGTACCGAAGCTCGAGCGCGTACTCGCCGCCCGACGCGACCTGGTCGTCATCGCGCGCACCGACTCGTCCGACCCCGACGACATCGTGCGCCGCATGGCCGTCTATGCGGACGCCGGCGCCGACGCCGTCCTGGCTGACGGGTTGAAGGACCTCGCAGTCCTACGGGCGATCCGGGCACGCGTGCGCGTTCCCGTTGCTTTCAACCAGATCGCCGGGGGGAAGTCGGCGCCGTGCACTCTCGGCGAGCTGCGCGAGGCCGGCGCCTCGCTCGCGATCTACAGCACGCCGTGCCTGTTCGCCGCGCAGAGCGCGATCGAGGATGCGATGGTCGCGCTGCGCGAGCACGACGGCACCCTCGCGCGCGGGCACAGCGGAATCGGCGTCGCCGACTGCACCGCCGTTCTGAACGCGAATCTCGGGCGCCCGGCCAACCCGGAGCGCTGAGAGCAGGCGCCGCGTGCCCGACCGCGATCGCGTCGCGGCCGAAAGATCAGAAGACCTTCATCACGCCGACGGTCGGCTGATAGTCGTAGGGATCCGGGTTGGTCACCGGGACGTCGATGCCGGCGAGGAGGTACCAGTTGCAACCCACGTGGGTCCGGAAGGCCGGGGTGAAGATCAGGGTCGTGGTGTTCGGCCCGCGATCGTCGGTCGCCTGGGTCAGCGTGGTTCCCACGGAGAAGACCAGGTCGCCGAACGGCGTCGCATCGTGGTCCGTGAAGTAGTAGCCGGCCGCCAGATTTGCTCCGAAGGTGTTCCGGGCGCCGGCTTCGTCGAACGAGTCGTGACCGTACGGGACCGACATGCTGGCGCCGCCTCGCACGACGAGCTTCTGCCACGGATTGCTCCAGAACTCGTAGGCGGGCGTGATCGCGGCGATCCCGTTGCCATTGATCTCGTCACCGGTGGGCGCCCGGAACGACACGCCGAACGACTGCGTCAGGTCCTGCGACTCCGACAGGATCACGCGCGGCGTGATGGCGATGTCGCCCGCGGCCGTGTGGTAGCGCGACGTCGAGCCCTTGCTGCTCACCAGCAGGGGCAGGTCGTAGCGGAGCTCGAAGCGACGGCTGAGCGGTGTGTAGAGCGTGAAGGCGGGTCCGGTGTACGCGTTCCCGTTCTCGTTCGCATCGTGCGCGTACGAGAACGTGCCGATGATGAGGCGATAGAAGACGCCGTCCGCGGCGCCGATCCATCCCTGGCGCGGGGCGCCGCCCGATCCGTTGACGGGGCTCGCCCAGGCCTGATCCCACCCCTCGGAGAAGAACGTGCCGAGCGAGAGAGGACGCCACTTCGTGGGCTCGGCGTAGACGTCTCCGGTCAAGGACTCGATCGCGGCGTCCCATACGCCGACCCGCTCGGGCTCCGAAGAGGACGTCGCGCCGAGGGCTTGCCCTCCCCTCCCCACCGCCACCAACAAGCCAAGGACGCAGAACAGCCGTACGCTCATCGCAGAGTCTCCCTTCCATGGCCCGCGCCGCGCGCGATGTCCCCCCGAGCGCGCGCAGGGTTCGACTGTGTGCCGCTCCCCCTAGCGACCCGGCGCGTCGGTGGCAAACGGCTGGGGGACCGACCCAAGACTTCCTAGTCGACGACGAAGTCCTTGGTGGACACGACCGCGCCGTTGGCCGAGATCTCGACCTTGTACTTCCCGGTCGGCCAGCCGCTCGGCTTCGCGATGTGGAACTCGGTCGCCGACGGCCCGGTCGGTGCAATCGCCTGGGAGCTCTCGTTGACGAGCTGGCCGTCCTCGTAGGTCCAGCGCGCCGTCAAGGCGACCGACGGCGCAGCCCCCTCGCTCACGATCGACGCATAGATCGTGTCGGTGGTGGCGAACGTCGTCGTGGGCTGGGCCACCTTCTTGTCGGTGCCGACGGCCTTTCCGAGGTCCACCGTGACGACACGGAACGGAACCGGAGCCAGCGGCGCAGGCGGTGGCGCGGCAGCCTGCGGCGGCGGGGCTGCGGGCTTGGCGGGAGGCGGCGGCGGGGCTTCGGACTTCGAGCAGGCGATGGCGCCCGCCACGAGCCCCGCGGCCACGACGGAGATCATCAGGCTTCGGATGCGCATCGGTTGGCTCCCTTCTTGGGTGCTCAGCGATCCGGGATCTTCAGCACCTGACCCGGATGGATCAGGTTCGGGTTCTTCACCGTGTCCGCGTTGAGCTGGTGGATCTCCTTCCACCGGTTGGCGTCACCCAGGAGCTTCTTCGCGATCTTCGAGAGATTGTCCCCGGCGACGACCGTATAGGTGCGCGATCCCGCAACCGTCGGCGCCGTCGACGACGATCCGCTCTGGACGTCCGAGAAATCGGCCTTCTTGTCAGCCATGGCGTCCGGGCCCTCCTTGTCGCGGTGGACTCATCCGCGCCGTAGCCCAGCCGGTCCTGCCTGACAATACCCTATCGACGCGGGGCCTCCCGCCTCCGCGCGATGCGCACGGCGCCGTGGGGTCGCGGCTCAGTTCCAGCGCGGGTGGGTGATCAGCACGGCCAGGAAGAGCAGCCCGACGCCGATCGCCGGCACCGCGAGAAGCCCCAGCAGCTTGATGGCGGGGCCGATGCGGCCTGCCGACCTGAGATGCAGGCTTCCGAGGACGATCCCAGCCAGCGCGACGAGAACCACGGACCACAGCCCGATGTTGAACGACGACACGGAGCCGTCGGCGAGCCCGACGAAGAAGAAGTACAGGAAGACGAGCGCGACCAGCGCGTCGATCGTCCACAGGAACCAGAAGGCCTTCATCGAAGGGCTTCGTAGCACGATCGCCCGCACGGAGGGCGATCGGTCCGGGCCCCCGGTGGCTACTCGGCGTCGTCGTCGGCCGCGTCGCCCCCTGCTTGGGGCGTGGCGCCGGCAGGAGCCTGGCCCGGCGGCAGCTTGGCGAGGATCGCCTGCCGCGTCGCCGCGTCGAGGTCGGGCGCCTTCAGCAGCTCGGCGTAGAGGGTCTTCGCCTTCTCGGCGTTGCCGGCGGCGTCTTCGAGCCGCGCTTCGGCCGCCAGCGCCTGCGTATGGAACGGTCCGGCGATGTCGGCCGCCTGGCGATAGGCGTCGAGCGCGGCGGCGTCGTTCTTCGACGCCTCCTGCGCGCGACCGCTCCCTACGAGCGCTTCCTGGCGCAGGTACTCCGTCGCGGGCGAGCCGGCGAGGTATTCGCCGTAGGCCAGCGCAGCGGCCGCCGGGTCGGGTTGCTGCAGCAGCGCGTGCGCGCGGTACAGGGCGGCGATCCGGCCCATCGGCGCGCGTGGATACGCGGCGGCGACCGATTGGAACTCGGTCGCGGCATCGGCGAACTTGCCCGTCTGGTACAGCATGTGCGCCGTCTGGAAGCGGGCGGCCGCGGTCTCCGCCTGACGTGACGAGTACCAGGCGATTCCGAGCACGATCGCGACCACGGCCACGAGCGCCGAGACGCCACCGACCACCGCCGACTGGTTCGCGCGCAGCCATTCCGTCGCCTGGGCGGTCAGCGCCTGGAACTCGTCGGGCTCCCGCAGGTCCTTGCGCGAGAGCTTGATGTGGTCGGCCTCGGCCATCCCCTCCCCCTACATCTTGTACTTGAAGTCGTCGGGCGACATTTTCTCGAGGATCTCGGCCCACTTGTCGCGCGACACGTTGGACAGGTCGGGATCGCGCGGATCCTCCATCTGCTGGAGCACGCTCGAGGCTTCGAGCACCGCCTTGGCGACGTAGATGGGGCTCTTCGTGCGCAGCGCGAGGCTGATCGCGTCCGAGGGGCGCGCGTCGATCGTGAGCTGCCGGTCGCCGACCCGCAGGTAGATGAGCGCGAAGTAGGTGTTGTCCTTCAGCTCCGTCACTTCGATCCAGTCGACCGTCGCGCCGAGCTCGCCCAGTACGTTGCGCAGCAGATCGTGGGTGAGCGGACGCGCCATCTGGATCCCTTCGAGCTCGGCCGCCATGGCGGTCGCCTCGAGCAGTCCGATCCAGATCGGGAGGTTCAGCTTGTTGTCGGGATCCCGCAGGATGACGATCGGTGTCTTCGTCACGGGATCCAGGGTGAGCCCACCCACGGTCATCAGGATGAAGTTGTCGCGATTCATGGCCGGCCCGACCCCCTGCAGTGCATTCTTCACCACCCCCGGTGGGAGGTCAACGCGCGGCTCACGCAGCGACGATGCGATCGACGACGCGATAGAGCTGGTTCAGGTTGCGGCATTCCTCGACCATCGTGCAGAACGGCGCGTAGCGGTCCATTTCGCTGTCGCCGAATCCCCACGTCATGCGGTTCTCGGGGTTGAGCCAGATGATCTGCTTGGCGCGCAGGTGGATGTCCTTGAGCGCCCACTCGTGCGGCAGATTGTAGTTGTTGCGGGCGTCGCCGAGGATGATGACCGTGGTGCGTGTGTTCACCGCCTGCAGGAACTCGCGGTGGAAGGCCTTGAAGGCCCGTCCGAAGTCGGAGTGCGCGTAGACGTTGATGACGTTGCCGGTGAGCGCCGTGTCGAGCGCGACGTTGGCCTCGTGCTCGGTGAAGAGCTGCGTCACCTCGCCGATGTCGGCGACGAAGATGAAGCTGCGGACCTTCGAGTAGAGGTCCTGGAGCGCGTACACGAACTGCAGCATGAACCGCGACACGTTGCGGACCGAATCCGACACGTCGCAGAGGATCATCACCTGCGGGCGGTCTTTGCGCTTGCGGTCGAAGAACATGCGGAACGGCACGCCGCCGAACTGGAGGTTCTCGCGTAGGGTCCGGCTGGAATCGAAGCGGCCGCGCCGCGCTCGCTTGCGCCGGAGCGCCACCACGTTGCGCAGCCGCTGGGCGAGCTTCGTCACCGCCTCCTGCATGCGCCGCATCTCGTCCTCGGTGAGGTAGAAGAAGCTCTTCTCGGCGAGCGCCTGCATGCCCTGGCGGTCGCGCCGGTCGACGTCCTGCTGGTCGAGCTCCTGGCGCACCATCGCCTTCATCATGTCGGCCAGGTCCTGGAGCCGCCGGTCCAGGAGCTGCCCGAAGCGCCGCCCGGTCTCGGGGTCGAGGCCGCCGAAGGCGCCCTTCAGCCCCTCGATCTCGCCGGCGAGGTTCCCGAGGCCGAGGGCCTGAGCGATCGCGTGGGTGAACTTGCCCTCCTGGAAGCTGTGCTGGATATCGCCCAGCTGCCCGCGCGCCGCGGCCTCGCGCAGCAGCTGCTCGAGGCGTCCGGTGTCGGCCTGGAGGAGCGCCTTCGCCAGCGGCGAGAGCTCGATGCCCTGCTCCTCGAGGAACCGCTGCAGGTCCTCCAGCATGCGCTGGAAGGCGTCGCTGTCGAGCTCGAGCGCGGCCTGGGTCGCCTGGGTGATCTCCTGGATCGTGTCGCCGAGCCCCGAGAAGTAGAGGTCGAACAGGCGTTCGAACGTCGGCACGTCGACGGCACGCTTCACGGCCGTGGCGCGGAGCGCCGCGCGCACCGTGTCGCGATCGGCGAGGCCGACCGTACCCAGCGCACGGAACGCGTCCATGGTCTCGGAGACGGACACGCGGAGCCCGTTCTGTCGCAGCAGGCCACAGAACTCGACGAGCTTCGTGTTCATGGCGGGCTGCCGGCGCCTTAGTGCAGGACGTCCTTGTCGCCCCCGTCGGCGGGCGCGGCGGTCTGCTTCTGCTTTGCGCGCTGGAGCTCGCGGAAGTCCTTCAGCTCCTGCTGCGCCTTGCGGATGTCGGCCTCGTACTTGAGGATGACCGAGAGGGTTTCGCTCACGAGGTCCTCGTCGAGGCTCTGCACGTTCAGCAGGAGCAGCGCGCGCGTCCAGTCGAGCGTCTCGCTGATGCTGGGGGCCTTCTTCAGGTCGAGCTTCCGCACCCGCTGGATGAGCGAGACGACCTCGCCGGCGAGCCGCTCGCCGACGCCGGGCACCTTGAGGGTGACGATGGCCAGCTCGTGCGCTCGATCGGGGAAGTCGATGTAGAGATGCAGGCAGCGGCGCTTCAACGCGTCGGACATCTCGCGCGCGTTGTTGCTCGTGAGCACGACCGTCGGGATGTGCTTGGCGCGCAGCGTTCCGAGCTCGGGCACGCTCACCTGGAAGTCGGAGAGGATCTCGAGCAGGAACGCCTCGAACTCGGCGTCCGACTTGTCGATCTCGTCGATCAGCAGCACGCACGGGTGCGACGACGTGACGGCCTTCAGCAGCGGCCGCGGCAGCAGGAAGCGGTCGCTGAAGAAGACGTCGTCCTCGGTGGCGATGCGATCGACGGCCTCGGTGAGCGACTTGGCGTTCCCCACCACTTCGCTGATCTTGTCCTTCAGGATCTGCGTGTAGAGGAGCTGCTTCGCGTACTCCCACTCGTAGAGGGCCTTCGGCTCGTCCAGCCCCTCGTAGCACTGGAGCCGGATCAGCTCGTGCCCGAGCGCCTGCGAGAGGACCTTGGCGAGCTCCGTCTTACCGACGCCGGCCGGCCCTTCGACCAGGATCGGCTTGTGGAGCTTGGCGGCGAGGTAGACGACGGTGCCGATCGTGCGGCTCGTGATGTACTTGAGCGCCTCGAAGCGCTGGATGACCTCGTCGACGGAAGCAAACACGGTAGCGGGCGCGGACGCTAACACACGCCCCAACCCCAGGCAATCAAACGCGAGCGTCGATCACGCGATCGCGCGGCCACCGTCGACGTGCAGGATCGTCCCGGTCGAGAACGCCGCCTCCTCGACGAGGAAGCGTATGGCACGTGCCACGTCTTCGGGCGTGCCGATGCGGCCGAGCGGCGTCGCGCGACGCACCGCCGCCACCTGCTCCGGTCCGAAGTCGTCGGGGAGCAGCACGGGGCCTGGCGCGACCGCGTTCACGCGCACGGCGGGTGCGAGCTCCTTCGCGAGCGCCTTCGTGAGCGCGATGACGCCCGCCTTCGAGACGCAGTACGGCAGGTAGTCGCGGTAGGGCCGCTCGCCGGCCCAGTCGGCGATGTTGACGATCGCGCCCTCGCCGCGCCCGCGCATGGCGCGGCCGATCTCCCAGGCGAGCAGGAAGGGCGCGCGGAGGTTCACGTCGACGCTCGCGCTCCACGCCGCGTCGGTGATCTCGTCGAAGGGGGTCCGCAGGTAGTTGGAGGCGCTGTTCACGAGGACGGCGAGGCCGCCCGCGCTGCGCGCTTCGGCCTCGGCGGCGAGGCGGCGCACGCTCGTCGCGTCGCCGAGATCGGCGCGGAGCGCGACCGCGTCGACGCCCTTCGCGCGCAGGGCCGTGACCGTCGCCGCGGCGTCGGGAGCCGAGCTGTTGTAGTGGACGACGACGTTGGCGCCGCGGGCGGCGAGCTCGAGCGCGATGACCCGTCCCACGCGCTTCGCCGCCCCCGTGACGAGCGCCCAGCGACCCCGGAGTTCCACGACGGCGACCTTTAGCGGACCCGTCCGCGCGACGCTATGCCGGCGTGCCCAGGTTGTTCTGCCCGCGCGACTGCACCCAGACGAGGCCCCGGTAGACGTACTGCGCGCCGGCCGCGGTCGTGAGGGCCGCGGCCGCGTAGAAGCACGTCTGCTCGAGGAGCGGCGCGACGAGGTCGGGTCGCACGAGACCCACCAGCACGAGCGCCACCGAGGCGAGCTGGAAGAAGGTACTGAGCTTGCCGCTGATGCTCGGACGGATCTCCATCGTCTGCTGCGTCATCGTGAAGAGGAGGAAGTAGCCGAGTACCACGACGACGTCGCGCGAGATGACGACGACCGTCAGCCAGCGCGGCACCTCGTTCATGAACCCGAGCGTGATGAAGGCGGACAGGAGCAGGAGCTTGTCGGCCGCCGGGTCGAGGTAGGCGCCGAGGGTGGTCTTGGTGTGCGTCAGGCGCGCGATCGCGCCGTCGAGCGCGTCGGTGACCCCGGCCGCCACGAAGACGCCGAGCGCCTCGGGATAGCGCCCGTCGACCAGGAAGATGAGGAAGATCGGAATCCCGACGATCCGCAGCAGCGTCAGGAAGTTCGGCACGTTCAACATGAACGGGCGGGCGTACGGTCGAGTGCCTTCCGGAGCTGCCCGGCGAGCTTCGGGGGTACGAGCGCGGTGATGGTGACGGTGCCGTCGCGGTAGTACTCCTCGAGCACCGTGCCGCCGGCTCGGACGCGTGCCACGAGGTCGCCTCGCCCCGTCGGCATCACGAGCCGCACGCGGGCCAGCCCGCGCGAGACGTCGCGCTCGATCGCCGCGAGCAGCCGATCGAGGCCCGCGCCGGTGCGCGCCGAGATGAGCACCGCGTCGTCGCCCACCGCGATCGGCGGCTCGTCGGGCGGGAGGAGATCGGCCTTGTTGAACACCTGGAGGCACGCCACGCCGGCGGCGCCGATCTCTTCCAGCACCTCGTCGACGACCTGCTGATGCTCCCGCCAGCTCGGGTGCGACACGTCGACCACGCGCAGCAGGAGGTCGGCCGAGCGGAGCTGCTCGAGCGTGCTCTTGAACGCCTCGACGAGCTGGTGCGGCAGCTTGTGGATGAAGCCGACCGTGTCGGCGAGCACGATCGTGAGGCCGCCGGGGAGCCGGAGCCGCCGCACGGTCGGATCGAGCGTTGCGAAGAGGCGATCCTCGACCAGCACGCCGGCCTGCGTCAGCGCGTTCATCAGCGTCGACTTGCCGGCGTTCGTGTAGCCGACGAGCGCCACGGTCGGCGTCGGTGTCGCGGTGCGCTCGCCGCGCTGCACCCGCCGGGTGCGTTCGACCTCGCCCAGTCGGCGGCGCAGCGTCGTGATCCGCTCGCGCACGCGGCGGCGATCCACCTCGAGCTGCGTCTCGCCGGGCCCACGGGTCCCCACGCCGCCGCCGAGGCGCGAGAGGTGGGTCCACGCGCGCGTGAGGCGCGGAAGGAGATACTGGAGCTGCGCCAGCTCGACCTGGAGCTTGCCCTCCGTCGTGCGCGCGCGCTGCGCGAAGATGTCGAGGATGAGGGCGCTGCGGTCGATTACCTTGCAGGCGAGCGCCTTCTCGAGGTTGCGCTGCTGGGCCGGCGACAGGGGATCGTCGAAGATGACGACGCTGGCGTCGGTCGCCTGGCGCAGCTCGTTGATCTCGGCGACCTTGCCCGCGCCGATGTACGTCGCCGGATGGATCCGCCGCAGCGGCTGCACTGCCTGCCCGACGATCTCGAGCCCGGCCGTATCCGCCAGCCGCGCGAGCTCCGCCACCGATTCCTCGACTGGAATGCGCGCCTTGGGGAGCGCCACGCCGACCAGGATCGCGCGCTCGGCGACCGGCGCCGTGCTGTGCATCCGCGTCGTCAACGGAACGACAGCATCCCGCTTCCGACCACGCGCTCGACGGCTTCCACCACCTCGTCCGTGGCGGCGACGCGAATCGTCGGCGGGACGGCCACGATCGTTTCGGATCCATCGGGACGAATCAGGTGGAGGAACGCCTCGCAGGAGCCGGGGAAGGTCGCGAGGGTGTCGCGCAGCCGCTCGAGGCCCGGACGGCCGACGCGCTCGAGCGGCACGTTCACGTGGACCTGGCGGATTGCTTCGGCGCGGGCGGTCGCGAGCGGCATGAGCTCGTCGGCGATGATCTGGCAGCGCTCGGGGGAAATGTCGAGCCCGCCCGACACGACCACCGCCTCGCCCGCCGTGATCGTCGACTCGTGCCGGCGGTAGGTGTCGGGCCAGGCGATCACCTCGACCGTGCCTTCCTTGTCCTCGAGGGTGAAGGTCGCATAGCGCTCGCCGCGCTTCGAGTTGCGCAGCCGGATCGAGTTGATGACGCCCCCGAGCTTCACCTTCGGCCGGCTGTCGCGTCCGGGACGGTCGCCGTTGGCCGGCGCCGGCAGCTCGGCGCCGCGTGTGCGCAGCGTGCCGATGGTCACGGTCGTGAACTTCCGCAGATCCTTCAGGTACCGGTCGAGCGGGTGCCCGGTGATGAAGAACCCGATGGCTTCCCGCTCGTGGCGCAGCTCCTCCTCGGCCTTCCACGACTCGCAGGGGGCGAGCGGTGGCGGCGTCGTGTCGACGGCGCCGCCGCGCCCTGCCGCGAACAGGCCGAGCTGCGGGCTCGTGCGTTCCTCGGCGCGCAGGTTCGCCCACTTGAGGGCGTCGTCGAGCGCCGTCCACAGGCGGGCGCGGTTGCGCTCGATCGAGTCGAAGGCGCCACAGGCGATGAGGCTCTCCAGCACCTTGCGGTTCACGACCTGTCCCCGCACGCGCAGGCAGAAGTCGTGCAGGCTGGTGAACGGCCCCTCCCCTTCCCGGGCCGCGATGATGGCCTCGATCGCCTTCGAGCCGACGCCCTTCACCGCCCCGAGACCGAAGCGGATCGCATCGCCCACGACGGTGAAGTCGTCACGGCTCTCGTTCACGTCCGGCGCGAGGATCGCGATGCCGTGCTCGCGGCACTCGGCGATGTTCTTGAAGGTGTTGTCGGTGTCGCCGGCCTCCAGCGAAAGGAGCCCGGCCATGAACGGGACCCGGTGATGGGCTTTCAGATAGGCGGTCTGGTACGTGATGACGGCGTAGGCGGCGGAGTGGCTCTTGTTGAAGCCGTAGGCCGCGAAGGTCTCCATCTGGTCGAAGATCGCCGCGGCGACGGCAGGCTCGCAGGTGCCGCGCCTCGCCACGCCGGCCAGGAAGCGCTGCCGCTCCTTCGCCATCTCCTCGGCCTTCTTCTTCCCCATCGCGCGGCGCAGGTTGTCGGCGTCGCCGAGCGAGTAGCCCGCCAGCTCCTGCGCGATCTGCATCACCTGCTCCTGGTAGACGATGACGCCATAGGTGTCGCGCAGGATCGGCTCGAGGGCCGGGTGCAGGTAGCTGATCTTGTCCTTGCCGTGCTTGCGCTTGATGAACTCGTCGACCATGCCGCTGTCGAGCGGTCCCGGCCGGTAGAGCGCGAGGGCGGCGACGACGTCGGCGAAGCACGACGGGCGCAGGCGGGCCAGCATCCGGCGCATCCCGCCCGACTCGGCCTGGAAGACGCCGACCGTGTCGCCGTCCTGCAGCACCTTGTAGGTGGCCGCGTCGTCGAGCGGCAGCTCGTCGAGGCGCACCGTCGCGCCGCGGCTCTGGGCGATCAGCCGGACGATGTTCGCGATCAGGGTCAGGTTCTTCAGGCCCAGGAAGTCGAACTTGATCAGGCCGATCGCCTCGACGTCGGTGAACGTGTACTGCGTGACGACGGCGCCGTCCTTGTCGATCCAGAGCGGCAGGTCCTCGGTCAGCGGCTGCGGCGAGATGACGATGCCCGCGGCGTGCTTGGAGCAGTTGCGCAGGAGCCCCTCGAGCCGCAGCGCGAGGTCGAACAGGTGCGCCTCGCGCTCGCCGGAGTTCTGGATCTCGACCAGCTTCGGCTCCATCTCGAGGGCCTTGCCGAGCGGGAAATCCTTGCCCTGCTTCGGCTCGGGGTAGAGCTTCGTGATGCGGTCGGTCTCGGCGAAGGTGAAGTCGAGCACACGCCCGACGTCCTTGATCGCCTGCTTGCCCTTGAGGGTCCCGAACGTGATGATCTGCGCCACACGGTCGGCGCCGTACTTCTCCTTCACGTAGCGGATCACCTCGTCGCGGCGCACGAAGCAGAAGTCGACGTCGATGTCGGGCATGGAGCGCCGCTCGGGATTGAGGAACCGTTCGAAGAGGAGCCCGTGCTCGATCGGGTCCAGGTCGGTGATGCGCAACGCCCAGGCGACCAGGCTCCCGGCCGCCGAGCCGCGCCCGGGCCCGACGGGGATGCCCTGGTTCTTCGCCCAGTTGATGAAGTCGGCGACGATGAGGAAGTAGCCCGCGAACCCCATCTGCTTGATGACGCCGAGCTCGTAGGCGAGCCGCTCCTCGTAGCGTGCCTCGTCCTCGGGGTGCGTGCCGAGCGTGCGGCGGGCGTTCAGGCGCTCGTCGAGCCCGGTGCGGGTGTCGCGCTCGAGGACGTCCTCCAGCGTCTCGCCGGCCGGCACCGCGTACACGGGAAACTGGTACTGCTGCCGGAACTCGAAATCACAGCGGTTCGCGATGTCGAGCGTGGTCGCGACGGCGCCGGGAACGTGCGCGAACGCCTGCGCCATCTCCGCCGGACTCTTCACGAAGAGCTGGTCGGTCTCGAACTTCCAGCGCCGCTCGTCGGAAAAGGTCTTGCCGGTCTGGATGCACAGGAGCGCCTCGTGCGCGGCGGCGTCCTCGCACGAAAGGTAGTGGCAGTCGTTCGTGCCGACGAGCGGGATGCCGGTCCGCTTGGCGAGGTCGATCAGCTCGGCGTTCACGGCCTCTTGCTTGTCCAGGCGGTTGTCCTGGATCTCGAGGTAGAAGCGGTCGTCGAAGAGCGCGGCGAGCTCCTCGGCGGCGGCGAAGGCCTTGGCGCGCTGGCCGATCATGAGGCTGTGCGCGATCTCGCCGCGCAGGCAGCCCGAGAGCGCGATGAGCCCGCCGTTCAGCTCGCGAAGGAGCGCCTTGTCGATCCGCGGCTTGTAGTGGAAGCCCTCCTGGTAGCCCGCCGTGACCAGCTTGCAGAGGTTTCGGTAGCCGTCGCGGTTCATCGCGAGCAGGATCAGGTGGTAGTTGCCGCCGGCCTCGTAGTCGTCGATGCGCCCTTCCTTGTCGAAGCGGCTCTTCGGGGCGACGTACACCTCGCAGCCGATGATCGGCTTCACGCCGTGCCGCACCGCCTCGTGGTGGAACTGGACGGCACCGAACATGTTGCCGTGGTCGGTGATGGCGCACGCCGGCATGCCGGCGGCCTTCACGCGGGGCAGGAGCTGCTTGATCTTGTTCGCCCCGTCGAGCAGCGAGAACTGCGTGTGCAGATGCAGATGGACGAATGACATCGCCCCGTGCTTCCCCTCCCCCGGTCGTCCAGAACTGCGGTGAGCGGCACGCTACCGTGCGACCGCGGCGGGCGTCAACTGCAGGGCGCGATCGCCCGCGGAAAATGCGCACCGGGTGCAGCGCGGCGAGGCCGCCCTGCACCCGGTGCGGTTCACGTGAGTGGGTCGGCTACCGTTGCTGCCGGCAGACGAGGCCGCTGGCCGAGGTCGAGCAGTCCGTCACGTCGCCCACGCGATCGATCGACGGGCCGTAGGTCAGCGTCACCACGGCGGGTCCGACGAACGGACCGCCGCCGAGGGTCGCCTTCTTGAACTTCACGCTGAACTTCCAGACCTTCGGCTGGGAGTTCGACGTCTTGAAGGTGCCCTTGATGAGCTTGTCGAGGGTCCGGCACTTGCGCGCGGTCGCCGTGATCTTGCACTCCGCCGGCGTGAAGGTGTGGGTCCGGACGGTCGGGACGGGCGCGCTGTCCGCGATGGAGATGGTGACGTCGCCGGTGCCGTCCGGGAAGACCTCCCCGGGCAGCAGGGTGACGAAGTCGCCCTTCGTGCTGACGTTGCTGGAGTCGGCCGTCACCGAGAAGTTCGCCTTCATGCGGACGCGGATGGGATTGAGCGGCCCTTCGTTGTCGTCACAGACGTTGCCGACGTTGTCGCTGTCGATGTCCGCCTGATCGGGGTTGGAGACGGTGTCGCAGTTGTCGTCGGTGCTGCAGATCTGGTCGCCGTCGGGATCGCCGCCGCCGCCGTTGTTCTGGCACGTGCCGGCGACGCAGTGGTCGGGAACGGTGCAGGTGTCGGCGCCGCTCTCACAGGTCGTGGTGTCCGGTTTCGGCGAGGCGACGCAGGTCCCAACCGGCTCGGTGCAGACCCCGGTGTTGCACTGATCGTCGAGACCCGAGCAGTTGACCGGTGTCCCCGCCTGGCAGGAATGGGTTCCGACGTTGCAGACCTCCCCACCGTTGCAGGCGACGCCGTCGCTGCATTCCGCGTTGGTCGAGCAGCTCGCGCACGCCGGGACAGAGGTCGCGACTGGGGCGAACGACACGGCGCCGTTCACGCTGTCGCAGCCCGGGTTGCCGGGCCCGGCCACGCAGCCCCACCAGTTGAGGGTCGCCGACACGGTGCCCGCGATCACGGACGAGTTGTCGACACCGTTGGAGGCGCTGCTCAAGAACGAGTTCCCGTGCATGCTGACGGTGGTCGGATCGAATCCCGTCGTGAAGCCGCCGTCGTCCTGGACGAGGACGCCCGTCCCGTTCGAGACGAACTGGTTGCACGACAGCACGGTGCTGTTGCTCGAGAGCACGTTGACGCCCCGGAGCAGACCGCGGAACACGTTGTGCTGGAAGGTCGTGTGGCCCCAGACGGTGGCGTCCGGGTAGCCCCAGGTGCCGAGGCCGTAGCCACCGAGCCCCAGGCCGTCCACGGTGTTGTCCTGGACGAGGCCGTTCTTCGCCTGCGTGCGCGCGGTGGCGTTGAACAGGCCGGTGATCTGGTTGCGGAGGAGCTGGAAGCCGTCCACGCCCGTATTGATGAAGAACGCCCGCTCGCCGGAGGCGCCGAGCGGCTCGATGACGTTGTCGGTGACGGCCAGGTTGTTCACGAGGGTGCTGGTCGAGTAGGTCGTGATGACGCCGAAGCCGTCGTCACCCGTCGAGCTCCCCGGATCGGCGAAGCCGACGCGCAGCCGGTTGTTCTTGATCGTGACGCTCGAGAGCGCGGTGTCGACCAGGATGTTGCTGGCCGCAACCTGCGTCGGCGTACCGTCCCGGCCGACGATGGTGAAGCCGTCGACCGTCACCGTCGGCGCGCTGATCTCGAGCGCGCCCAGGTAGGTGGGGCCCGTCTGCAGGTTGATGGTCGTGAGCGCCCGGCCCGACGCCGAGCGCAGCGTGATCGACTGGGTCACCTGCGGGCTCTCGTCGTATGAGCCCTTGCCCACCAGGACCGTGTCGCCCGCCTGGGCGTGGTCGATCTCGCCCTGGATGACTGCGCCGATGCGCCGCACGTTGTCGAAGGTGTACGGCGCGCTCGTGTACGAGAACGGCCGTACGTCGTTGGGCGGGTTCACGCCCACGACGACCGAGCGATTGAAGGTGTTCGAATTGAAGTAGGTGGCCCAGTCGAACTGCGTGTTGTCGTAGTCGCCGCGCGCCCGGATCATCTGGCCGTCGGGCGCGCTGTTGCTGAAGGTGTTGCCGGTGATGACGGCGCCACCGATGCCGTACGTGAACCACGACGGCTCGAGAGGCCCCGGGCCGTTGAAGCTGATCGACGGCCACGGCTGCGCGCCCGGCAGCGTCGCCAGGTTCAAGAACGTGTTGCCCGTGATGACACGCCCCGCGACCGGGCCGCTGAAGCCCGCGCCGCTGGCGATGTCGAGGCTGACGCCATCCTCGAAGATGTTGCCGTCGATCGTGTACGCCTTCACGTGGGAGACGTTGCCGATCGTGTCGAAGTCGAAGTCGTTGATGTACACCGAGCCCTGCGGGTCGGCGATGTCGCTGTCCCGGAGGGTGAAGTTGTCGCCGACGACCTCGATCGTCTTGTTCTGACCGAGGCTGTTGGTGCCGATGCGCACCCCGGCGATCGTGACGTTGTCACCCTGCACGAACACGCCGTCGGGTCCGAAGCAGAGATTGGAGTTGGTGTTGATGGTCGCCAGGACCGAGCCGGCGCTCGTGATCGGCACGTTGCCGGCCGTCACACCCTGGACCGTGACGCCCGCTTTGGTGTCGGCGATGAAGAGACCGGCGGTGTCGCCGGCGCAGGCCGGCGGCGACGGCATGGGGGCCGTTTCGCTGTAGGTTCCCGGGAACACGTTGACGGTGTCACCCGGGCACGCGGTGTCGATCGCGTGCTGGATCGTCTTGCACGGCGTCCCGAGCGTCTTGCAGACGTTCGGCGTCGGTCCGGGGAGCAGATCGGCTCCGGACGGCGATGCGTAGCGGGTACCGCAGAGGACCTCGGCCTCGACCGACACGGGGCCCTGGAAGAACCACGTGAGCGGATCCGTGACCGTCGTCAGGTCCAGGCTGAGGGTGGCCGTGAAGAACATCTTGCCGGTCAGCTGGAAGACCGAGACCGGCGTGTTCGGCGTGACCGGGTTGTACCAGTGGATCAAGTTGTCGCTCTGGAGCGTGCCGGAGAAGGTCGCCGAGAGGGTCGTCGGCCCGGTGGGGACGATGACCGGCGGATTGAGGGTGATCGACGTTCCGGTTCCGCTGCCGCCCCGCAGCAGGCTGTTCACGACCCCGTTGGCCGGGTCGGACGGTCCGACCGTCGGCACCTGATAGCCGTTGATGGCCCAGTCGATGGCGCCCGCCGACGTCGAGAATGCCGGATCCCCGTTCACGTTCTCCTTGGCGATCAGCGAGCCCGGCGGCAGGTTGCTGCCGTTGTTGGTCGGGAACAGGAGCTGGATGTCGAGCCCGAACTGGTCCGGGACCGACTGGAAGAGCGCGTACCAGTTGAGCCCGAACGCGCCGGGCAGCGGCGTCGAGTCGAAGTTGTACTGCGCGCCGTTCGTGTTGGTCTCGGTGAAGGTCGCCTTGGCGTAGGAGACGTTTGCCAGGCTCGGTCCTCCGGTGGTGTTGAAATGGACCGCGATCCCGCCGGTGGCATCACCCAGATGGACCGTCGCGCCCTGCGCGGGCGATGCCCCCAGCGCCAGGACCGTCGCCACGCCGAGCGTGATCGACACGAGCACCCCTCGAGCCGCACCTGAAATGGTTCTCATCGCAGCAGTTCCCTCCAAATCCCGGTCGTGACGTCGCGAATGCTGGTTCCGTGTTGAGCGTGCACTTACGTCCTTGGACATATGGCTGTCAAGGTTGATTTGCGGATGACCGTCTTGGGCGATCGCCGCTCGCGCAGCCGCCGAACCGCGCGCGGCATGTCGCCACACCTCGACCACGGTCGCAGCGCGAACGAGCGAAGGGGGGCGGGCTTCCGCCCACCCCCCTTCGGGTTCACCGCTGAAAGCTGCGGTCTATTCTTCGCCGTTGAACCGCCAGCCGTTGTGGAGCTGGCGCCAGCGGCCGACGACCGTCCACTCCTGGGCGCCCACGAAGACGTGGGTGACCATGTGCTCGGTCGCGCCGGTCAGGTCGCCGTAGGCCTTGATGGTCACGCGGTAGCCGCGGACGAGCTTCTTGGCCTTCATCTTCTGGATGCCGCCGGCGAGCTTCGCCGCCCGGCTGCTGTACTTGAAGCGTCCGACCTCGGGGATGCCCGTGACGGCACCGGCATCGACCGAGTTCCGGAACAGGACCTGCCCGTACCGGTCGCTCAGCTGGAGGACGAACGACGCTTGGGTCATGTCGACGTTGCCGTCGGTGGCAAGGAGGCCGTGGACCGACAGCTTGCTCAGGATCGGGCCCTTCACGATCGCCGCCGGGTCGTGACAGATGGGCGGCGTGCAGTTGATCTGACACGGGTCGAGCGGGACCGTCGGCCGCAGCGGATCGCAGCCCGACACCTGGTTGCCGTCGTCGCAGGTCTCCCCGTCGACCGTCTGCACGAGCGCGTCGCCGCAGTACGTGCAGTCGTTCCGGCAGGTCGGCGTGGGCGGGACGATGCCCGGGATCGGCGTCGGGTCCGGCGGATCGCAGCTCTCACCCACCGCGGTGTCGACGACGCCGTTGCCGCAGATGTTGGGGATGCACTGGAGCTGCCCGGGCGGACACTGGTTGTGCTGGGCGTCGACGAAACAATTCGTGTGAGTGCAGAGGAAGTTGCCCTGCTGGTCGTCGCAGCCATCGACCGTGCAGACGTCGTTGTCCGAGCAGTTGCGCGGTTGTGTGATGCAGGCGCCGTTCGAGCACGTGTCGTTGACGGTGCACGGGTTGCCGTCGTTGCACTCCGCGTTGTTGAACGTGTGTACGCAGCCACCGGCGACGTTGGGGTTGCAGGAATCGTCCGTGCACGGGTTCTGATCGTCGCAGGTCGGCGGGACGCCGCCGCCCTCACACACGCCATGGTGGCAGACGTCCGTGGGTGTGCACGGATTGCCGTCGTTGCACGGCGCGCTGTTGTTCTGATGCGTGCAGCCCGAGTTCGGGTTGCAGCCGTCGTCGGTGCACTCGTTGTTGTCGTTGCAGTTGAGCGCCGGACCGCCGCCCTGGCACGTGGTGCCGTTGCAGATGTCGACGGTCGTGCACGGGTTGCCGTCGTCACACGGAGCCGTGTTCGGGTTGTGGAAGCAGCCCGAGGCGGGGTTGCAGCCGTCGTCCGTACAGGGGTTGGTGTCGGTGCAGATGGGCGGCGTGCCGGGGGCGCACATGCCGCCCTGGCACTTCTCGACGCCGTCGCAGGCGTTGTGGTTGTCGCAATCGGCCGCCGTCACGCACGGCTGGCAGTTGGGCTGCAGCATGTGCTCGCAGCCGTTGGTGGTGTTGCATGAATCGGTCGTGCACGCGTTGTTGTCGTTGCAGTCCGGCGCTGGTCCGCCCTGACAGGCTCCGCCGCTGCACGCGTCGTTGGTCGTGCACGCGTCGTGGTCGTTACACCCGTCGTTGTTGTTGGTGTAGACGCAGCCGCCCGGGACGTTCGGGTTGCACGAATCGGTGGTGCAGGGATTTCCGTCGGTGCACACGGTCGGGGTTGCGCCAGCGCACACGCCGCCGCCGCAGACGTCGCCGGTCGTGCACGGGTTGCCGTCGTTGCACACGTCGCTGTTGTTGGTGTGCGTGCAGCCGCTGCCGGCGCTGCAGCCGTCGTCGGTGCAGGGGTTCCCGTCGTTGCAGTTCGGCGGCGGGCCGCCCAGGCAGAAGGCCCCGCTGCAGCTGTCGTTGGTCGTGCAGTTGTTGCCGTCGTCGCACGGATCGTCGTTCGGGGTGTGCGTGCAGCCCGTCAGCGGATCGCAGCCGTCGTCGGTGCAGGGGTTCCCGTCGAGGCAGTTCTTGATCGCGCCCAGGCAGTTCCCGCCGCTGCAGGTGTCGTCGATGGTGCACGCGTTATCGTCGTTGCACGGGTTCGTGTTGGGCGTGTGGGTGCAGGTGCCCGTCGGCGCGACGCAATCGTCGTCGGTGCACGGGTTCGGGTCGCCGCAGTTCTTCGGGCTGCCCGGCGAGCACTGGCCCGCCGTGCAGATGTCGCCTTCCGTACAGCCGTTGCTGTCGTCACAGAGCGTGCCGTCGCCGGCATTCGGGTTCGAGCACACGCCCGTCCCCGGATCGCAGACGCCGGGCACGTGGCACTGGTCGAGCGCGGTGCAGATCACGGGGTTCGTGCCCGTGCAGTTGCCTTCCTGGCAGGAGTCCGTCTGGGTACAGGCGTCGCCGTCGTTGCAGGAGCTCCCATCCATCGCGGTCGGATTCGAGCAGATACCGGTCATCGTGTCGCACACGCCCGTCACGTGACACTGATCCGATGGGAAGCAGACGACGAAGTTCGCCCCGGTGCACGAGCCACCCTGACAGGTGTCGCTCTGCGAGCACGCATTGTCGTCGTCACAGGGGGAATTGTTCGGTTTGGTCGTGTACGTGCAGGTGCCGGTCGCGGGGACGCAGGTCCCGGGGTTGTGGCACTGGTCGGGAGGTGCGCAGACCACCGGGTTCATGCCGGTGCACGTCCCGCCCTGGCAGGTGTTCGTCTGGTTGCAGAGGTTGCCGGGGTTGTTGCAGGCCGTGCCGTTCGGCTTCTCCGGATCGGAGCACTGGCCGTCGCTCGGGTTGCAGACCCCGGGGTCGTGGCATTGGTCGGAGGCCGTACAGACCACCGGGTTCATGCCGGTGCAGGTTCCGCCCTGACAAGTGTCCGTCTGCGTGCAGGCGTTTCCGTCGTTGCAGCCGGTTCCGTTGTTGGCTGCCGGGTTCGTGCAGACGCCCGTGCCGGGGTTGCACACGCCAGGGACGTGGCACTGATCCTGCGCCGCGCAGACGACCGGTGCGCCGGGCGTGCACGTACCCGCCTGGCAGGAGTCGTTCTGGGTGCAGGCGTTGCCGTCGGTGCACGAGGTGCCGTCGGGCTTGGACGGGTTCGAGCAGACGCCGTTGGCCGGATTGCAGACGCCGGGCACGTGGCACTGATCGAGCGCCCCGCAAGCGAGGAGCGCGCCGGACTGGCAGCTCCCGCCCGAGCAGGTGTCGTTCTGGGTGCAGGCGTTGCCGTCGCTGCACGGTGCGGTGTTGTTCGTGTGAATGCAGCCGTTCGGCGTGCAGACGTCGTCCGTGCAGGGGTTGCCGTCGTCACACTGGGCCTGGCTGCAGGTCACGTTGATCGTGACCGGGCAGAGGGATTGCTGGCCGCCCTGGTCCGTGACCGAGTACTGCACGATGTAGGCGCCCACCTGGGCGAGCGACGGCGTCCACGAGAAGTTGCTGCTGACGGCCGTCGGGGCCGTGGCGTTCGTGGGCAGCGTCGGGGTCATCGTCGCACCGGCCGGGAGGCCGGCGTCGTTCAGGGTGATGACGTCGCCGTTGTCGGCGTCCGTTCCCGACACGTTGAACGCGAGGTTCGTGCCGGCGAGGACGTTCTGCGGCAGGGTCGGCGCCGTGCACACCGGCTTGTGGTTCACGCAGGTCGTGAGCTTGATGAGGAAGTCGACCGGCGTCTTGCTGTGCCCGTCCTCGATGATGACCTGGGTCGAGTAGAGCGTCGTGTTGGCGCCTCCGAGCGTCCCGCCCATGACCTGGCCGCTGGCCGTCCAGACGGTCGCGTTCGCGGTGTTCCACGTGTAGAGGCCCGACGACGATATCGATGCGCTGTTCGACGCTGGTGGTGGCCCAGGTTGGATGAATGTCGCACCCGTCGACGCGGCCTCCGCGGCCGTCGCCAATCTCCAGGTGAGCACGTCACCCGAATCCGAGTCGGTGGCCGGCACCTGGAAGGTGCACACGGCCGGGTAGCAGCAGTTCACGATCGGTATCTGGGTACTGACTGGCGCATGGTTGTCGTTCGTGAAGATGACGTTGGTGGAGAGGGTGTACTGCTTGTCGGGGTTGTTGATGTGGCCGTTCGTCGAGGCCGGGTTCGAGATCCGGCAGCAGCTGTCGAGCTTCGCCGTGAAGGTCGACGTGTTGCCGCCGTAGGTGTGGGGGATGCTGGCGATGACCGTCGGCAGCTTGGTCGTGTCGATCGCCTCGACGAACGACCAGTTGCTGGTCGTGTCGATCGACGACACGCGGTAGATGAGGGGCGAGCCGCTGCCGCACGGCGCGGGCTCGCAGGTTCCGTCACCGAACTGCAGCTTCGAGTTGCCGATGTCCTCACGGACGAGGTCGCCGACGCCGTGACCGCCGCCGGGCCCCGTACACGCGACCACCGTATTGATGTTGCTCGGGCTGACGCAGTCCATGAAGTTCGACGAGGAGGAGTCCGTCGTGCGCCGGAAGGCGTCGTCGAGCTGGAAGAAGATCGTGCGCCCCGTCCCGAGCGACCACGTGAGGTTGCCGTAGCGGAAGTGCGTCGCATGCGCGCTCGGCGTGCTCCCCAGCACGACGGACGCGAGGGCCGCGACGAACGCGACCTGACGCAGCTTGGTCGAGAAACCTCTGCGGTTCCGATCGGTGTCCGCACACATAGTCATGATCCCCTCCCCCGAAAGGATTTGTTGTGCCAGCTGCCAAGGGGGTTGCTGTCACACTCGCCCCTGACCAGTCAAGGGCAAATTACATGCTAGGGACCAATAAAGGAGTGAAACCATGGTACGTACGAACGGGTGTTCGGTCGGCGGATGAGCGGCGTGCCGGCGGGGGTTCGTGCCCAAGGCGCGCGCGCCTCCGGGCGAGACGCCCGAGCGCGTCTGCCCGGGTGCAGGCTGAGAGGAAGTGCGGCCGCCGACGCCTAGGCGACCGTGCAGGACGCGGTCACGGCGCGATCGGGGCAAATGTCAACGGACATCCCGCGCCGCGGTCCAACGCTCCTTGATTGGAAGGAAACGCGCTCTTCACTCCCACTCGATGGTGGCCGGCGGCTTCGACGAGATGTCGTACACGACGCGATTCACGCCCCGCACCTCGTTGATGATGCGGCTCGACATCCTGGCCAGGACGTCGTCGGGCAGGCGGGCCCAGTCGGCCGTCATGCCGTCGGTCGAACGAACGGCGCGGATTGCGATCACGTGGTCGTAGGTGCGCTCGTCCCCCATGACGCCGACCGTCTTCACCGGAAGCAGGATCGCGAACGCCTGCCACAGGGTGTCGTAGAGGTCGGCGCGCCGGACCTCCTCCTGGACCACGGCGTCTGCGTCCCGCACGATGCGCAGCCGCTCCTCGTCGACCGGACCGATGACGCGAATGGCGAGCCCCGGACCCGGGAACGGCTGCCGGCGGACGATCTCGTCGGGAACCTCGAGCACGCGCCCGAGCTGGCGCACCTCGTCCTTGAAGAGCTCCCGCAGGGGCTCGAGCAGCTCGAGCTTCATGCGCTCGGGGAGCCCGCCCACGTTGTGATGGCTCTTGATGGTCGCCGAGGGGCCGCGCACCGATACCGACTCGATCACGTCCGGGTAGAGCGTGCCCTGGGCGAGGAACGTCGTATCGCCGAGCTTCTTCGCTTCCTCCTCGAACACCTCGATGAAGGTGACGCCGATGGCACGTCGCTTCTTCTCGGGATCCTCGACGTCCTTCAGGTGCTTGAGAAACCGCTTCCCGGCGTCGACCGCCCGGACGTCGAGCGCCATGCTGCCGCGGAAGAGCTGCACGACCTGATCGGCCTCGCCCTTCCGCAGCAGCCCGTTGTCGACGAAGATGCACGTCAGGCGGTCGCCGATCGCCTTGTGGATGAGCGCCGCCACGACCGTGGAGTCGACGCCACCCGAGAGCCCGCACACGACGCGCTTCTTCCCCACCCGCTCGCGGATGCGCGGCACCCACGTCTCGACGAAACTCTCCATGGTCCAGTTGGGCTCCGCCTTGCACACGCGGACGACGAAGTTCCGCAGGATCTCCTTGCCGTGGACGCTGTGCGTGACCTCGGGATGGAACTGGACCCCGTAGATCGGCCTGTCGTGGTGCCGGAAGGCGGCGTGCGGCGAGTTGTCGGAGACCGCGAGCGTCTCGAGCCCGTCGCCCAGCTTCGTCACCTTGTCCCCGTGGCTCATCCAGACGAGGGTCGTGTTGTCGCCGATGGCGAGGAGCGGATCGACGCGCGTGATGCGCAGCTCGGCCGGACCGAACTCCTTGTGCGTCCCCTTCACCACCTCGCCCCCGAACGCGAGGGTGACCACGTTCATGCCGTAGCAGATCCCGAGGACGGGCGGCGTGCCGGAGCGCAGGAACTCGAGCACCGCCTTGGACGGCATCGGCGCATTCTTCTCGTAGACGCTGGCCGGACCACCGGAGAGGATGATGCCCGCCGGCTTCAGGCGTTTGATCGCCTCGAGCGGCACATCGAAGGGGTGGATCTCGCAGTAGACGTGCAGCTCGCGGATGCGCCGGGCGATGAGCTGGGTGACCTGGGAGCCGA
>Ga0335084_10000511_pt1 | contig 33041 bp, 30 predicted proteins | sample Lox_Sample_44_FD_206721 | JGI IMG/M metagenome (GOLD analysis project Ga0335084, IMG submission 206721) | Soil microbial communities from Loxahatchee National Wildlife Refuge, Florida, United States - Lox_Sample_4.4 | ecosystem: Environmental > Terrestrial > Soil > Wetlands | place: USA...
TGTCCACGTCCACGCGCCGCGCGTCCGGATGCCCATGGGCCCGCGACCATTCGGGGAACGGCGTCACACCGTGGTCGGCCGTGAGCACCACGAGGACGGCGCCGGGGCCAAACCGCACGAACAGCTGCCCGAGAAAGACGCCGAGGTAGCGGTCCACCCGCAACACCTGATCGTGGATCTCGCGGGATTCCGGGCCGTAGCGGTGACCGATGGCATCTGTCGTGGAGAGGCCCACCGCAACCAGGTCGGTAACGCCCCGAGCCCCGAGCCCCAACTCGCGAACCCCCTCGAGCGCGAGGACCAGCGTGAGCGAGTCCATGGTGGGGATGTTGACGAGGGCTTCCGCGGCCTGCGCGCTGTCCGCCGGAAGCCGATGTGGGAACGTCACCTCGCGTCCGCCGTTCTCGTACGGCTCGCTGTCGGGCTCGGGGTACTCGTCGGCACCGAGTAACAGCGTCCACGCGGTCCCGGCCGCCTGAAACGGGAGCCGCTCAGCGTTGAACGCACGCAGCCAGCCGGGCAACGAGTCAGCGTAGTAGCGGCTCGTGGTGAAACTCCCCGAGCGATACCAGTACACCTGCTGCTTCGCCCTTCCGAGCATGAGGATCGCTGCGCGATCCTTGCGCGAGACGGAGAGAGCGTGGGCGCCGGGCTCCGCAGCCTCGAGCCAATCGAAGAACGTCGTTCCACGGAACCGGACGGGGGACGCGCCGGGGCCTGGCACCTCGAGCAACGGCGCCGTCGAATCCTGGACGCCCGCATCGTTCCTCAGAATTCCGGTGTGAGCGGGCCAGCGGCCGGAGAGAATGCTCGCATGCCCGGGCGCGGTCTCCGTCACGGCATGGTCCTGATAGGCGTCCGTGAAGACCGCACCCTCGCGCAACAACATCCCGAGCCCACCGATCAGCTGGGACCGGTACCGTTCCAGGTAGTCGGGACGCAGCTGGTCGACGCTCACGATCACCACGAGTTTCGGCCTGGGACCGGGCGACCCGGCGATTGCCAGGCACGCGGCGAGCAGCCACCCCGTCATGCCGCAACAACCTCCGCCGCCTCGGTGCGCGGCACTTGGAGAGCGAGTACGAACACGAATGCGGTCACCGCCGCGCAGGCCACGAACGGCATGCGCGGACCGACATGCTGATAGATGATGCCCCCCCAAATGGGGCCCAGCACGCTGGCGACGCCGCGCAGCGCCTGCTGCACCCCCATCATCAACCCGAACTCATGCTTCGCGGCGCGATGGCTCACGAGCGCGGAGTTAGCGGGGAAGAACAACGCGCTCCCGAGCGGCAGCAGGACCTGACAGGCCAGAAACCCCGGGACCGATGTCGCGAGCGGCAGCAGCACGAACCCGAGACCGTACAGGACGGCCCCGACCTGCAGCGTGCGCACCTCCCCCAGCTTCTGATTCACGGGTCCCACAACGAATGCACGCATCAGGACGCCGACGCCCCCGAACACGAAGAAGAACCAGCCGATGTTCTTTTCGTCGATCCCGAACCGCCACGACAGGTAGAGCGCGAATACCGGCGGAATCGCGTTGTAGGCCAGCATCGCCACCGCATAGATCCAGATGAGGTATGCCACCGGGCGCCGCGGATGGCGGACGACCTCCCACACCGCGGGGAGCACCGGCCTCGGCTGGGGGGCCGGGATGAAACGGCCGCTCGCCGTCGTGGTGTCCGCGGGAATCACGCGCGATTCGGGCAGCCACTTCCAGGCAAAGACCGCATTGAGGACGCACAGCGCGGCCGCAACGAGACCCGGGCCCGTTCCGCCTCCCCAGCGGGCCGCGAAGGAACCGAGCATCGGCCCGATGACGACACCGAGACTGGTCGCCGCGGACAACCAGCCCAGCGCCTTGGCACGCTCGTGCGGCTCCATCGTGTCCGCCACGTATGCCTGCGCGACCCCGGTGGTGCCGCCTCCCAAGCCCTGCACAAACCGCGACAGGAACAGGAGCCACAGCGCGTGCGCAAATCCGAAGATCACGTAGGCCAGCGCCGATGCGGTGAGACCTACGAGCAGTGCCGGACGCCGTCCATAGCGATCCGACACGCGGCCCCACACCGGCGACGATGCGAGCTGCGCCACGGGAAACGACGCGCTCAGGAACCCGACCGTCGACGGATCGGCGTGCAGCCGCAATGCATAGAGCGGCAGCAGCGGCACGATCATCATGAGGCCGATCATGTCGACGAACGCGACCGCCATGAGCGCCGAGAGCCGCTTCATCGGCGGGCACCGATCCCGAGCACGAGACCGCTGAGCGCCATCAGCACGACGCCGAACGCCGCGGCGATGCCGAGCTCGTTCAACCGCAGGCTCGACAGGATTTCCATCGCAATGGGCCTCGTGTCATACGTGTAGAGCACGATCGAGCTCACGAAGTCGCCGAGCGCCGTGACGAAGGCGAGGCTGGCCCCTGCTGCGAGCGCCGGCCCGAGCAACGGCAGCGTCACCCGCAGGAACGTGGCCCTGCGGCCGGCGCCGAGGCTCGCGGCCGCTTCGTCCAACGCGGGGTCGAGCTGGCGATACCCCGCGAGCACGGCCCGTCCGGTGAGCGGGAGGTTGCGCACCAGATAGGCGAGCGGCAGGATGACGCCCGTGCCCACGAGCACCCAGCGGAGCGCGAACGGCCGCGAGACACTGAACGCAGTCGCCAGCGCGATCGCGAACACCGTCCCCGGGAGCGCCCAGGGCAGGACGAGCAGGCCCTCGAGCAGCCGTCCCGTGGCCACCCGCCGTCGCACCACGAGCCATCCGGCGACAAGGGCGAGCGCGACCGCGCCGGCCGTGCTCGCCGCGGCCATCCACAGAGAGTTCAGGAGCGGTCCGAGCCGTTCCGCCTCACGGAACAAGCGTCGGTAGTTCCCGAGACTCAAGACCGGCGGCAGCGCCTGCGTGGTCCACGTGGCGTAGGGCACGAGCGAGACGAGCACGAGTGTCAGGTGCGGCAGCAGCAGGGTGAGGGCGAGCGCCCAGCCGGCCACCGCGGCGAGCGTGCGCGCGCCGTGGCCCCGCACCGTCCGGCGCCGGGGCGCGGCCCCTTTCCCAAGGGCGATCAACGCCCCATGCTGCCCCGCCTCCGCGAGTCCCACGCCGAGCAGCCCGGCAATCGCCACCGCGCACAACGCGACCGTCTCCACCATCGCGAGCGGCAGGTCGCCGTTGAGCTTCGTAGCCACGATCTGCGTCGGCATCACGCGAAACCCGCCTCCGAACACGTACGGCGCGCTGAACGAGCCGAGCGCCGTCATGAATGTCAGGAGGGCGGCACCGGCGAGCGACGGTTTGAGGAGGGGGAGCGTCACGCGGACGAAGGTCGCCCGCCGCCCGGCGCCGAGCGACTGTGCCGCCTCGAGCAGCGCCCCATCGAGCCGCGCCAGCCCTGCCCGCGTCAGCAGATAGAAGTAGGCGTACATCGAGTAGGCGTGGACCAGGAGGATGGCGCCCGGCCCCTGCAGTCGCCACGGGGCGTGTTCGAGCCCAAGCCCGCCCTGCACCGCACGGGCGACGAGGCCCGACTCCCCGTACAGAAAGAGGAAGGCGATCACACCGACCAGGGGCGGCAGCACGACCGGCAGCGCGACGAGCGCGCCCAGCAGACGCCGCCCGGGGAAGTCGAACCATTCGAACAGGAACGCGAGGGGAATGCCGATGATGGCGGCGAGGCCCACGCTCGCGAGGGAAATCCAGATGCTGGCCCAGAGGGCGTGCCACTCCGCCGGCCGGCTGACGAACGCACGCAGCGCCGTCCCATCGGCGGCCTCGCCGACCACGACGAGGACGGGGTAGACGACGAGCCAGGCGAGCACGAGCACCATCGCGATCCCGGCGGCGTTCCCGCGATCGCGCCTCATCGCGGCACCTCCGGCTCCGCCAGCGAAATGACCCGCGTCGTCTCGAGATACACGCGATCGCCCACCGCCGCGGCGTCCGGCTCCGCCAGCACTTCGAGCCGGTCACCCGCGTCGCTCTCCACGAGATACAGCGCCGTCGCGCCGATGTAGCGGCGCTCGCGCACGACTCCTGCCACGCCCCCGTCCGCAAAGCGCAGCCGCTCCGGACGAATCACGGCCACGTGGCCGTCCTTGCCGCCGAACGCGCGGGCGGCAGCGCCCCGGAGCACATTCGCCCGACCCACAAACCCGGCGACGAACAGCGTGGCCGGCCGCTCGTACAGGTCCTCCGCGGTCGCGAGCTGCTCGAGACGCCCCTCGTGCAACACGGCCACGCGGTGCCCGAGGTCGAACGCCTCCTCCTGCTCGTGAGTGACGAAGATGGTCGTGATGTCGAGCCGGGCGATCAGGTGCCGGAGCTCGCGCCGAGTGCGCTCGCGCAGGCTCGGGTCGAGGTTGGACAGGGGTTCGTCGAGCAGCAGCACGCGGGGCTCGATCGCGAGGGCCCGCGCGAGCGCCACCCGCTGCTGCTGGCCCCCCGACAGCTCGTGCACGAGGCGGCGCTCGAAACCGCCCAGGTCCACGAGCTCGAGGGCGCGCGCCACCCGAGTGGCGGCATCGGCGCGGCCCCGCAGGCCGAACCCGACGTTCTCCCCCACGTCGAGATGGGGAAACAGCGCGTAGTGCTGGAACACCATGCCGAAGCGGCGGCGCGCGGGTGACACCGCCGTCACGTCATCTCCCTCGACCACTACGCGGCCCGCGTCCGGCGTTTCGAAGCCGGCGAGCAGCCGCAGCACCGTCGTCTTGCCGCTGCCAGAGGGCCCGAGCAGCGCGAGCACCTCGCCGCGCTCGAGCTGGAACGAGACCTGATCCACCGCGCGGGTCTCGCCAAATCGCTTGGTCGCGCCCACCACCTCGAGGTACGCGGTCACGGCGCCGCGGCGTTCCCCTTGCCGCGCACCGTTTCATCCCAGCGCCGCATCCACTCGTCGCCGCGCGCCGCGAGGAGGTCCCAGTTCACGCTTGCGACCGTCATCTTCCGGCGGACGGCACGCACCCACTCCGGCAGGGAGTCGTCCGGCAGGTCCGTCCGTGCCGGGAGCCGGTAGGCTGCTCCCGCGGCCAGGGCTTCCGCGCCGACGCTCCCCACCCAGTCCACGAATTCCCGCGCCAGCGCGGCGTGCGGAGCGCCGCGCACCACGCCGATCGCGTCCTCGATCACCGGCGCGCCGCTCGTGGGGAAGACGTATCCGAGCGGCACGCTGTCCCTGATGTTGAGAAGAATGTCGGGGAGGTCCCAGATGGTGACCTGGCCTTCCCCGCGCACGAGCTTCTGGGTCAGCAGCGTACCGTTCAGCACGTATTCCTTCGTCTGCGCGTCGAGCCGACGGAGCCAGCGGAATCCGGCGGTCGTGTCGCCCGTGGCCGCGAGGGCGCGCTCGACGATCATTCCCCACACGGCGCGCATCGTACCGCTCGCCAGGGGGTCCCGAATCAGGATCTTCCCGCGCCAGCGCGGGTCGAGCAGGTCATCCCAATCGCGGGGCGCCTGCTCAGGCGTGAGCGCTTCGGTGGCGTATACGATGACGGCGGGCGTCAGGTAGGCGGCAAAATAGAAATCCCCCGGGCCTCGCCCGTGCGATGCGATCGCGTCTGCCCACGCGGGACGGAACGGCGCGAGCAGGGAGTCCGGCACGCCACGCGCGAAGATCGTGCTCGGACCTCCGAACCAGACGTCGGCCTGCGGATTGGCGCGTTCCGAGCGGAGCCGGTCGTAGACTTCCTGCGATCCCATGTCGAGCCAGTGCACGACGACCCCGGCGTGCTGCTCCTCGAAGCGACGGGAGAGGAGCGTGAGGAGGTCGCGGCCGTGCGGGGAGTAGATGACGAGGGGGGTGCGGTGGTCCCGCGTGCATGCGGTGAGGGCCAGGACAAACAGAATCGACCAGAAAGAAGCGTGGGGAGTCGCGAGTGGTACCAGACGGTGCAGCACCTGCGTTCGGTTCGCACCCAATCGTACCACTCTCCACTCCCCACGCTCCTTCCCACCTGGCATTCTCATCTCTTGAGCGCCAGGAGATTCGCGAACAGACGGTACGCCCCCGGCACGCCCGCGGGCAGCTGGCGGAAGAACGCGAGCCCGGTGTAGACGTAGGTGCCTTTGCCGACCGCGGCCACGAGCAAGCCTCCCGAGAGCGGCGCCTCGCCGGGATCGTGCATCGCGAGCAACGCCGTGTAGTGCGCATCCCAGTCGTGGGCGAAGTACAGGCCGCGCTCCTGCACCCATCCCTGCCAATCGTCCGGTCCGATCTCGTTCGGGACATGGAGGACCGGGGTCTTCGGGTCGAGCGGGGTGACCGCGGCGTCTTCGTCCGTCACGCGATCGTGGGGGCGCGCGATCGAAAGAGGAAACGGCGCGTAGCCGCTCTGCGCGAAGACATACTGCTGGTACTGGACGATCACGAGGCCGCCGTCACGCGCGTATGCGAGCAGGCGCTCGTTGCTCGCGACGAGCGTCGGGTCGATTTCATACGCGCGGCTGCCCACGACAATGGCGTCGAAGCGGGACAGGTTGCCGCGCGCCAGCGAATCCGGGTCGAGCACCTCGATGGGCACGCCCACGGCCGAGAGGGCTTCGGGGACGCGATCCGCCGCGCCCCGCACGTAGCCGACGCGGGTCAGCGAAGGCAGCGCAATGCGCGCGACGCGGATCCGCGCGACCGCAGGGCGCGTCACGCCGCGCGCGTGAATGTGGGGATAGTCCAGGACGCCGAGCGCGCCACCGCAGCCGGTGCTATCGCCGGGCGCGCTCACCGCGGCGCGCAGCTCGGCCGCACCCACCGTCGCTCCCACGGGCATGGCGAGCGTGAGCGACACAGCCTGCGACTCGTCCTCACGCGCGAACGTCGCCGAGCGCGTCGGGAACGTTGCCCACCCCGCCGGAGCGGTCACCGTGAGATCCGCCCGGGTGGCGCCGCGTGTGCGGTTCGTGACAGTGATCGTGAAGCGGCGCGGCCCGCTCGCCGCACCGTCCCTCGGCCATACGACCAGCGGCGGCGTGAGCGTCACGTCGAACGCGCAATCCGCGAGTACCGGGCGCCGCACCTCTCCGGCCACGTCGTCCTGACGCTGATATGAAACCTCGCGGGTCAGGGTGACGGGCGCCCCGGCGATCGTCAGGCGCACGGCGATCTGCAGGAGGGGAGGGTCGAACGGCAGGCCCCGCAAATCGGCGGGGACGCCGGACCAGTCGTACAGCGCGCCCGCGAGGGGTCGTTGCAGGAAATACGGCTGGGATCGCGTCGAGTCCGCGGGGGTCACGAGGAACCGCCCGCCCGCGAGCGCGCCGGGCGCAACCGCTCCGGACGGCGGCCCCGCGGGCTCGATCGTCCACCCGGCCGGAGCGACGAGTCGCGCGTCATCGATTCGGACGCTCGCACTGCCGCCGTTCCACACCGTCGCGTCCACAGTCACGCGCTCGCCCCCGACGACGATGGAGTCGTCGCTCACGCCATCGATCGCGACACCCGCGGCGGTGGCGAGCGCGTGCTCGAGAATCGAGCGCTGCTCCCTCGACACGATGTTGGTGTCGCGCCCGAGCGCCGTGAGCGCCCGCGCGAGCAGTGGCACGATGGCGCCCGGACGCAGCACGCTGTAGCGGGCGCGCGCGGAATCGATGAGTGCCACGTAGCGCGCGCCGCCGGGCAGCACCGTATCGACGCCGGCGAAGATCCCCTCGCCGCTCGTGCCTCGCCCCTTGCCCCGTTGTTCCCAGAGCGCCAGCCGGACCTGGCTCGGCCCGGGGCGTTCGAGCTGCCCTTGCCCCTGCGAGCGGTGGCGGCTGCGACTCTCCATGGCCAGCTGGTGCAGCGATCGTCCCGTCGCGGCGTCGAGCTGGCCGCCATCAAGGGCCACGGTCGCCGCGCCGCTGTCGAAACGGGCCGAGCGGTACAGTTTCACCGGACCCCACGCCGAGTCCTTGAGCATCTGGAACGCCTGATCGGCGAGCAGGCCCGCGACCTGATGCTGTCCGTGACCGTCCCGGGGCGTGCCCGAAAAGATCGAGATGATCACCTGCGGCCGAAACCGTCGGACGACAGCGACGACGTCCCTGAGCAGCGAGTCCCGCGGCCACAGCCGGAAGCTTTCCTCGGCGGTCTTCGAGAATCCGAAGTCGTAGGCGCGGGTGAAGAACTGGCGCGCGCCGTCGATCTGGCGTGCGGCGAGCAGCTCCTCGGTGCGGATGATCCCGAGATCCGGGCCCAGCTCGGACCCGATGAGATTTTGCCCGCCCTCACCGCGAGTCAGGGAGAGATACGCCGTTTGGACGCCGAGCCCGCGCGAGAGAATCGTCAGCATCTCGTTGCCCTCGTCGTCGGGGTGGGCCCCGATCATGAGGACGCGCTTGTTGGCGCCGAGGGCACGGAGATCGTTTGCCAACGTGGCGACGCCGCCGGTGCCCGGAGGAGCGAGCTGCGCCACTCCGGTTCCGGCGGCGCCTACCGTCAAGGCGAGAATGACGCCCACGGCACGCCGCACGGGGAAAAAACATACATCAACCCCTATATTGGGGCCCGTCCCAAACCACGTGAGGCGTTCATGCCCGTCCGCGTGAGCTGTCAGTGTGGCACGTCCTTCGAGCTAAAGGATGAGTTCGCGGGACGAGTAGTGAAGTGCCCGCAATGTGGCCGCCCCAACCGCGTCCCGGGCCAGCCGGTGGCCGCCCAACCCCAAGCCGACCCCGCGTTCGACCGCGACCTCTTCCTCCTCCGCCAGCAGGTCCTGAGGATCAGCGAGAAGTATGACGTCGCCGACGAACAAGGTAACAAGATCGTCTTCGTCGAACGGCCGGCGCATCTATTGCGGAACCTCGGCGCCGCGCTGGCCGGGATCGTGGCCGCGTGCATGATCGGCGGTGTGTTCGCCGGGCTGGCCGCGTTGTTCACGCAGAGCGCGCTGGGAGTGCTGTTCGCGTCGCTCGCGGTCATCGGATTCCTGGTCGGTCTGTTCGTCGTCGGTGTTGGCCTCTCGGCCAAGCGGCACGTGACGTTCTATCGTGATGCGAGCAAGGGGCAGAAACTGCTCGAGGTATTGCAGGACAGGAAGTGGCAGCTAATCACGGCGACGTACACCGTGCGCGACCCGTCGGGCCGCACCCTCGCGCTCCTGTGGAAGAACTACATGTACAACCTCTTCCGCAAACGCTGGTACGTGAAGGATGCGTCGGGAAAGGTGCAGTACGTGGCCAAGGAGGACTCCGTCATCCTGTCGCTGCTGCGACGCCTGCTTGGCCCGTTGTTCGGGTTCCTGCGCACGAACTTCATCATCGCTCGGAACGGCACGGAAGAGGTGGTCGGCGAGTTCAACCGGAAATTCACCATCCTCGACCGCTACGTGCTCGATCTGCGGTCGGACATCAAACGCTCGCTGGACCGGCGGGTCGCGCTCGCGCTGGGCGTGATGCTGGATACGGGCGAACGGCGTTGAGGCGCGCCGACGAAGAGCCGATCCCAGTCACGCCGGACATGCTCGCGGGGGGCAGCGCGGGACATCCGGGCCCATTTGGCCGCGTCGATTTCGAGCGCGGCATGCGGCACACGCCGGTCCTGATTCTGTTCATCATCGCCGTGAACGTGTACATGTTCATTCGCGAACTCGCCACCGGCGCCCTGACCAGCAAAGAGAAGCTGATCGCTGCCGGCGCGCTCACCCGGGATGGGGTCCTTCACGGGGAGTGGTGGCGACTGGCCAGCGCCATGTTCCTGCACGGCGGCTGGGATCACCTCGTCGGCAACTGCATCGTGCTCTATATCGTGGGAATGGCGTGCGAACACGCCTTCGGTGTGCTCGATACCGCGATCATCTACGTGGTGAGCGGCCTCGCTGGGTCGGTCATGAGCGTCGTGCTCTCGCAGGGGCCGTCGGTGGGGGCCTCGGGAGCGATCTTCGGCGTGCTGAGCGCAGTGGCCGTCACGCTGTACCGCCATCACGACCGGTTCTACGTCCGCGACAAGCGCATAGGCCTGGTCCTGGCGGTGTGGGCGGGGTATCAGATCCTCACAGGGCTCGCCACCCCGTACATCGACAACGGGGCCCATCTGGGGGGCCTGGTGGGCGGGGCGGCCACGGCCATGCTGATGACGCCGCGGCTGCTCGGCGAGCGGGCCTCGAGCTAGATTGGATTGAGAGGTACGCATGGCCACGACCGCCGTAGCACCCGAACGTAAAGTCTCCGCCGACCAGGCGCGCGACGTCGCCGAGGCAGCACGCGAGCAGGAGTGGGCGGCGCCGAGCTTCGTCCGCGACCTGTTCCTGGGACGCCTCCGGCTCGACCTGCTCCACCCCTACCCCGAGCAGGACCCCGACGACGAGCGGCGCGCGCGACCCTTCCTCACCGGCCTGGAAAAGCTGCTGCGCGAGCGCGTCGATTCCGATCGCATCGACCGGGAGGGGGAAATTCCCGAGGACGTGATCCAGGCGCTGCGGGACCTCGGCGCCTTCGGGATCAAGATCCCCCGCGAGTACGGCGGCCTCGGACTCTCGCAGCTCTCCTACATGCGCGCGATCGAGCTGGTGTCGAGCGTGGACGGCTCGCTCACCGCCCTCCTGTCGGCCCATCAGTCCATCGGCGTTCCGCAACCCCTCAAGATGTTCGGCTCGGCCGCGCAGAAACAGCAGTATCTGCCGCGACTCGCGCGCGGTGCGATTTCGGCGTTCGCGCTGACCGAGCCAGGCGTGGGCTCGGACCCCGCGGCCATGGAAACGTTGGCCGTCCCGTCGCCGGACGGCGAAGCGTGGATCCTGAACGGCGAAAAGCTCTGGTGCACGAACGGCACCAGGGCGGAGCTGATGGTGGTGATGGCCCGCACACCGTCGATCGTCGTGAAGGGGAAGGAACGGCGCCAGATCACCGCGTTCATCGTGGAAGCCGGGTGGCCCGGCGTGCAGGTGGTCCACCGCTGCCATTTCATGGGCCTCAAGGCCCTCTACAACGCGGTGATTCGGTTCGACAATGTGCGCGTCCCGAAGGAGAACGTGCTGTGGGAGGTGGGCAAGGGGCTGAAGCTCGCGCTCATCACCCTCAACACCGGCCGCCTTACGTTGCCCATCTCGGCCGTCGCCGTCGGGAAGCGGTGCCTCGAGATCTCGCGCACGTGGTCGAACGAGCGGGTGCAATGGGGGCAGGCGATCGGCAAGCACGATGCGATCGCCCAGAAGATCGGCTCGATGGCGGCGAACACGCTCGCGATGGAGGCCGTGGCCGAGCTGTGCGGCGCGATGGCCGACCGCGGCGGCTACGACATCCGGCTCGAGGCCGCGATCGCCAAGCTGTACAACTCGGAGGCCGGCTGGCGCATCATCGACGACACGGTGCAAATCCGGGGCGGTCGCGGCTACGAGACCGCCGACTCGCTGCGCGCGCGGGGCGAGCGGCCCATCCCCATCGAGCGGATCATGCGCGATTTCCGGATCAATTTGATCTTCGAAGGGTCGAGCGAGATCATGCACCTGTTCATCGCGCGCGAGGCGGTCGACCGGCACCTGCAGGTGGCGGGCGACGTGGTGATGCCGGGTCGCTCCGCGGGCCAGCGGCTCTCAGGCCTCGTTCGCGCCGGGCTGTTCTACGCCTGGTGGTATCCCTCCCGGTGGCTGGGCTGGGGCTTCTGGCCCAAGTACGGGGAATTCGGTCGCCTCGCGAAGCACGTGCGCTACGTGGAGCGCGCCGCGCGCCGCCTCGCCCGCAACGTGTTTCACGCCATGGTCCGGTTCGGCCCCAAGCTCGAACATCGCCAGGCCGTCCTGTTCCGCCTCGTGGATATCGGCGGCGAGCTCTTCGCCATGGCCGCGACCTGCTCCCGCGCGATGGCGCTCGCGAAACGCGACCCGGCCGACGGGGCCCATGCCGTCGCGCTGGCCGACCTGTTCTGCCACCAGGCGCGCGGCCGCATCAAGGCCAAGTTCCAGGGCCTGTGGCGCAACGAGGACGCGCACACGTACCACGTCGCGCAGGAGGTGCTCGAGGGCGAGCACCGGTGGCTGGAGCGGGGGATGGTGGATCTGGGGTAAGCGGGCAAGGGCGGGCAAAGACGGTCGAGGGCGGTGAAGGTTGCTCCCGAACCCTGACCGCCCTTGTCCGTCCTTGCCCGTCTTTGCCTGCTACGCCGCCTGATGCGCAATCATGATGCTCCGTAACCGCTCCGGCGTCTCCCCCGCGACGTCGCCGAAGGGCGAGGGGTGGCCGGTCTTGTCCATGACGATGGTCGGACAGATCAGCTCCAGCCGGCGGGCATAGATCCGCTCGGCTGCCTCCTTCGTGGCGACGGGCGTCGCGATCACGATCCTCTTGGCGCCCAGCTGCTCGGCGGCCTTGGCGGCAGCCAGCACCTTCCAGGGCCAGACGACCTGGCCGTCCACGATCACCGCGACCTTGCCGCTCAGGGTCTTGACCGGCCGCTGGGTGCGGTAGAGCACGAGATCCTGGCTCACCCGGGCCCGGGACTCGTCGATGGCGTCGGTCAGCTTGTCCAGAATCCCCATGCCGGGCTGGAAGTCGGGGTCCATCTCGGAGGGGACCTGCTCGGCGATCGCCCCGATCGGCGGGACGTTCGCGCCCAACCGGATGAACGTGGCGACGAGGACGTCGAACTGGCTGCCCATGGCTTTGGCGGCGTTGGCGGCGATCTCGACGCCTTCGGGCGTGATGCCGAGCAACATGCAGCCGATGTGGCCGCGCGCGGCGATCTGCTGGCCCAGCATGGCGCCGGCGCTCGCGCGCGTGGGATAGAGGCTCTCTCGACGGGGGGCGGCGGTCGGTGACGTCATGAGAGGGCAAGATAAGCGACGACGACGCTGGATCAACAGGGCTCGATCGCGGCGGTTATGTTTCGTGAGGGCCTCCTCGAGGACGCTGGCGTGCCATCTGACAGCCTGACGATCGTCGACAACCGTACCGGCAAGCAGTACGAGGTGCCGATTCAGGACGGCGCCGTGCGCGCGGTCGATCTGCGGCAGATCAAGGTGCGCGACGACGATTCGGGGCTGATGTCCTACGACCCCGGGTACATCAACACGGCACCCTGCAAGAGCGCCATCAGCTTCATCGACGGCGAGCGGGGCATCCTGCGGTATCGCGGCTATCCCATCGAGCAGCTCGCGGAGAAGAGCTCCTTCCTCGAGACCGCGTACCTGCTGCTGCACGGCGCCCTGCCCTCGGCGTCCGAGCTCGATGCGTGGATGAGCGCGATCACGCACCACACGTTCATTCACGAGAACATCAAGAAGTTCATCGACGGATTCCATCACGACGCCCATCCGATGGGGGTGTTCGTGAGCACCGTCGCCGCGCTCTCAACGTTTTATCCGGAAGCGAAGAACATTCAGGATGACCAGTCGCGCGCGACGCAGATCGTGCGGCTGATCGCCAAGACGCCGACGCTCGCCGCGTTCGCACACCGGCATTCGGTGGGGCTGCCGTACGCGTACCCCGACAACGATTTGAGCTACTCGGGCAACTTTCTCAACATGATGTTCCGCACGACGGAGGTGAAGCACGTCCCGGACCCCACCCTGCAGCGGGCGCTCGACGTGCTGTTCATTCTCCACGCCGACCATGAGCAGAACTGCTCCACGAGCGCCATGCGGAACGTGGGTTCGTCCCACGCCGACCCCTACTCCTCGACGGCGGCGGCCGCGGCGGCGCTGTACGGTCCGCTGCACGGCGGCGCGAACGAAGAGGTGCTGCGGATGCTGCGCTCCGTGGGCTCGAAGAAGAACATCCCGGCCTTTATCGAGCGGGTGAAGCGGGGCGAGCTGCGCCTCATGGGGTTCGGCCACCGCATCTACAAGAGCTACGACCCGCGCGCCAAGATCATCAAGCGGGTGGCGGATGAGGTGTTCGACGTCACCGGGAAGAACCCGCTGATCGACGTGGCGATCGAGCTCGAGCGCATCGCCCTCCAGGACGAGTACTTCGTCAGTCGGAAGCTCTATCCCAACGTCGACTTCTACTCGGGGATCATCTACGAGGCGATGAAGATTCCCGTGGACATGTTCCCCGTGCTGTTCGCCATCGGGCGGACGCCGGGGTGGCTGGCGCAGTGGCAGGAGATGCTGCTCGACAAGGAGCAGCGGATCGCGCGCCCGCGGCAGATTTACACGGGCTCCGACGTGCGCGACTATGTGCCCATCGAAGCGCGGCAGTGAACGGGATCACTCATCGAGGAGACCAGCGTGGCCACCTACGTGATGCTGTCGAACCTGACCGACGAAGGCGCCAAGACCCTGACGTCGAATCCGGGCCGCCTGCAGGAAGTCAACAAGGAAATCGAGAAGCTCGGCGCCCGCGTGACCGCTCAGTACGCGACGCTCGGCCTGTACGATTTCGTCAATATCGTGGAGGCACCGGACAACGCCACCATTGCACGGGTGTCGGCTGCGCTCGGTGCTCGCGGGAGCGTCCGTCTGCTGACGCTGCCCGCGATTCCGGTCGCCGACTTCGTAAAGAGCTTCAAGTAGCCTAGCGGCCGCGGTACCCCGAGCGGGCGCGGATCGACCGTCCCCGCTTCACGGGCGTGACCACCACCGGCCGCGGCGGCGGGGGCGCGACCGCGGGCTCGAATCCCGGCACCACTTCGCGCGGGAAGACCTGGCCGATGAGCTTCTCGATGTCGTGGACGAGCAGCCATTCGTCCGGCGACATCAGCGTGAGTGCGAGACCAACCGCTCCGGCGCGGGCCGTCCGCCCCACGCGGTGCACGTAGACCTCGGGATCGGTGGGCACGTCGAAATTCACGACCATCCGAATGCCGTCCACGTCGATCCCCCGCGCGGCGATGTCGGTTGCGACCAGCACGTCCGCCTCTCCGCTCCGGAACATGTCGAGGGTCCGCTGGCGCAGACTCTGCGCCTTGTCCCCGTGAATCGCATGCGCGGGGATCCCGGCACGCCGCAGGAAGGTGACGAGCTTGTCGGCACCGTACTTCGTGCGCGTGAAGATGAGCGTCTGCCCCGCCGGCTTCGCGGCGAGCACCCGCGCCAGCGCGTCCCGCTTCTGCAGCTTGTCCACGCCGATCACGATGTGCTCCACGCCCTCGGCCGCCGCCGCGCGGCGCCCGATTTCCACTGAGGCGTGCCCCTGCATGGCCCGGTGCGCCAGGCGATCGACGTCGGAGGAGATCGTCGCCGAAAAAAGCATCGTCTGCCGCTTGGCCGGCAGCGCGTCGAGGATGCGCCGCACGTCGGGCGCAAAGCCCATGTCCAGCATGCGGTCGGCCTCGTCCAACACGAGCACTTCGAGGCGCGAAAAGTCGAGGTGCCCCCGCTCCATGTGGTCGAGCAACCGGCCCGGCGTCGCCACCACGATGTCCACGCCCTTCGCGAGCGCCCGCGTCTGCGGCTCCATGCCCACTCCGCCGTAGACGGCCACGCTCGTCGCGGAGAGATGCCGGCCATAGGTTCGCGCGCTCTCCATGACCTGCTCCGCGAGCTCGCGCGTCGGGACGAGGATCAGGGCGCGCAGCACTGAGCGGCGCGTTTCTCCGGCGGCGAGGCGCTGCAGGATGGGGAGGAGGAATGCGGCGGTCTTGCCCGTCCCCGTTTGCGCGGACCCGACGACGTCGCGGCCGGCCAGGGCGAGGGGGATCGCTTCCTGCTGAATGGGTGTGGGATGCTCGTAGCCTTCGTCGGCGACGGCTTGAACCAGCTCGGGCGCAAGGCCCAATGATGCAAACGACATGATAGAACACGTCCTTTTCCAGGATGCACACACACGCACGCTCCCAGTGGAGAACCACTGCGTCAGAGCGTCACTGAGTCTTGGGAACCTGGGGAATGAGACCGGGCGGTGTGTTCAGCGCCGGTGCCCGCTCCTGAGCGGGACCGTCCTGCGAAGAGGATGCCAGCTCGCGGTTCGTACTACGACCGCAAGCTAATAGATGGGCCGGCTATTTGGTAGTGGCCGCACGGCTTTCCTGCCGCCGTTTGCGATACAGCGCGGCTGAGCCCACGAGAATGACGACCGCGAACGAGAACCACTGAATGGTATACGAGAGATGCGGGCCCTCGGACAGCTCGGAGGCCGGCCACCGCATCGGTCCCGCGCGCCGTTCCCCGAGCGACGTATCCGGAAGCGCCTGCACCACGATTGGCAGCAACGCGTACGGCAGGGAGTCCCGCAGCCGCGCCGGGTCCGCGTCTCCCCGCCCGCGCGGGGCGCGCAACCCGAGGCCCACGACGACGGCCGTGTCCGCCTCACGGTACAACTCCTGGTTCACGTGGTAGGCGTCGGGCGACGGCACCCAACCCCGATCCACGAGTACGCCGGCCCCGGCCCCGCCCCCGCCCCCGCCCCCGCCCGACAACACGAGCGGCGTGACGAGATCGACGCCCGGCTGATCCTCGAAAATCCGTGGCCGCCAGAACCGCTCGTGCGCGAAGTCGTACACCCCCCGCGCGCGCACACGTCGCTCGACGAGCGACTCGGCCGGGATCGCGGGCGCCAGTTCGAGGGGCGGTCGCGCCCGCGCGGCGGCAATCACCGCGTTCGCCGCGCGCCGCTGATGGAGGCGGGAGAGCTGCCAGGTGCCGAGCCGCACGCATACTGCGGCCGCCAGGAGGGCGAGCGCCACCCCCAGGAGATCACGGGCTCGCACTACCTCATCACTCGAGTTTCGCGTCGAGCTTGAGCTGCACGTTCCCTTTCAATGCCCCCGATACCGGGCACCCGTCCTTCGCGGCCTCCGCGGCCTTCTGGAAGCGTGCCTGATCGATGCCCGGCACCTTCCCGCGCACTTTCAAGGCGATGGTGGTGATCTTGAACCCGTCGCCCACCTTCTCGACGGTGCAGGACGCCGTGGTTTCGATCCGCGTGGCGGGCGACCCTCCCTGCTCGAGCCCAGCGGAAAGGGCCATACTGAGACAGGCAGCCTCCGCCGCCGCGATCAGCTCCTCGGGATTCGTCCCCTTCGCCCCTTCAAAACGCGTGGCGAACGAGTAGTTGCCGCTGAAGGCCCCGCTCCCCGCGCTGTAGCGTCCGTGCCCGTCCCGCAGTTTGCCCTCCCACACGGCGCTCGCCTGACTGGTCGTCATCTCGTCTCCTATTCGCGTTGGTGGCGGTAATCTGGCGGAAGGGGGGGGCCCACGCTACGCTAGTGGGCGACCCCGTTGCGAGACGCGACCTCCAGGAGACGAACGCGATGCCGAAGAAAGCGAAGCAGGCCAAAAAGAAGACCGCGGCCAAGAAGGCCAAGTCGGTCGCACGCAAGCGACCGGCCGCTCGCGCCGCAAGAGCGCACGCCGAGCGCCGGCAACCCGAAACCCTGCGGCTTCGCTCGATGTCAGCGTCCCTCACCGTCGCCGATCTGGAGCGCAGCATCGCGTTCTACCGCGACGCCGTGCGCTTCACGCTCGGCGAGCGCTGGGAAGCGAACGGCCGGCTTCAGGGTGTGGAGATGCGCGCCGGGATCTGCGACCTCATGCTCAATCAGGATGACTTTGTTCGCGGACGGGACCGGGCGAAAGGTGAGGGGGTGCGCCTGTGGGCGTCCACCGCGCAGGATATCGATGAGATGGCCGCCAGAATCAAGGCGATGGGCGGCCAGCTCGACTACGAGCCGCGGCGCACGGCGTGGGGCAGTTACGCCTTCGCGTTGATCGACCCGGACGGTTACAAGATTACGATTATTCAGGAAGAATAGGGATTGGGGGTTAGGCGTTAGGGGTTGGGGTCCCAGTCCCTAACCCCGAGCCCCTAGCCCCTCAATGCAGCCCCCCGCTCCCGAATTGCTTGACCAGGTCTCCCAGCACCGCCGTGGCGTCGCCGAACAACATCCAGGTGTTGTCCTGCACGTACAGCTCGTTGTCGATCCCGGCGAATCCGGGTTTCTTGCTGCGCTTGATCGCGAGGACTGTCCGGGCCTTGTCGGCGTCGATGATGGGCATGCCGTAGATCGGACTCCCCTTCACGTAGCGGGCGGCGGGGTTCACCACATCGTTCGCCCCGATCACCATCGCGACGTCGCACTGCGGCATCTCGGGATTGATCTCGTCCATTTCGACGAGCGCCGTGTAGGGGACATCGGCTTCGGCGAGCAGCACGTTCATGTGGCCCGGCATCCGCCCGGCCACGGGATGGATCGCGAACTTCACCGTGACCCCGCGCTTCGTGAGCTGGTCGTACAGCTCGCGCACCTTGTGCTGGGCCTGCGCGACCGCCATGCCGTACCCCGGGATGATCACGACGAGGCTCGCCTGCTCGAGCAGCTGCGCGGCGCCTTCGACGCTCTCCTGCTTCCAGGTCTTCTGCTCTCCCGTGGTCACCGCTTTCTGGACCGTGCCGAACGCCCCGAACAGAACGTTTGTGAACGAGCGGTTCATCGCGCGGCACATGATGATCGAGAGAATCAGGCCGCTCGATCCGTCGAGGGCGCCGGCGGTCACGAGGAGCTTGCTGTTGAGCACGAACCCCATCGCCACGGCCGAGAGGCCGGCGTAGGAGTTCAGGATCGAGATGACGGTCGGCATGTCGGCGCCGCCGATCGGAATGATGAGCAGCACGCCGAACAGGATCGATAGCGCGACGATTGCATGGAATGCGGTCCCCGACCACGAAGCTGTTGGATTGGCGGCGACCAGCGCGCCCAAAGCGACCGCGACGACCAGGACGCCGATGTTGACGAAGTTCTGCCCGGGGTAGGTCACCGGGCGCTGCGGGATCCACTTCACTTCCTGCAGCTTGGCGGCGGCCATCAGGCTGCCCGTGAAGGTCAGGAAACCGAGAATGACCTCGGCGACGAGCGCGCTCATCCGGAACGCGGTGAGTTCCGCCGGGTGGGCCTCCACACCGAGAAGGTATTCCGCCGTGCCCACGAGACCCGCGGCGAGGCCGCCGAACGCATGGGAGAGGGCGGTTCGCTGCGGTACCGCCGTGAGCGGCACGCGCGAGAGTGGGACGCCGACCGCGAACCCGGCGGCGATCGCGAGCACCACCCAGCCGTGATGGACAATCTCGGGCTGGATCCACGTGGCCAGAATCGCCAGGGTCATGCCCGTGACCCCCGCGATGACGCCGTTGCGGGCGGTCTTGGGGTCGTTCATCCAGTACAGCGCGAAGATGAACAGCGCCGCCGCGAGTACGGCGGCGAGCTCGGCGATGGAGCGCGTCATTGCTTCTTGAACATCTTCAGCATGCGGTTCGTGATCATGAATCCGCTGACGATGTTCGTCATGGAAGCGAAGAGGGCGACCGCGCCGAGCACGCGGATCGTGACCGGGTAGTCGGCCCCCGCGACCACGAGCGAGCCGACGACCGCGATCGCCGAGATCGCGTTCGTGAGCGACATGAGCGGTGTGTACAAGAGGCGGGACACCCGCCGGATCACGCCCAGCCCGATGAACGTGGCCAGTACGAACACGAACAGCATGGACCAGTAGTCGACCGGCGGCGCGGCCGCTGCGGTCTCGCTTGCCATCAGGCCGTCGATCATCCCTTCCGCACCTCCCCGGCGTGCGTCACGCAGGTGTCGCGAATGATTTCGTCGTCGAAGTCGAGCCGCAGGGCGCCGTCCTTCACGGCGTATTGGAGAAAGCTCGAGATGTTGCGCGCGTACATCTGGCTCGCGTGAAACGGCAGCGCGCTCGCCAGGTTCCTCGGGCCAAGGATCGTGACCCCCCCCTCCACCACCTCGGCATCGGGCTCGGTCAGCTCGCAGTTTCCGCCGGTTTCAGCCGCGAGGTCCACGATCACGGCGCCGGGCCGCATCCCCCGCACGGCCTCAGCCGTAATGAGCACCGGGGCACGCTTGCCCGGGATGGCGGCGGTCGAGATCACCACGTCGGCGTCCTTCACCTGCTGGGCGATGAAGGCAAGCTCCCGCCGGTGGGTCTCCTCCGACAACTGCTTCGCGTAGCCCCCGGCCGTTTCCGCCTGCTCGCCGATGTCCATGGCCACGAACTTGGCGCCGAGACTCTCGACTTGTTCCTTGACCGCCGGCCGCACGTCGAAGGCCGAGACCACCGCGCCGAGCCGGCGCGCCGTCGCGATCGCTTGCAGCCCGGCCACGCCGGCGCCCAGCACCAGCACCCGGGCGGGCGGCAACGTTCCGGCGGCCGTGACCAGCATCGGGAACAGCCGGCCCGCCGCCCCGGCGGCGAGCAGCACGGCCTTGTAGCCCGCCACGGTCGCCTGGGACGAAAGCACGTCCATGGGCTGCGCCCGCGTGATCCGCGGGAGCAGGGCGAGGCTGAAGACCGTCATCTTGCGCGCCGCAAGCCGGGTGACCGCGTCGCGCTCGGCGGCCGGCTGGAACAGGGCGATGAGCGCCGCGCCCTCGCGGCAGCGCTTGATGTCCGCCGCCCCGGGGAGCTGCAGCTTGAGGAGCACGTCGCTCTGGCTCAGAACCTCCGCCGCCTTGCCGGCAACCGTCGCCCCGGCCGCCTTGTAGGCCTCGTCGGTGAACGACGCGGACTCCCCCGCCCCGTGCTCCACGAGGACGGTGAACCCGGCCTTCACGAGTCGCCCGGCGACGTCGGGCGTCAGGGCGACTCGGCGCTCGTTTTCTGCGGTCTCTTTCGGGACCCCGATCTTCATCGATTCTCCCACATGCCGGGTACGGATGACGTCGTCGGCGGGTCGGGGGAAAGTAGCGGGCGAACCGACGTCAGGACAGATGAGGAAGAAGGCGCTATTTCGGCTCGGACGCCCGCGGACGCGCGAGCAGCCGCTCCGCAAAGTCGACGCGCTCCCCAAGCTCGCTGACGTGGGACTCGAGCCGGCGCAGCCGGTCTGTGATCTCGGCGAGGTCACCGGCGGCTGACTCTCCAGGTGGCGCCGCCACCGTCTGCCAGCGCACCACGCGCCGGCCGTCAGCGTCCGCGAAGTCGCCAGCGGCGATCACGACGACGTCATAGAGGCACCACACGCCCAGGCCGCCCAGCGTGAGCCCCATCCACACCCCGGTCCTCGTGTGACCGGTATAGAAACGGTGCAGCCCGAAGATCCCGCCGAGGACGCCCAGGGCGAGGGCCACGCCCCGCGAGCGCTCGGAGATGCCCGGCGTTTGCTCGCTCACCGGCGGTGGGCCGTCGCGAGCAGCGTGTCGATCTCCTGGCGCGGGGCGGCGCCCGTATGCCGGGCCACCTCCTGTCCGCCCGCGAACGCGATGAGCGTCGGGATGCCCCGGATCCCGAAGCGTGCGGTGGTCGCGGGGTTGCGGTCGGTGTCGAGCTTGAGCGCGAGCATGGATCCGCTCCGTTCGCGGGCGACCTCATCCAGAATGGGCGCCATGACCTTGCAGGGACCGCACCAGTCCGCGTAGAAGTCCACGAGCACGGGCACATCCGCATCACGGATCATGCGGTCGAACGTCGCATCGGTGACGGCGAGGGGCCGATCGAGGAGGATGGGCCGGCCGCACTCCCCGCACTTCGGCCGGTCCGCGACACGCGCCAGGTCGACGCGATTCAACGTCGCGCAGAACGGGCACGCCACGGTTGCGTGGCGCGTCTCCCCGCTCATGCCTCGTCCACCATGGCCTCGGCCTCGATCTCGACCAGCATGGCCGGGTCGACCAGGCCCGAGACTTCGACCATCGTGGTCGCGGGCCGGATCTCACGAAAGAACTCACCATGCGCGCGGCCCACCTGCTCCCAGTCGTCGATGTTGCGGACGAACATGCGCGTCCGCACGACGTCACGAAGCGTTCCGCCCAGCGCCACCAGTGCCCGTTCCACGTTCTTCAGGGTCTGCACCGTCTGACCATACGCGTCACCGGGGGCCACGATCCGGCCGTCCGGGCCCGTGGCGGTCGTTCCCGAAACGTGAATCGTGGATCCCCTGCGCACGGCTCGCGCGTAGCCCACGATCGGCTCCCAGGCCGTGCCGCTGGAGTAGGTCTTGCGCTGCATGAGTCCAACAAGATAACGCCGTCAAAAACGGATAGATCGCGCGGGGGCGTCGCACTATCTTCACCCGCGTGAGCACCGCCACGACCCTCGATCACTGGCGCATCGTGATGGCGCGCGATTCCCGCTACGACGGCGAGTTCGTATACGCCGTGCGGTCCACGGGGATCTACTGCCGCCCTTCGTGCCCCAGTCGCCGGCCACGCCGGCCGCAGGTCCTCTTCTTTGCGGCCCCCGCCACGGCCGAGCAGGCGGGCTTTCGCGCCTGCCGCCGGTGCCGGCCCGATGCCCCGGCCGTGCCCGACGCGCGAGTGGCCACAGTCCGGGCGGCCTGCGGCGTGCTCGATGCGCAGCCGGCCGAGCCCTGGACGCTCGTGAGGCTGGCCCGCCGCGTCGGAACCGCCCCCCATCGTCTGCAGCGGGCGTTTCGCGCGGTCCTGGGTGTCAGTCCGCGGCAGTATCGTGCGGCGCGCAGGCTGCAGCGCTTCAAGACCTCTCTTCGGAAGGAGAAAACCGTGAGCCCCGCGCTCTACGAAGCGGGATACGGATCCCCCAGCCGAGTCTATGAAACCGCCGCAACGCACCTGGGCATGACTCCCGCGACCTACGGGCGTGGCGGACTCGGCGCGCTGATCCGTTACGCGATCGTAACCTGCCCGCTCGGCTGGCTCCTCGTGGCCGCGACCGATCGGGGGATCTGCCACATCAGTCTCGGTGACAGCGCGCCCAAGGTCGAGCGCGCATTTCGATCCGAGTTTCCTGCCGCCGAACTCGTCCACGACGACGCGGCCCTGCGCGACTGGGTCACCCGTCTCACCGCGCACCTCGATGGACGAGAGCGCCAGCTCGACCTGCCGCTCGATGTGCGCGCCACGGCGTTCCAGCTACGGGTGTGGAAAGCCCTGCAAGCGATCCCGTACGGCACCACCCGGTCGTACGCGGACATCGCGCGCGCCATCGGCGCGCCGCGGGCAACGCGGGCCGTGGCCCGCGCGTGCGCCACCAACCCCGTGGCGCTCCTGATTCCCTGTCACCGTGTTGTGCGGCAGGACGGGGCGCCGGGCGGATACCGTTGGGATCCGAAACGCAAACGCGCATTGCTCGAGCAGGAGCACCGCGGGTAAATTTCGCGTTGGGTGACCAGCCCAACGACCGACCGCCTCGCTGATTTCACTACCCGCCCGCGCGTCGTGCTGCTGAGCGCGATGGCCGCCGTGGTGGGAGTGATAAGCGCCTTTGTGGCCCTCGGGCTCGAACGCCTGATCCGGCTCTTCACGAACCTCGCCTACTTCCACCGCTTCTCGCTCACGCTCGCCTCGCCTGCCGACAATCACCTCGGCTGGTGGGCCGTGCTTGTACCGGTCGCCGGGGGACTGATCATCGGGCTCATGGCCCGGTACGGCTCGGAGCGCATCCGCGGTCATGGGATTCCCGAGGCGCTCGAGGCGATTCTCATCGGCCGCAGCCGCATGACGGTGAAGGTGGCGATCCTGAAGCCGCTCTCTTCCGCGCTGTCGATTGGCACGGGCGGCCCGTTCGGGGCCGAGGGGCCGATCATCATGACGGGCGGCGCGTGCGGCTCACTCTTCGCGCAGGCGTTCCATCTCACCGCCGCGGAGCGGAAGACGCTGCTCGTGGCCGGCGCCGCCGGGGGCATGGCCGGGATCTTCGGCACGCCGCTCGCAGCCGTGCTGCTCGCTGTCGAGCTCCTGCTCTTCGAGTGGAAGCCGCGCAGCTTCATTCCGGTCGCGACTGCCACGGCGGTGGCCGCGGCACTCCGCGTCCCCCTGCTCGGACCGGGACCGCTATTTCTCGTGCCGAGCCATGCGCTGCTCCCCTGGCACACGTTGCCGATCGCGCTTGCACTCGGCATCGCCGCCGGTCTCGGCTCGGTGCTCCTGACAACCCTGGTGTACGGGTGCGAGGACCTGTTCCTGAAGGTGCCCATCCATTGGATGTGGTGGCCCATGCTGGGCGGCGTCGTGGTGGGTCTCGGGGGCATGCTCTGTCCGATCGCGCTCGGCGTCGGTTACGACACGATCCACAGCCTGCTCACGGGCAAGTTGGTCGGTCTCACGGCGCTCGGCCTCCTGCTCACGAAAGCCGTCATCTGGTCGGTCGCGCTTGGGTCGGGCACTTCGGGTGGCGTGCTCGCGCCACTGCTCATGATGGGCGGAGCGCTGGGCGCCGTCGCGTCGACCAGCCTGCACAGTGCCGACCCCGGCTTATGGGCCACCCTCAGCATGGGTGCCATGATGGGCGGGACCATGCGCTCCCCCCTCACCGCCATTGCGTTCATGCTCGAGCTCACGGACGACATCAATGTGCTCCCCGCGTTGCTCATCGCATGCGTGGCGGCGCACCTCGTCACGGTGCTGCTCATGAAGCGCTCCATACTCACCGAGAAGGTGGCGCGCCGGGGCCACCACGTGATCCGCGAGTACCAGGCCCCTCCCCTGCACCAGGTGCGCGTCGCGGATGTGATGGACGCGAAAGTCGCGACCGTCCCCGCGTCTCTCCCCCTCGAGGGCCTCTTCTCACGCCTCGTGCAGGAAGATCCCGTCATCGCGAGCCAGCACGCTTGGCCGGTGGTGGACGAGGCCGGTCGGCTGCTCGCCGTGATCACGCGCGGGGACATGGTGCGCGCCATGGAACGAGAGGACTTCGACACGTGCACCGCACTCGACGCCGGCACTCGCTCGCTCGCCGTGACCCATCCCGATGAGCTGCTCGAGGAGGCGGCGATGAAGATGCTCGACCGCGACATCGGCGGCCTCCCCGTCGTCGCCCGCGACGATCCGCAGCGCCTGCTCGGGTATCTCGCCCGCAAGGGCATTCTGGCGGGCTGGTTTCGCGTAGCGGACGACGAGCGGCGCCGTGAGCCGGGATGGCTGAGCGAGGGACTCTTCCGGCGCGTCCGTGCCAGGATCAAGTAATCACCGCACCGCCGTCCTCGCCGGCTTTCTCGGCTGGACTCTCGACGCTTTCGATTTCTTCCTCGTCGTCATGACCCTGACGGCCATCGGGCGCGAGTTCCACCGCGCCGATGCCGCGGTCGCCTTCTCGATCACGCTCACCCTCGCCTTCCGACCCATCGGTGCGCTGCTGTTCGGCGTGATGGCCGACCGCTACGGCCGGCGGCTCCCGCTCATGCTCACCGTCATATTCTACTCGGTGGTCGAAGTGCTCTCCGGCTTGGCCCCGACGTTCGCGACATTCCTCGTGCTGCGGGCTCTGTTCGGAATCGGGATGGGCGGCGAGTGGGGTGTGGGCGCGTCGCTGGTCATGGAGAAGGTGCCGCCCGCGCGGCGCGGCGCGTTCTCCGGGCTCCTGCAGCAGGGCTATGCCGCGGGCTATCTGCTCGCCGCCCTGAGCTACTTCGTCGTGTTCCCCCGGTGGGGCTGGCGCCCCCTGTTTGTCGTTGGTGGCCTGCCGGCGCTCCTCGCGTTGTACGTGCGCACCAAGGTCACCGAGTCGGAGGTCTGGGAAACCACGCGACACCGTGACTGGGGCCAGCTCGGCCGATCGATCGCGGGCCACTGGAAGCTGTTTCTGTACATGACCCTGCTCATGGCGGTGATGAATGTCGTCTCGCACGGCACCCAGGACCTCTACCCCACGTTCCTCGAGCGGGTGTGGGGCGCGGCCCCGGGCGGGCGCGCCGCCCTGACGGCGCTCGCGATGGTGGGTGCGCTCGTGGGTGGCATGCTGTGCGGATTTGTATCTGATCGGATCGGCCGCCGCCGGACCATCGTTGCGGCGCTCGGGTGCGCCCTGCTCTTGATCCCGCTCTGGGCGTTCGCGCCGTCGCTGCTCGCGCTCGCGGCCGGCGCGTTCGCGATGCAATTCATGGTGCAGGGGGCATGGGGCGTCATCCCCGCTCATCTTACAGAGCTGTCGCCCGACGGCGTGCGCGGGTTTCTTCCCGGCTTCGCGTATCAGTGCGGCGTGCTGCTCGCAGGATCGATCGCGACGGTCGAAGCGTTGCTGGCGGCCCGGATCGGCTACGCCTGGGCCATGGCACTGACGGCGGGGGTGGCCTTCATCGCGTGCAGCGCGGTCGCCGCACTCGGGCCCGAGCGGCGCGGCGTCGTCTACGGAGCGGCACCAGCCCCCTCCGAGGGCACGAGCAGCAGTTTGCCCGTGGTGCGGCGTCCCTCGAGCTCGCGGTGAGCATCCGCCGCGTGTGCGAGCGGGAATTCCCGATCGATGCGGAGTCGCAGAGTGCCTGCCCGCACCCAGCCCAGCACTTCGCCGGCCCGCGCGAGCAGCTCAGCCCGCGCCGCGATGTAGTGCGCGATGTTCGGGCGGGTGAGAAACAGCGATCCCTTCCGGTTGAGAACCTGCGGATCGAGCGGCTCGACCGGGCCGCTCGACTGCCCGAACAGCACCATCATGCCGCGTGGGGCCAGGCAGTTCAAACCCTTCATGAACGTCGTCTGGCCGACGGCGTCGTAGACCACCCGCACCCCAGCCCCGCTGGTGAGGCGCTTCACCTCGGCTTCGAAGTCCTGCTCGGTGTAGAGGATCACCTCGGCCGCCCCGGCCTCACGCGCGAGCTGCGCCTTGGCGGCCGTGGACACCGTGCCGATCACGCGAGCCCCGCGCCGCTTCGCGAGCTGGCACAACAGGAGACCGACGCCGCCAGCGGCCGCGTGCACGAGACAGGTGTCCCCGGGCGCGACGGCGCACGTCGTGCCGGTGAGGTAGTGCGCCGTGATCCCCTGCAGCATCGCCGCGGCGCCCTGCTGGGCGCTGACGCCATCGGGCAGACTGACGAGACGCTCCGCGGGTACGACCGCGTACTCTGCGTAGGCACCGGGCACCCCAGTGTAGGCCACGCGGTCGCCCACGCGGACGTCGCCGGCGTCCGGCCCGACGCCAGCCACCGTGCCCGCCGCCTCCTGCCCAATGATGAAGGGCATGGGGAGCGGATACGCGCCCTGCCGGTGGTAGACGTCGATGAAGTTGACGCCCGCCGCTTCAATCCTGACGAGCGCCTCGCCGCGGCCAGGCACCGGCTGGGGCACCTCCTCGTAGCGCAGCGCCTCGGGACCACCGGGTGCGTGCACCCGGACCGCCTTCATCGCGCCGGCACGAAGCGCAGGTCCTCGAAGTCGTAGCTGAAGTCGGCGTCCGGCGACACGGCGGTCATGGTGAAGTGGTCCACTGCGCCGTTCGGCCGGAGGGTGAAGGTTACGAACGCCTCGGCCAGGTTCGGCGTGCGCCAGCGCGTCTGAAAGGTGTCGTACTGCCAGTGGACGAGGTCGCCGACGAAGGCGGGGGAGTGGCTGAAGCGCAAGACCAGGCCCCCATTCTCGAGCGCGATCGTCACGTCGCCGTACAGCGCGTCGGTGTAGGGGCCGGCGTAGCGAGCAAGGGGCAGCGACGGGTGCGACGTCGAATCGCGCGCCCGGCGCATCGCGGCCATGCTCGCGTCCGCGCTGGCGGCGTCGACCTGCGCGGCATCGCGGAACGCGGCGATCCAGTCGGTCCTGGCCGCGCCCAAATAGTGGTCGAGCAGCTGGAATGTCACGGCGTCGTACAGGTCGCTCTCGCCATTGGTGAGCACCACGATGCCGAGGCGCGCCTCCGGGACGAGCGTGACCCGCGAGGTCATGCCGGCCAGGCCCCCCGTGTGCCACACGATCTTGCGGCCGTGGTAGTCGCGCAGCCGCCAGCCCAGCGCGTACGCCAGGAAGTTCGGGCGGAGCGAAGCGAGCGGCGGGTCGGGGTCCGCAATGGGCATGACGGTCACGGGTGACCACAGCTCGCGGGTCCGGGCCGCGCTCCAGAGGCGACCCGACCCCGTCCGTCCCGAGTCGAGCTGGACCACGACCCACTTCGCGAGATCAGAGACGCTCGCCATGAGCGACGCGGCCGGACCGATGTTATCGACGGTATCGAGCGGGACGATCTGCGGCGTTCCGTTCGGCGCCACGTGGGGCGTGGCGAGCGGGTCGCCGGGACGCAGGTCCGCCACGCCCGTGCGCGCGTCCGCCATGCCCAACCGGTCGAGAATGCGACGGCGAACGAACGCCTCCCAGCTCAGACCCGTGACCGCCGGCACGATTTCCCCGGCGGCGGCGTAGAAGACGTTGTCATACGCGTAAGCGCTACGGAAGCTGGACGCGCGCGGCGCCGCACGCATGCGACGGATGATCTCGCGCCGGTCGTACGTGGAATGGAGCCACAGCAGGTCCCCGGCGCCGAGGCCGAGGCCACTGCGGTGGGTCAGGAGGTCCCGAATGGTGAATTCGCGCGTCACCCATGGATCGGCCAGCTGAAAGTCGGGCAGATACTTCGTGACCGGATCGTCCCAGCCGATCGCTCCGGAGTCGACGAGCAGCGCGAGACAGGCCGTCGTGAATGCCTTGGTGTTCGATGCGATCTGGAACAGGGTGTGCGCGTCGACCGGCGTGCGCTCGCCGAGGCGGCGGACGCCGTATCCCTTGGCGACCAGGACCTTGCCGTCCTTGACGACGGCAACCGCAGCGCCGGGTACATGGAACGTCTTGAGGGCTCGGGCCACCGCGCCGTCGAGCCACTCGGGGGGGCGAGTTTGCGCGGCCGCGGGCCTGGTCACGAGGCAAGCGGCAAGCGCGACGACGGCCCGCGACAAGAAGGGCGAGGTTCGCATCGAGTGTCGCGCGAAGCATAGCGCGCTCCTGCCACGGCCGGGTAGCCCCTCCCCCGATCCCGGCCCCGACTATCTTGTGGCGATCCCCGCGACTGGCGCGGGAACTGAAGTCGCGAGTCTCGGAGGAGGTCTCGACGTGTGGTGGCTCATGGCGGTCCTGCTGGCCGATTCCGTGCACTCCTTCGCGGTGCCCCTCTCGGCCAAGGAATCGCTGCACGTCGAGGTCAGCGGTCACGGCGCGCCCGTCGTGTTGGTGCCAGGGCTGTTCGGGTCGGCGTTCGCGTTCCGCGACGTCGTGCCCATGCTCACCGCCAGTGGCTATCGCACCATTGTCATCGAGCCGCTCGGCGTGGGCGAGTCGGCCAAGCCCGAGCGAGCGAACTATTCTCTCACCGCGCAGGCCGATCGCGTTGCCGCGGTGCTCGACACACTGGCCGTCAAACAGGCGATCGTGGTCGCCCACTCCGTGGGCGGCTCCGAGGGGTTTCGTCTCGCCTACAGCCGACCCGACCTGGTGAGCGCGCTCGTCACGATCGAGGGCGGCCCCGCGGAGACCGCGGCGACCCCGGCCTTCAAGCGCGCGATGCGGTTCGCCCCGTGGATCAAGCTGCTGGGAGGCGTGCGCCTGATTCGCTGGAAAATCCGCCAGATGCTGATCGCGTCGTCGGGAGATGCGAGATGGGTGACCGATTCCGTGGTCGTGGGCTACACCGCCGCTGCGGCCCGCGATCTGGACGGCACGTTGAAAGCATTTCTGGGCGTCGCGGCAGCGCGCGAGCCGGACAGGATCCAGTCCCATCTCAGCACGATCGCCTGCCCCGTACTGCTCATGATCGGTACCGCGCCGCACCAGGGCGACGTCGGGCTTGACGAAATCACGCTGCTGGAGCGGACCGTCCCCCGCTTCATGATCGACTCCGTGGTGGGCGCCGGTCACTTCCTCTATGAGGAGCATCCCCAGAGCGTCCTCGCCGCCGTGCATCGGGCTGCCGCTGCCGCTGCCGCACACGCCCAGGGAGCGGGCAGTCCGTGACGCCGGGGGGAGCCTGAGCCGTCCCCTGCGCATCGCCCTCGTCGCCGAGGACTACTACCCTCAGCTCGGCGGCGTCCCGGAGCACGTTCACAACATGGCGCTCGAGCTCGAGCGCCGGGGCCACACGCCCGTCGTCGTCACGTCCCGCATGGGCGGAGCCCACCAGGACGCGCCCTTCGTGCGCCGGGTGGGACGGAGCATCGTCCTTTACGCAAACGGTGGCGTCTCACGAATCACGGCCGGCTGGCGGCTCACGGATCAGCTGGCTACGCTGTTCGCGGAAGGCGAGTTCGACCTCGTGCACGTACACGGCGGCCTCGCCCCAACGTTCGGCCTGTTGGCGCCGGTCGCCGCGTGGCGCGTGGGGCTGCCGGTGGTGGCGACGTTCCACTCGTGGTTTCCGCGCTCGGCCGGGTACCGCCTGCTGCGCCGCCCGTTGCAGCGGCTGCTCGACCGCCACGCGCGACTGATCGCCGTCAGCACGCCCGTCGTCGCCGCCCTGTCGCGCTACTTCCGCGGCAACTGGGAGGTCATCCCGAACGGCGTCCACCTCGGCGTATTTCATCCGAACGGCCGGCGTCCGGCGGACGCCGCGCGCGGGACGCCCGAGCTGTTGTTCCTCGCGCGGCTCGAGCCGCGCAACGGGTTGGGAACGCTGCTCGACGCCATGCCACGCATCCTCGCCCGCTTTCCAGGCACGCGCCTCATGGTCGCGGGTGACGGGCCGTGGCGCGGCTATTACGAGCGACGCGCCCGCGCGCTGGGCGACCGAGTGGTGTTTCTCGGCCGCGTATTCGACGACCGACCGGCCCACTACGGCCGCGCCGATCTCTATCTCTGCCCCACCACCCGCGCCTCCTTCGGCGTGACCCTGCTCGAGGCCATGGCCTGCGGCACCCCGCTCGTCCTGGCCGACAACGTCGGGTTCCGGTCCGTGGTGCGGGACGGGCACGAGGCGGCCATCGTCCCGGGCGGCGATGCGGCGGCCTGGGCCGACACAACGATCGCGCTGCTCGAGGATCCCGCGCGCCGCGCGGCCATGAGCCAGGCCGGACTCGCGACGGTCGCGCGTTTCAGCTGGACGGAGATCGCCGAACGCACGCTCGCGGTCTACGAGGACGTATTGCGATGATCGGGGCGGCGTTCCCTGCCGGTCTCGGCGTCCTCGCCACGGGCGCGCTCGCGCTCGGCGTGTACGACCCCAACAACCCGTTGTTCGGCCGCGTGATTGGGCGAGGGGCCCGCGCGGGCCGGTCGATCTACCTCACCTTTGACGACGGGCCGAACCCGACGGCGACGGAGCGTGTGCTCGATACCCTCGTCCGCGACAGCGTGCCGGCCGCGTTCTTTCTCGTGGGCGCGCACGTGCAGCGGTTTCCGGATCTCGCCCGGCGCACGGCGGATGCCGGGTACGAAATCGGCAATCACACCCAGCACCACGTCAAACTCCATCGGCGCGGCCCGGGCCGCATTCGGCGCGAGCTGGAGGATGCACATCAGGCGATCTTCGAGGTCACGGCGCGCGCGCCGCGCGCCTTCCGCGCCCCGCACGGCTATCGCAACCCGTTCGTGGCGCCGGCGGCCAGGCGCCTTGGATACCGCACGTTCGGTTGGACGTTCGGCGTATGGGATACGGCGCGGCCGGGAGCAGAGGAAATCCGCCGCCGTGTTCGCGTGAAGCTCCGCCCCGGTGCGATCATCCTCCTGCATGACGGGGATGGCTACGATCCCACGGGCGACCGCCGCCAGACCGCGGAGGCCCTCCCGGGCATCATCCGCGACGCGCGGGACCAGGGCTACGCCTTCCGCCCCCTGAGCGAGCTGCTGGCGTGACTCGGACCCTGCGACGGTTGACGTGGGCGCTGGCGGCGGTCGGGCTCATCGCGGCGTCGGTGTTCGTTTTCCGGTTTCCCTGGAACACGACGCTGGAGGCGCTCGAGGGCGTCGACGTGGGACTGCTCCTCACCGCCCTGCTTATCAACCTGCTATCTCCCGTGGCCAAGGGGTGGGCGTGGCAGCTCCTCCTCAAGGCCGTGGCCCCGTGCCGCTGGTGGGTGGCGCAGGAAGCGAACCTCATCGGGACCGCCGTGAACAGTCTCGCCGCGGGGGTCGCCGGCGAAGCGGCCAGAATCTCGCTGGTCATGCAACGCGACGGCGTCCCGGCGCGGCCCGCATTACTCTCCGTCGCGTGGTCCCGCGCGGTCGAGGGTCTGGGCCTCGCGTTGTTCGTCGTCATCGCGCCGTTCGTGCTCGACCTGCCCGGCCCGCTCCGCGGGCTCCAAATCGGCGCAGGCGTCGCGCTGGTGAGCCTGCTGGCCGTGAGCCAGTTCCGCGGATGGGAAAAGGTGATCGCGCGGCTCCCCAAGGGTCTCGCGGGCGCCGCCGCCGACCTGGCGGCGATGAGCTCGGGCGGCCGACTGCTCGGCCCGACGGCGCTCACGCTCCTCTCCTGGGCCGCCGAGTGGGCAACGTATCATCTCGCGCTGCGAGCCGTTCATCTTCCCGTCTCGTATGCCGCGTCGTTCACCGCGCTCATCGCCGTGAATCTGGGCGGGCTGGTGCGCCTCACCCCGGCGAATGTCGGTGTCATGCAAGCGGCGATCGTCGGCGCTTTGCTGCCGTTCGGTATCGATGCGGATCAAGCCGTGGCGGGAGGGCTCGCCTTGCAGGTCATCGAGGTGATCCCGATCCTCGCCCTCGCCGTCGCGGTCGTCGGCTGGGCGGGCCTCGAGCGGCGCCTGCGTGCCGCAGAGGACTTCCGCGAGCCCGCCTGAGCTTCCACCCCACCCAACTCCTGGCACTTTGGGGTGTAGTAATGAAACGTTTTGCGCCCTGCTATCTTGAGGCGCACCCACGACCTATTCAGGAGTGACCATGACGTCAGCAGCCCGGGCATTGCCGGCAATCGCCCTCTTCGGCTTCCTCACGGCCTGCGGGGCCTTTACGAACCCGCTGGTCGCACCAGTCGTCATTGTCGTGAACGGAGCCATCTTCCCGGCCGGGCCGGTGGGCAGCGCCGTCACGATCAATGGAGCCGAGTTCCAAGGCGCGCAGGGATCCGGCCAGGTCACGTTCAATCCTGCGGCCGGCGGGGTGCCACAGGCAGCGGTCATTCTGAACCCGATCGATTGGACCGACGGCACGATTGTCACCACGGTCCCGACGGGGTGCACACCGGGGACCTACTATGTATCGGTGACGACCGGCAACGGCCTCACGAGCAACGCCTACGTGTTCACCGTGACCCCGGCCGTCTTCGTGCCTTCGGGACTGACGTGGACCGCCTCCTCGAGCCTTCCGACGGCGCAGAGCGGGACGGGTGTGGCATCCGTCCAGATCCAGGGCAACAACTACGTGTACGCGGTCGGCGGCGCGACGGCCGGCGGTGCGCCAACCGCCAGCGTGTACTACGCGACCGTCTCGAGCGGAGGCACGCTCGGCGCGTGGCAGTCCACCACCTCGCTCCCGGTCGCGCTCGCGTTCACCGGCGTCACCGCGGCGACCCAGTACAACTCGTCCGTCTCGACGGGTGGATTCCTGTACGTCGTGGGAGGGGCGTCTA
>Ga0335084_10000512_pt1 | contig 33039 bp, 32 predicted proteins | sample Lox_Sample_44_FD_206721 | JGI IMG/M metagenome (GOLD analysis project Ga0335084, IMG submission 206721) | Soil microbial communities from Loxahatchee National Wildlife Refuge, Florida, United States - Lox_Sample_4.4 | ecosystem: Environmental > Terrestrial > Soil > Wetlands | place: USA...
TCGCGAGAGATCGCCGACGGCGCGCAGCGCGAGGCGATCCACGTGGCCTTGTTGCTCGAGCGGCTGCTGTGATGGCGTTGGCCAGGCGCGATCAATCGCCCCTCGGGCGCTACGGCGAAGACCAGTATCGCTGCATGATCTCTTGAGCCCAGCCGGGCTCGCGTAGTGGCCCCGCCGGCAGGTTGCCGGACCAGACGGGCTTCAGGTCGAGCACCGGCGAGCCATCGACAGCGTCAAGCCCTTCGACCTCGACCGCCGTGCCGTCGACCGCGACGATGCAACACACCGACACGGCGATCCGGTTCGGCCGCATGCGTCCGCGCTGGGCGAAGATCCCCACGCATGGCCAATCACGGCGGCCGCGCGGGTGCCGTGAGCCAAACTCGGCGGGCTCGGCAGCGCCGATGTGGAAATACCAGATCACCTCGAGATGCGAAAGCTGGTCGAGGCCGCGCAGCGCCGCGGCGGTGAAGCGTGCCGTGTCGAGTTCGATGCGGCAGCGGTTGTCACCCCAACCGTCCTTCGTCGCCTCGGTGCGGCCGCCGCGAACCCAGCCGATCGGTTGCATGGCAATCATCCGCGCAGCATAGGGCACCACACCGAACTGGCTTTTGCGTCGCAACTTCGACAGCTATCTCCGAGGTCAATAGTGTCACCCGCATCGCGATCATTGACGCACTCGGGCCGACCGTCGTGCGACCGACCGCTTCCAGACGTGCGGCCGCGGTAGCTCAGGTCAGTTGGCACGGCGTCGAAGTCAAATCGACAATCCCAAACCAGATCACCTCCCCCAGGGGCTGGGCAACCCGGCCGCCGGACGCGAGGTGGGCAGCTCGATGATCGGTAGTCTGCGGACCGCAGTCCGCTACGGAGCAAGCTGCCGGGCTCCCTGGCGCTCCCGATCAAGGCTGTGTAGCGCGCCTGATCGGCTCCACCGCGGAGTGGAGGATGGCCGCCAGGCGCTGGCGATCTCCTCGTACCTCCCTCATCGGACCGCCGACGCTTAGCGTCATCGGCTCGCGATCCCGGGCGACCGGGATCAACGTTGCCAACGCTGCCGCGCCGGGCATCGATGTCCCCATCGATACGGCATAGCCCTGCCGGTGGATGACCTCCAGTTCGCGTACGACGTCCGCAAACTCGGACCGATTCGCCGGATCGGTCTCCAGCGCATTGGCTTTGCGCAGCAGCATCGCTATCTCTCGCTCGGGCAGCATGGTCAACAGCATCTTGCCGGCGGCGCTACGGAAGAGCGGCCGCAGCGAGCCCGTCTTGGCGAGGAAGCGGCCCTCGCGAGTGGCCTGCAGTACGTGAAGGTAGCGCACGTGCACGCCGCGTCGCACTCCGATCATCACCGTGTGCCCCGTCTGATCGAGCACGCCCTCCATCAGTCGCAGCAGGTTGTGTTCGCTGTACAGGTGTTCCTGGATCCAGGCCGTAGCCAGTGCGATGCGGGCATTGGGCGCATACAGCCCGGTCCGCGGGTCCTGGTCGAGATAGCCCGTATCGCACAGACCCCGAAGCAGCACGGACGTGCTCGACTGCGGCCAGCCCAGCGCCTGCGCGATCACGCCAACGGCGGCGGGCCGGCGCTCCTCGGCAAAGAACTCCAGCAATTCAAGCACCCGCTGGGCCGACTTCACCGGGGTGGCCATGGATCACGTTCGCGATAGTTCATCACATTCGTGATTCTAGGCCTGCTGCGCTCGCAACACGGGCATGCTTCGGTCAACGACACGCAGGGCTGCGCCAGGTTTCGAGGACGCAGCACTTGCGGGCATGGGCAACCAGGAGACTGCAATGCACCTCGAGATCCGTTCATGGCTTCGCCGCGCCCTAGGCGCCGGCACCGCCGCAGCAGCCCTGCTGGTGCCGGGCTGGGCTTGGGCACAGAACTATCCCGACAAACCCATCCGCCTGGTCGTCCCCTATGCCGCCGGCGCCGCCGCCGACGCGCTGGCGCGCGCACTGGCCGAGCGGCTGGGCAACCCGCTCGGCCAGACCGTGATCGTCGACAACCGTGCCGGCGCGGGCGGCACGCTCGGCGCCGACAACGTCGCCAAGTCGCCGGCCGACGGTTACTCGATCGTGCTCGGCACCGACGCCACACACGCGACGAACATCTTCCTGTCCAAGCGCTTCCCATACGACCCGGTGAAGAGCTTCACGCCGATCGTCCCTGCGGCGGTCAATCACATCGTGCTGGTGGTCCACCCGTCGCTGCCGGTGAAGACCCTGCCTGAGCTGATCGCCTATGCCAAGGCCAACCCGAAGAAGCTCAGCTTCGGCAGTTCGGGCAACGGCTCGGCCCACCATTTGGCTGGCGAACTGCTGACCGAGATGGCCGGCATCGACATGGTCCACGTGCCCTACAAGGGCGGTGGGCCGGCGATGACCGACCTGATCGGCAATTCGATTCCGGTGCTGTTCGCCAGCGTGGCCACCGCCAAGCCGCACATCGACAGCGGCAAGGTTCGCACCATCGCGGTTGTCGAGGACAAGCGCTTCGCTGGGCTGCCGAACGTGCCCACTGTGGGCGAGACGGTAAAGGGCTATGCGATATCGTCGTGGTTCGCCGTCTTCGGCCCGGCGGGCCTGCCGCAGCCGGTGGTCGGCCGCCTGAACACCGAGATCAACGAGGCGCTGGCGCAGCCGGCGCTGCGCGAGTTGCTGGAGAAGTCGGGCATGTCGGCCACCGGCGGCAAGCCCGAGGACCTGGTGGCGCTGGTGAAGAGTGAACTCGCCCAGCGCGAGAAGCTCGTCAAGGCCGCCGGCATCGAGCCCGAGTGAGGCCCTGATGCACAGCAACGATCTGCCTTCACTGGTGGTCGGAGGCGGCGTGGCGACGGTGCGCCTGCGCCGGCCGGCGCAGCGCAACAGCTTGCGCGACGCCGACCTGCACTGGCTGCTCGACATCTTCGCGTCGCTGGACGCCGACCCCTTGGTCCGCGTGTTGGTGCTCACGGCCGACACTGCGGGTCAGAAGCGCCCGGTGTTCTGCGCGGGCTACGACGTGTCGGGCTTCGACAGCGACGAGCACGACCCGCGCCTGTTCGAAAAAGTGCCCGACGCGATCGAGGCGCTGCGCCCGCTGACGTTGTGCGCGCTGAGCGGCAGCGTCTACGGCGGCGCCACCGACATCGCGCTCGCCTGCGACCTGCGCATCGCGCGCGCTGGCGGCGAATTCCGCATGCCGGCCGCGGCGCTCGGCCTGCACTACTACCCAAGCGGCCTGCGCCGATACGTGTCGCGCCTGGGCGTCAACGGCGCCAAACGCGCGTTCCTGATGGCACAAGCAACTCGCTACGAGGACCTGCTGGCCTGGGGCGCCATCGACGAGGTCGTCGCTGCCGACGCCTTCGATGGCGCGGTCGACGCGCTGGTGCAGCACCTCGCCTCGCTGGCGCCGCTGGCGGCGCAGGCCACCAAGCGCTCGATCGACGAGATCGGCCGCGGCCAGTTCGACGAAGCCCGCCTGCGCGAGCGCGAGGCGATGAGTCTGCACAGCGCCGACTTCCAGGAGGGCCGCGCAGCCTTCGCTCAGAAGCGCGTCCCACGATTCACCGGGAACTGAACGCCATGACCAACCCCTCCGCCCACAAGCCGCTGACCGGCGTGCGCGTCATCGAGATGGCGCAGATCATGGCCGGCCCCACCTGCGGAATGATGCTGGCCGACCTCGGTGCCGAGGTCATCAAGATCGAGAAGTTCCCCGGCGGCGACGATGCGCGCCAGTACCAGAAGCCGGGCGACAGCGCGATGCCGCCGTCGTTCCGCATGATCAACCGCGGCAAGCGGTCGCTGGCGCTGGACGTGCGCACGCCCGAAGGCAAGGCGGTGCTGCTGCGCCTGGTGAAGAACGCCGATGTGCTGACCGAGAACTTCCGCTCCGGCGTGATGGAGCGGCTGGGTCTGGGCTACGCGGACCTGAAGGCGGTCAACCCGGCACTGATCTACTGTTCGATCACCGGCTACGGCCGCGTCGGCCCGATGGCCAAGACCGGCGGCTTCGACCTCATCCTGCAGGCCTTCAGCGGCATCATCGAGGCCACCGGCGAGCCCGGCCGCGACCCGGTCAAGCCCGGCGTCTCGATCGCCGACACCAACGCCGGCATTCTGGCCGCGCTGGCCATCGTCTCGGCCTACGTGCACCGGCTGAAGACCGGCGCGGGCCAGCATGTGAGCACCTCGCTGCTGCAGGCGGCGATGCAGCAGACCTACTGGCTGGCGGCCAACTACTTCTCCAGCGGCCGCGAGACGCAGCGCCTGGGCACCGCGCACTCGCTGATCGCGCCGTACCAGGTGTTCAACGCCGCCGGCGGCCGCATGGTCATCGGCGCCGGCAACCCCAAGGCCTGGCAGGGCGTGTGCGAGGTGCTGGGCCATCCCGAGTGGGCGACAGACCCGCGCTTCGACCACCCGCAGAAGCGCGTGAAGCACCGCGCCGAACTCGAGGCGCTGATCGAGGCCGAGCTGACGAAGGCCGGCGTGGCCGCGTGGTGCGCGCGCTTCGACGCCGCCGGCGTGCCGGCCGGTCCGGTGAACAGCGCCGGCCAGGCGCTGGAGCACGAGCAGACGCGCGCCGTCGGCATGGTGATCGACGTGCCCGACGGCGAAGGCGGCGTGGCGCGCGGCATCGGCACGCCGCTCACGCTCAACGGCAAGACCGAGGCCGCGACGACGCCGGCGCCGCGCGTGGGCCAGCACAGCAGCGAGGTGCTGCGCGAGTTCGGGTTCTCGGAGCAGGACATTGCCGCGCTGATCGAATCGCGCGCCATCCAGCAGGGGTAAGACCATGACGACTGCCATCCCCGCCCGCACCCAGGTCGCGATCGTCGGCGCCGGACCGTCCGGCCTGCTGCTCGGCCAGCTGCTGCACCGCGCCGGCATCGATGCGCTGATCGTCGAGCGCCAGAGCCCGGAGTACGTGCTCGGCCGCATCCGCGCCGGCATCCTCGAGCAGGTCACGGCCGACCTGCTGGACGAAGCCGGGGTCGGCGCGCGCATGCACCGCGAGGGCCTGGTGCACGACGGCTTCGACATGCTGTTCGGCGGACGGCGGCACCGCGTGGACCTCGCGCGCCTGACCGGCGGCAAGCGCGTGACGGTGTACGGCCAGACCGAGCTGACGCGCGACCTGATGGACGCGCGCACCGAGGCCGGCCTGCCCACCGTGTACGAAGCCCGCAACGTGACGGTGCACGACGTCGACGGCACGAAGCCGCGCATCGCGTTCGAGAAGGACGGCCGGCGCCACGAACTCGCCTGCGACTTCATCGCCGGCTGCGACGGCTTCCACGGCGTGTGCCGCGCCAGCGTGCCGCGCGGCGCGATCACCGAATACGAGAAGGTCTACCCCTTCGGCTGGCTGGGGCTGCTGGCCGACACGCCGCCGGTGCACCACGAGCTGATCTACGTGAACAGCCCGCGCGGCTTCGCGCTGTGCTCGCAGCGCAGCAGCACGCGCAGCCGCTACTACCTGCAGGTGCCGCTGACGGACAAGGTGGAGGAGTGGACCGACGATGCCTTCTGGCAGGAGCTGCGCCTGCGCCTGGACGACGAGGCGTGCGAGCGCCTGGTCAGCGGACCATCGCTGGAGAAGAGCATCGCGCCGCTGCGCAGCTTCGTCGCCGAGCCGCTGCGCTTCGGGCGCCTGTTCCTGGCCGGCGATGCCGGCCACATCGTGCCGCCCACCGGCGCCAAGGGGCTGAACCTCGCGGCCACCGACGTGAAGCTGCTGTCCGGCGCGCTGATCGAGTTCTACCGCGAGCGCAGCGAAGCCGGCATCGACCACTACTCGCAGCGCTGCCTGCGCCGCATCTGGCGCGCCGAGCGCTTCTCGTGGTGGTTCACCTCGCTGATGCACCGCTGGCCCGAGGACGGCCCGATCACCGCCAAGCTGCAGGACGCCGAGCTCGACTACCTGATGCACTCGGAACCGGGCCAACGCACCATCGCCGAGAACTACGTCGGCCTGCCGCTGGACTTCGCGGAGTGACTGCCATGGACACCGATGCGCTGATCGCCATCGACATGCACACCCACCTCGAGGTGAGCTGCCGCAACCCGTTCGACAACTACGGCGAGGAATACGACCGCGCCGCCGACAAGTACTTCCGCTCGAGCAAGCGCCCGACGATGGAGGAGACGGTGGCCTACTACCGCGAGAAGAAGATCGGCTTCGTCAACTTCACCGTCGACGCCGAGACGCAGCTCGGCCGGCGCCGCATTCCGAACGAGGAGATTGCCGACGCGGCGCGCGCCAACCCGGACATCATGATCGCCTTCGGCAGCGTCGATCCGCACAAGGGCCGGTTCGGCGCGCGCGAGGTGCGCCGGCTGATCGATGAGCACGGCGTCAAGGGCTTCAAGTTCCATCCGACGGTGCAGGGCTTCGAGCCCGCCGACAGGATGGCCTGGCCGCTGTACGAGGTAATCGCCGAGCACAAGCTGCCCGCGATCTTCCACAGCGGCCACAGCGGCATCGGTTCAGGCATGCGCTGCGGCGGTGGATTGCGCCTGCAGAACAGCAACCCGATGCTGCTCGAGGACGTGGCCATCGCCTTCCCGGACATGCAGATCGTGGTCGCCCACCCGAGCTGGCCGTGGCAGGACGAGGCGATCTCGCTGGCCATGCACAAGCCCAACATCTGGATCGACCTCTCGGGCTGGAGCCCGAAGTACTTCCCGCCACAGCTGGTGCAGTACGCCAACACGCTGCTGAAGGACCGCATCCTGTTCGGCAGCGACTTCCCGCTGATCCAGCCCGACCGCTGGATGAAGGACTTCGACGAGGCCGGCTTCCGCGATGAGGTGAAGCCGCTGATCCTGAAGAAGAACGCGATGCGCCTGCTCGGCCTGGTCGCGGCACCCGAGAAGCAGGCATGAAGGTCCTCGTCGCCGTCAAACGGGTCGTCGACTACAACGTCAAGGTGCGCGTCAAGTCCGACGGCACCGGCGTGGACATCGCCAACGTCAAGATGAGCATGAACCCGTTCGACGAGATCGCCGTCGAAGAGACCGTGCGCTTGAAGGAGAAGGGTGCGGTGACCGAGGTCATCGCGGTCAGCTGCGGCGTCACGCAGTGCCAGGAGACGCTGCGCACCGCGATGGCCATCGGCGCCGATCGCGCCATCCTGGTGGAGACCACGGAAGAGCTTCAGCCGCTGGCAGTGGCCAAGCTGTTGAAGGCGCTGGTCGACAAGGAGAAGCCGGGCCTCGTCATCCTCGGCAAGCAGGCCATCGACGACGACTGCAACCAGACGGGGCAGATGCTGGCCGCCTTGGGCAACATGCCGCAAGCGACATTTGCCTCCAAGGTGGCCATCGCGGACGGCAGCGCCCAGGTGACGCGCGAGATCGACGGCGGCCTGGAGATCGTCACGCTGAAGCTGCCGGCGGTGGTGACCACCGACCTGCGCCTGAACGAGCCGCGCTACGTCACGCTGCCCAACATTATGAAGGCCAAGAAGAAGCCGCTGGAGACGGTCAAGCCGGCCGACCTTGGCGTCGACGTGACGCCGCGCATCAAGACCCTGAAGGTCAACGAGCCGCCCAAGCGCGGAGCCGGCGTCAAGGTGCCCGATGTTGCCACGCTGGTGACCAAGCTGAAGAACGAAGCGAAGGTGATCTGACCATGGCCACACTCGTCATTGCCGAACACGACCACGGCACGCTCAAGCCGGCCACCCTCAACACCGTGACCGCGGCGAAGGCCTGCGGCGGCGACGTGCACGTGCTGATCGCCGGCGCCAACGCGGGTGGTGCGGCGCAGGCCGCGGCGCAGATCGCCGGCGTGGCCAAAGTGCTGCACGCCGACGGCGCGACTCTCGCGGAGCAGCTCGCGGAGAACGTGGCCGCGCAAGTGGTGGCCATCGCCAAGAGCTACAGCCACCTGCTGTTCCCGGCCACCGCGCACGGCAAGAACGTGGCGCCGCGCGTGGCCGCGCTGCTCGACGTGGCGCAAATCAGCGACGCCACCAAGATCATCAGCGCCGACACGTTCGAGCGCCCGATCTACGCCGGCAACGCGATCGCGACCGTGCAGAGCACCGACCCAATCAAGGTGATAACCGTGCGCACCACCGGCTTCGATGCGGCGCCGGCCAGCGGCGGCAGCGCGGCGGTCGAGACGCTGGCGGCCGTGGTCGACAGCGGGCTGTCGAGCTTCGTCGGCGCCGAGATCGTCAAGCTCGATCGCCCCGAGCTGACGGCGGCCAAGGTCATCGTGTCCGGCGGCCGTGCGATGGGCTCGAGCGACAAGTTCACCGAGGTGCTGACGCCGCTGGCCGACAAGCTCGGTGCCGCGCTCGGTGCCAGCCGTGCCGCGGTCGATGCCGGCTACGCACCCAACGACTGGCAGGTGGGCCAGACCGGCAAGATCGTCGCGCCGCAGCTGTACATCGCGTGCGGCATCTCCGGGGCGATCCAGCATCTGGCCGGCATGAAGGACAGCAAGGTGATCGTCGCGATCAACAAGGATCCCGAGGCACCGATCTTCAGCGTGGCCGACTATGGGCTCGAGGCGGACCTCTTCACCGCAGTGCCCGAACTGACGCGGGCCCTGTAACCACGCCAAACAGCAAACGTCACGCAAACCAAGGAGACAACGATGAAGGACTCTACCCGCTTCGGGATCACGCGCCGCCAGATGGTCACCGCATCGCTGACAGCCCCTGCGCTGCTGCACACGGGAGCGGCGCGTGCCAAGACGGTGCTGAAGCTGTCGCACCAGGCTCCGGGTGGCACGATCGACCAGGGCGACATCCGCGATCGCATCGCGCTTCGCTTCGCCAAGGAACTTGTCGGTCGCAGCAACGGCGAGATCGAGGTCCAGAACTATCCCGGCTCGTCGCTGATGAAGCCCAACGCCCAGTGGCCGGCGCTGCGCCGCGGCGCACTCGACCTGTCGCTGTTCCCCGTCTCTTCGGCCGCCGGCGAGATCCCCGAGCTCAACATCGGCCTCATGCCCGGCATCGTCAGCAGCTATGACGAGGCGTACGGCTGGAAAGGCAAGCCGGTTGGCAACGAGCTGACCCAGGTAATCGAAAAGGCGGGAGTCGTGATCGTTTCCTGGCTCTGGCTGGCCGGCGGTGCCGTCAGCCGTACCGTGCCGTTCGTCACCCCGGTCAATGCCAAAGGTCTGAAGATCCGCGGCGGCTCGCGCGAGATGGATTTGGTGCTGAAGGCCGCCGGCGCGACACCGCTGTCGCTGCCATCGACCGAGCTGTACCAAGCCATGCAGACCGGCGCCTGCGACGCCTGCATCACCTCTTCGACCAGCATCGACTCGTTCCGTCTCGTCGAGACCGCCAAACAACTGACGCTGGGCAAGCGCTCGTACTGGTTCATCTTCGGCCCGCTGCTGATGAGCAAGTCGATCTTCGACGCCCTGCCGCAGGCGCAGCGCGACCTGATCATGAAAGTCGGTGCCGAACTCGAGCCGTTCGGTCGCAAGGGTGCGCTCGAGGCAGACGCACAGGTGATCTCCTCCTTCAGCAAGGCCGGGGCCACGGTGCACGACCTCGACACCGCGGCGATCGGCCAGTGGCGCGAACTGGCGCGCGACACGGCGTGGAAGGACTATGCCGGCAAGTCGGCCGGCTGCGCCAAGATGCTCGAACTCGCCATGAAGGCGATGTCATGAGCCACGGCTTCGAGCTCGACGAACTGGTCGCTGAGGAGGTGGCCGCGAGTTCTGGCCGACGCGCTACCGGTCCGCTCGCTGCCGTGCAGCGCACGATGCAGATGCTCAACGCCCTGATCACCGCCGCCGGCGGGCTCGCGCTGGTAGCCGCCTGCGCGGTTCTGACCCTTGGCGTCGCGATGCGCTACGTGCTGAAGATCGCGATCGACTGGCAGGACGAGACGACGATCTTTCTGATCGTCGGCGCCGTGTTCCTCAGCGCGGCGGCGGTGCAGGCGCGGCGCGGCCATGTCGCGATCGAGGCGGTGTCGGCCCTGCTGCCGCCACGGATCGAGCGCTGGCGATTGCTGCTCGTCGACCTGCTGAGTGGTGTGTTGTGCTGCTTCCTGACCTGGAAGAGCACTTCGCAACTGCACGACTCCTGGACCTTCAACGAACACTCGATCTCCGCCTGGGGGCCGCCGATGTGGATCCCCTACGCCTTCATGACGGCCGGTCTCGCGCTGCTGTGCCTGCAGCTGGCGCTGCAGATCGTGGTGGCGATCGCCGAGGGCGGAGACCCACGATGAGCGTCACAGAGATCGGACTGCTGTACGCGGCCGCCACGCTGTTCACGATGTTCATCGGCATGCCGATCTCGTTCGCGCTCGGGCTGGTGGCCTTCGGCTTCATGGCGGTGTTCATGCCGGCGGCGTCGCTGGACACGGTGGCCACCAACGTCTACGAGGAGATGTCGTCGATCACGCTGCTGGCGATTCCGCTCTTCATCCTCAAAGGCGCGGCGATCGGCAAGTCGCGCGCCGGCAAGGACCTTTATCTGGCGATCCACGCCTGGCTGCACAAGGTGCCGGGCGGGCTGGGCATCGCCAACGTTTTCGCCTGCGCGATCTTCGCGGCCATGGCCGGCTCTTCGCCAGCGACTTGCTCGGCGATTGGCGCCGCGGGCATTCCGGAGATGACCAAGCGGGGCTATTCGGGCGCGCTGGCCTCGGGGATCATCGCCGCCGGCGGCACGCTGGGGATCCTGCTGCCACCCTCGGTGGTGATGATCCTCTACGCCGTCGCAGCCGAGCAGTCGCTCGGGCGACTGTTCCTGGCCGGCATCGGACCGGGGCTGCTGCTGGTGGTGCTGTTCTCGGCTTACGCGGTCTGGCGCTACCGGCGCGAACGCGCGAACGCGAAACGCGTCTTCGCCAGCGGCGGCGCGAAGTCGCCGATCCTCGAGACGCACGACTTCTCGCTCGCCTACCGCTTCTCGACGCTGCCGCGCGTGCTGCCCTTCGTCGTGCTGTTGGTCGGCGTGATGGTGGCGCTGTACGGCGGGCTGGCCACGCCGTCGGAGACCGCTGGCCTGGGCGGGGTGCTCGCGCTGGCGCTGATCGCCGTCTGCTACGGCATGTGGCGGCCGCGCGACCTCAGCCCGATCCTCGCCACCACGCTGCGCGAGTCGTCGATGCTGATGCTGATCGTCGGCATGTCGTTGTTCTATTCGTACGTGATGAGCTACCTGCACATCAGCCAGTCGGCGGCACAGGCCATCGTCGCGATGCATCTGTCGCCCTGGCTGCTGCTGTCGGCCGTGCTGCTGCTGGTGGTGGTGCTGGGCTTCTTCCTGCCACCGGTGTCGATCATCCTGATGACCGCGCCGATCCTGCTGCCGCCGCTGCGGGCCGCGGGTTTTGACTTGGTGTGGGTCGGCGTGGTGATGATGATCGTGATGGAGATGGGCCTGATCCACCCGCCGGTGGGCCTGAACATCTTCGTCATCCGACACATCGCATCGGAGATCCCGCTCGGCCAGGTGATCCGCGGCACGCTGCCCTTCGTCGCCGTGATGGCGGTGGCGGTCCTCGTCCTGTGTGTGTTTCCCGGCATTGCCACCGCGCTGCCCGACCTGGTGATGAGCCCATGAACCCGCGACGCGGACCTCTGGACGGCGTGTTCGTCGTCGACCTGACGCGCATTCTGGCCGGCCCCTACGCCACGATGCTGCTGGCTGACCTGGGCGCGCGCGTCATCAAAGTCGAGTTGCCGCTGCAGGGCGACGACACGCGCGAGGTCGGGCCCTTCATCGAACACGAGACCGGCGGCCGCACCTCGGCCTACTTCACCTCGGTCAACCGCAACAAGGAATCGATTGCGCTCGACTTGAAGGCGCAAGCCGACCGCGCGATCTTCGAGCAGCTGGTGGCGCGGGCCGACGTGCTGGTGGAGAACTTCCGCCCCGGCGTGATGGGCAAGCTGGGTTACGGCTGGGCCGCGCTGCATGCGAAGCATCCGCGACTGGTGATGGCTTCGATATCGGGTTTCGGGCAGACCGGCCCTTATCGCGAGCTGCACGCCTACGACATGGTGGTGCAGGCGATGAGCGGCGTGATGAGCCTGACCGGCCCCGAGGGCGGGCCACCTGTCCGCGTGGGCGTGTCGATCGGCGACCTGGCGGCCGGCATGTTCGGCGCCATCGGCATCCAGGCCGCGCTGCTCGAGCGCGTGCACAGCCAGCTCGGCAAGCATGTCGACGTCGCGATGTTCGACGGCCAGGTGGCGCTGCTCGAGAACGCGCTCGCGCGATTGCAAGTGGAAGGGCGGGCACCGCAGCCGATCGGCACGCGCCACCCGTCGATCACGCCGTTCTCGGTGTTCCGCACCCGCGCCGGCTCGATCGTGATCGCAGCCGGCAACGACGCGATGTTCGCGCGCCTGTGCGACGCCATCGAGCGGCCGTCCTTGGCGTCCGACGCACGCTTCGCGAGCAATGCGCTGCGCACCCAGCACCACGAGGCGCTGCAGATCAAGCTCGAGGCGGCACTGCAGGCGCACGACGCGCAGGAGTGGGTCGCGCGGCTGCGGCGCGCCGGCATCGCCTGCGGCCCGCTCAACGACGTGGCGGCGCTGCGCGACGACCCGCAGGTGCAGGCCCGGCAGATGCTCGTGCCGCTGGCGTTGCCACAGGGCGGCACCTTGTCGGTGGCGGGCTGCCCGATCAAGTTCGCGGGCGAATCGCCGCCCACGTTGCAACCTGCGCCCCGACTCGACGAGCACCGCGCCGCCCTGCTGGCCGAAATCGGCCTCGGCGCTTGAGTCGGCTATCAACCGGCGATCCGGAGGCACCCCATGGCAACCACGTTCCAACCCGCCACCGGCCTGCTCGCCGGCCTTGATCTGCTGGCCATCGAGATCGGCGACACCATCGCCCACGTGCGCTTGAACCGTCCGGCCAAGCGCAATGCGATCAATGACACGCTGGTGCTGCAGTTGCAGACCGCGCTGCTGAACCTGCCCCCTGAGGCGAAGGCCGTGGTGCTCAGCGGGGCCGGCGACCACTTTTGCGCCGGACTCGACCTGTCCGAACTGAGCGAGCGCAGCGTCGCGGAAGGCGTGCTGCATTCGCGCATGTGGCATCAGGTGATGGACTCGATCCAGTTCGGCCGCGTGCCGGTCGTGGCCGTGCTGCATGGCGCGGTCGTCGGCGGCGGTCTGGAGATCGCCAGTGCATGCCACATCCGCGTGGCCGAGGCCAGCGCGTATTACGGACTGCCCGAAGGGCAACGCGGCATCTTCGTTGGCGGCGGCGGCTCGGCGCGCGTGCCGCGCCTGGTGGGTGTGCATTGCATGACCGACATGATGCTCACCGGTGCTGTGATCGACGCGCAGGAAGGCTGGCAGCGCGGCTTCTCGCGTTACCTCGTTGCCGACGGCGCAGGCTTTGCCAAGGCCTGTGAGCTGGCCACCAAGATCGCCAGCAACGCGCCGCTGTCGAACTTCGCGGTGATGCAGGCCTTGCCACGCATCGCCGACCTGTCGCAGCCCGATGGCCTGTTCCTCGAGTCGCTGATGGCGGCCATCGCGCAGGGTGACGACGCGGCCAAGGAGCGCGTGCGGGCCTTTCTCGATAAGCGCGCCGGCAAGGTCGAGAAGCAAGCATGAAGTACCGCAACACGCGCGTTGGCGGTTGTCTCGACGCGACGGTCGAGTGCCGCCCCGACGGTGCTGTTGTGGTGCACGCGACCGAAGCGCTCGGCTCGTATCCGGCACGACTGACCGACCGCCTCGAACACTGGGCCGGTGAGGCCCCGGAGCGCACCTTCGTCGCGCGGCGCGATTCTTTGGTGCCCGGCGGCGGTGAGTGGATCCGTATTACCTACGCGCAGATGCTGGATCGTGCGCGCCGGATTGGCCAGGCGCTGATCGACCGCAAGCTCTCGGCCGAGCGGCCGGTGGTGATCCTGTCGGACAACGACCTCGAGCACCTGAGCCTGGTGATGGGCGCGATGTGGGTTGGCGTGCCCGTCGTGCCGGTGTCTCCGGCCTATTCGTTGATCGCGCAGGACTCTGCCAAGCTGCGCCACATCGTCGGCAACGTCACGCCGGGGTTGATCTTCGCCAGCGGACCCGAATACGGCCGCGCGATCTCAGCGGTGGCCAAGCCCGACGTCGAAGTGGTGCTGACGCAGGGCAAGGTGGATGACCGGGCGATCACGACGTTCGGGGCGCTGCTGGCGGCCACGCCGGGGGCCAGTGTCGATGCGGCGCACGCGCAGGTCGGCCCGGACACGATCGCCAAGTTCCTGTTCACCTCGGGCTCGACCAAGAACCCCAAGGGCGTGATCAACACACAGCGCATGCTGTGTGCCAACCAGCAGATGCTGGCGCAGACGCTGGCCTTCAACACCGACGAGCCGCCCGTGCTGGTGGACTGGCTGCCCTGGAACCACACCTTCGGTGGCAACCACAACGTCGGCATCACGCTCTACAACGGCGGCACCCTGTACATCGACGACGGCAAGCCCACGCCCAAGGGCATGGCCACCACGCTGCGCAACCTGCGCGAGATCGCGCCGACGATCTACTTCAACGTGCCCAAGGGCTTCGAGGAGATCGCCGCTGCGATGGAAAGCGACGCTGCGTTGCGCGAGCGCCTGTTCTCGCGCGTCAAGTGCTTCATGTACGCCGGCGCCGGTCTCAGCCAGGCGGTGTGGGATCAGCTCGACCGGCTGGCCGTGCAGACCGTTGGCGAGCGCATCCCGATCATCACCGGACTGGGTATGACCGAGACCGCACCATCGTGCACCTTCGCCGTCCACTACACGACGCTGCGCTCGGGCCACATCGGGCTGCCCTGTCCCGGCGTGGAGGTCAAGCTGTTGGCCGACGGCGATGGGCCGCATGCGAAGACCGAGATCCGCGTTCGCGGGCCGAACGTGACGCCGGGCTACTGGCGCGAGGCGGGGCTCACGGCCGAGGCGTTCGATGAAGAAGGCTTCTACCGCACCGGCGATGCGGTACGATGGGTTGACGGGGCCGACGCGAAGCGCGGCCTGCTGTTCGATGGCCGGCTGGCCGAGGACTTCAAGCTCGACACCGGCACGTTCGTCAGCGTCGGGCCGCTGCAGGCGAGGGTGGTGACCGAAGGGGCACCCTGCGTGCAGGACGTGGTGGTGGCCGGCCTGAACCGCGCCGAGATCGCGATCCTGGTGTTCCCGCGCCTGGACGAATGCCGCAAGCTCGCCGCCTTGCCCGACCCCACACCCGCCGCGGCCGTGCTGCGGCACCCGGCGGTGCGCTCGTTCTTCCAGGGCATGGCCGACCGCCTGTGGCGCGCCGGCACCGGCAGCGCCAATCGCGTGGCCCGCACCGTGGTGCAAACCGAGTCGCCCTCGATCGACAAGGGCGAGGTTACCGACAAGGGCTCGATCAACCAGCGCGCCGTGCTCGCGCACCGCGCCGCGCTGGTTGAAGCGATCTACGCCGGCACGGCCGAAGGGCTGCTGCTGCCGTCGAAGCACTGACCATCGAACAGGAGGAACGACATGGACATTCGCGAACAGGCTGCGCTGGTCACCGGCGCCGGTTCGGGCCTCGGCGCGGCGACCGCTATCGTGCTCGCGCGCCGTGGCGCCAAGGTGGCGCTGCTCGATGTGAACCTCGATGCTGCCCGCAGCGTGGCCGCCAGCATCACCGGCAACGGCGGCACCGCTGCCGCCTTCGGCGCCGACGTGACCTCGGGCGAGAGCCTGCAGGCTGCCATCGACGCCGCTGCCACGGCCCATGGCCCGGCGCGCATCGTGACGCACGTGGCCGGCATCGGCAGCGCGAAACGCATCGTCGGCAAGGATGGCTCCGCAGCGCCACTGGCCGACTTCGAGCGCGTGGTGCGTGTCAATCTGATCGGCACCTACAACGTGGCGCGCCTGGTGGCCGCGGCGATGGCCAAGCTCGAACCGTTGGCCGACGGTGAGCGCGGCGTGATCGTCAACACCGCCTCAGTCGCCGCCTTCGACGGTCAGATCGGGCAGGAGGCCTATGCCGCGAGCAAGGGCGGCGTGGCCGCGATGACGCTGCCGCTGGCGCGCGACCTGGCCTCGCACGGCATTCGCACGGTGACTATCGCGCCGGGCCTGTTCCGCACGCCGCTGATGGACGAACTGCCCCAGGCGGTGCAGGACTCGCTGGCCGCCAGCATCCCGTTCCCCAAGCGCCTGGGCAAGCCCGAAGAATTTGCGCAGCTGGCCTGCACGATCGTCGAGAACGCCTCGCTCAACGGCGAGGTGATCCGCCTCGACGGTGCGCTGCGCATGGCGCCGCGCTGAGGGGGCCTCGCATGTGGACCTACATCGCGCCGCTGCGCGACATGCAGTTCGTGATCGAGGATGTGCTTGACGCGCCGGCGCAGTGGACGGCGACGCCCGCCTTCAGCGAGCTCGATGCCGATACCGCACGTGCCGTGCTCGAAGAGGCCGGCAAATTCGCCTCGGGCGTGTTGGCGCCGATCAACGGCAGTGCCGACCTCGAAGGCTGCACCTGGAACGACGGCGAGGTACGCACTCCGGCGGGCTACCGCGAGGCCTACCGCGCCTTCGTCGACGGCGGCTGGGCTGCGCTGGCCTGCGACCCCGAGTGGGGCGGCCAGGGGCTGCCGGCGCTGCTCAACGCTGCGCTCAACGAGATGACTGCGGCAGCCAACCATGGCTGGACGATGTACCCGGGCCTGCTGCACGGTGCCTACGACTGCGTGAAGGCGCATGGCAGCGACGAACTCAAGGCGCGCTACCTGGAAAAGCTCGCCAGCGGCGAGTGGCTGGCGACCATGAACCTGACCGAGCCGCAGGCCGGCAGCGACCTGGGCCCGGTGCGCAGCAAGGCCGAACCGGCGGCCGACGGCAGCTACCGGATCACCGGCAGCAAGATCTTCATCTCAGGGGGCGAACACGACCTCACCGACAACATCGTGCACCTGGTGCTGGCGCGGCTGCATGACCTACACAATCAAGCGCCGCCCGGCACCAAGGGCCTGTCGCTGTTTCTGGCACCGAAGATCCTGCCCGACGGTAGCCGCAACGCGATCCGCTGCGACGGCATCGAGAAGAAGATGGGCATCAAGGGCAGCGCCACGTGTGCGATGAGCTTCGAGGGCGCCACCGGCTGGCTGGTCGGCGCGCCGCACCGCGGCCTGCCGGCGATGTTCGTGATGATGAACTCCGCCCGCCTGAACGTCGGACTACAAGGCCTGGGGCATCTGGAGATCGCGCAGCAGAACGCGCATGCCTACGCGCACGAGCGCGTGCAGGGCCGTGGCCTGCCGATCGCGCGGCACCCGGCCGTGCGCCGCACGCTTTGGAGCCTGCGCGCGCTGGCCGAGGGGCAGCGCGTGATCGCCTACTGGTGCGCGATGCTGATCGACGAGGCGCATCACCATCCCGAAGCATCGCGCCGCGCCGAGGCCGACGCGCTGGTGGGCCTGCTCACGCCGGTGGTCAAGGCCTTCTTCACCGACAACGGCCACCGTGGCGCCGATGAAGCACTGCAGGTCTGGGGTGGCTACGGCTACGTGCACGAATACGGCATCGAGCAGTCCGTGCGCGACAGCCGCATCGCGATGATCTACGAGGGCACCAACGAGATCCAGGCGATCGACCTGCTGCAGCGCAAGGTGCTGGGCGATGGCGCCGCGGGACTCGGCGCGCTGCTGGCGGTGATGGCGTCCGACGCCGCGACGGCGCCCGCCGAAGCGGCCGAGTTCGTGCAGGCGCTGCGGGCCCAGATCGACGCCGCGCGCGGCGCGACGAAGGCCTTGCTCGACGGCCGCGAAGCCGATCTCGAGTGGCCGCTGCGCGTGGCCGACGACTACATGCGGGGCATCGGCCTGACTCTGCTCGCCTGGGCCTGGCTGCGCAGCGCGCAGGCCGCGCTGCGTCATGCCGGCGACGCGTGGCACGACGACAAGCTGCGCTGCGCGCGCTTCGGCGTGCAGTGGCTGCTGCCCGAGGCGCACTGGCGCTGGGCCCGCGTCACGCAGGCGGATGCCGCCTTGCCCGACCTGTCCTGATACTCGACGCACACGAGAAGAAATCGAATGAGTCTCCGACAGGTGGGCAGTCGACGAGAAGCATCGAATCGCCTGTCTTCGCGCGCAACCTGCTCATCCCGCGCCTGCCCGAGTTCTACCGCCATTGGCCCGACATCGAGATCGAGGTCGCCGTGGAGGCGCCGATGCAGGAGAAGCCCGAGCGCCACGACATCGACATCCGCTTCGGTCAGGGGCGATTCGACGAGCGGGTGACAAGCAAGCTGTTCGATGACGCGGCGGTGGTGCTCGCGTCGCCTGCCTACCTGAGCAGCCGGGCGTTGGAGCAGCCAGCGGACCCCTTGGACTCAGCGCGATTGCAGCTTCCTGCGCTCCAGTCCGGCAGTGGTTGCGGACCGTCGACCGCAATCTCCGACTCCGCGGTGTCGGCCAAATCGCGGCCATGACGCGCGCGACTGAGTAAACCGCGCCGCTGACTGATTCCGGAGGAAGGACAGGTGACACTCGCGAGGCACTGAGGACAACCTCGTGCCGAGCCTGGACCGAATGCCTTCGTTTACCGGCCGGCCTCGAACCTCGGCCTGCCCAACCCTGCGTTCAAATGTACGGCCTTCGGCCGCCGGTTAACGCCAACGTTGGGCGTCGCGTGCACCAGTTGCACGTTGTTAGCGTTTGTGCTAACCTTCGCCGGTGGCGTTCGAGATCGAGTACTTCCACGAGCGCGTGCTCTCGGAGATCCAGTCGTGGCCAGTAGACGTCCTGGCCGACTATGCGCGGCTGGTCGAACTGCTCGCTGAGCACGGCCCGGATCTGCGGCTTCCGCATTCCCGCGCTCTTGGTGAAGGGCTGTTTGAACTCCGGCCTCGTGGCCGCTCGGGCATCGGCCGCGCGTTCTACTGCTTCGTCATCGCGCGTCGCATTGTCGTTGTGCACGCGTTCATCAAGAAGTCGCAGCAAACACCGGACAAGGAGCTGAAACTGGCGCGCAAGCGCGCCAAGGAGTTGACCAATGGCTAACCTCAAGTACACCCCCGTCAAGCACGATCACCAGGCCTTTCTTGCCAAGGCTCGAGCCCGCAAGGGGTTCACCGAGGCATACGACGGGCTGGAGCTCGAGTACCGCCTTGCAGATCAGCTGCTCAAGGCAAGGGCCAGGGCTGGGCTCACCCAAGATGCAGTCGCGGAACGGATGGGCACTACCAAGAGTGCCATCTCTCGGCTGGAGGCCTCTGGCAAGCACACGCCTTCGCTGGCCACTCTGCAGCGCTACGCAAAGGCTGTTGGCTGTGATCTTCAGGTAAAGCTCGTACCGCAGAAGTGACGCCGAACCCCACATTCGATTCACTTCTGGTGCATGACATACGCCGTGCGAGCACGCGTCGCGTTGAGTCGTTCGAGCAGAGGTGCGGACTGACAAACTACAAGCGGTCATCAATGCAGCGCTTCGTGCGCTGCGGACCCTGATGCAAGACGCAGGCGGGCGACCCAGTCGTTAGCCGGCAGTGCCTGCGCACTGCCCCAGAGCTCAACGGTCACTGCCCGCGCAGGTCCAACCTTGCTCCCATCAACGCTTCATGTGCACGCGGTGAATCGAATCTCTTGGCCGGCGTCTACGCCGGCACCTTGACGCCAGCGCCCAGCTTCATAGCGGCTTGCGCTGTGGCCTCGCTGAGGTAGTAGGCGATGACCTCTCGGATGTCCCGGCTGGCCAGTTCCCGCGGGACGACGGGCTTGACCTTCAACCTTTGGCGCCGGACTTGGTCGTCTTGCGCACCCGGGCACGCAGCCCTTCGAGTAGCCGGCATCAGCCGGCGCACCCGGTGCCGAAGCCCCGCCTGCCATCAGCATGTTGCGCAGGTGCGATCGATCCTGGTCCCGGCGGATGAGCTCGCGCACGTACTCGCTGCTGGTGCCGTAGCCGCGTTGAGTGACCTGCTCATCGACGAAGGACTTCAGTGCGTCAGGCAGGGAGATGTTCATCGTGCTCATGGCGTGAACGTAGGCCGACTGGCAAGTTTTGGCAGTATCCGCGCCGGATCACCGGCACAGATCTGGGAGGCTGGCGGTCGTCGACACGATGCGACCGGCTGCTCAGCGGAACGGTCAGGAATTGGCAGTCCCGGCCATGAGCAGCCGTTCGCTCCACCTATCCGGTTCGTTCCCAAGAGCGGTCCGTCGCGACGCTGAATCGACTAGACACCACGCCCGGTGGAGACCAAGGGAATCGTCATGTGGCGAGTGCGATGCGGGCCGCTTCCTCATCGGTCAATGCAGTGCCTTCTGCAAGCAAGCGCTCCAACTCGGACGCGCTGAAGACCTTCTGCAGCCGGTGCACCAATTCGTCGCGTTCTTGCATCGTTGCTGGGGGTGGCGCGGCGTCGCGCCATGCTTGCGCTGCGTTAGCGCGTCCAAGCGCCAACGCCGCTTCGGTGGCATGCCCACGCTGTAGGGCAAGCGATGCAATCATTGTTAGGATTGCCCACAGGAATCCCTGCTTTGTAAATACGCCCGTCGCCTCACGCGCAACTGTCAGGGCTTCATCGAGTTCGCCGCGTTCAGACAGCGCCCGGCTTAGATCGCTGAGCGCGAACCCCAACCCCTGAACATCCCATTGGTGTTGCCGATGCATGGCAACCAAGTCTCGTCCCCTGGAAATTGCTTCCTCCAGATTGCCTAGTTTCCTAGAGCTTCTAGCCAGGCTCGCAAGCGCGAGTTCAGTCCACCATTCGTCATTCGCAACTTTGGCGATTTGTAGCATCTCCGTCGCCAGATCGCGCACCTCGTCGACCTGATCTGGCTTGGCACGGTCCAGAAATCGAATCTTTGCCAGCAAAAGGCTGCAACGCGCTATGCGCGGCCACCGAGAGTCATAGACCTGCACCATTTCGCGCAGTGCTTCTTCGCTAGACACCATGTGCCCTCCGATTGCCGACGCAATTGCGTACTGCGCAAGGGTTCCGTAGAGGCTGCGTTGATCGCCGATTTCACGAAACAACGCGAGCGCGCGTTCGGAGGCCGCAAGCTGAGCGGGGCCGGCGATTGGATGTGAAATCGCGGACCACGACACCAGCATTCGCGCTTGAACCGCCGGGGGTGTCGCGCCGTCAATTCGACCCAGCGCCTTTTCGCATTGACGCTGGCCTTCGACTCGATGCCCCGATTCCACCCAAATGTAAGCCGAGGCACCGGCTAGTCGAATGTGAAGATCGGCGCTCTCATCCGCCTGCGCAGCCCAGTCGAGCGCGGCGCGAAGGTTGTCGATGTCCGGCATCAAGCGCTTGACCCTCACGCGGAGCGGTGTCGCCCACCGCTGCGCTTCGTCGACCTCGAACAAGGCCAAAACAGCCTGAGCGTGGCGGCGCAGCGTGGCATCGGTTTCCCCGGCCTCGCGCAATTTCTCGAGTGCGTACGCGCGGGCGCTTTCGAGCAGCCGATAGCGCCGCGGATCGACGAGCTCAGCCACCACAAGCGACTTGTCAACGAGGGCGCCTAGATGCTCAAGCACCGCCCAGGCACCGAGCCGCTCGTCGCTCAGCACCTGTTGCGCGGTAATCATCGCGAAGCTGCCGGCGAAAACACCGGCACGGCGAAATACGGTCCGCTCGTCGGGGCTTAGCAGACTATGGCTCCAGTCAAGCGCTTCGCGCAGCGTCTGGTGTCGACGCAAGGCTGTGCGCGCGCCACCAGTGAGCATGCGAAACCGCTCGTTCAGTCGCTCCCGTACCCCTGAAAGCCCGAGCAGTGGCACGCGGGCTGCAGCCAGCTCGATGGCCAGCGGCAGGCCATCCAATCGGCGACAGATCTCGACCGCGTCGGCCACGTTGTGTTCTTTCAGCTCAAAGGTCGGTTGCCGCGCCTGCACTCGATTGACGAGCAGAGCCACAGCGCCGGAAGCTTGCGCCGCTGGAAGATCGGGAGTTACAGGCAGCGAGAGCGTAGCTACGCGGTAGAGATGCTCGTCAGCGATCTTGAGAAGTTCCTGGCTTGTGATCAGGAGGCGGGTCTTGGGTGCACGATCCACCAGCGCCTGCGCAAAGGCACTGGCCACATCCAGAAGGTGCTCGCAGTTGTCGAGCACCAACAGCGCGGCCCGATCGCGCAGCGCGTCTATCACTCCGTCTTGCGCACTCCTGTTACCGGGAAGCGTCGCGCCTAGCGCCTGAGCGACGGCTGCGGGCAACAGAGCCGGGTCTGCTAATGGAGCCAGCTCGACCATCCAAACGCCGTCCAGGAACGCATGACGCAAAGAATGAGCCGTGGCCTGTGCCAGCCGGGTCTTGCCTATGCCACCTGCGCCGACGATGCTCACCACGCGATGTGCACCTACCAGTGCGACCAGCGAGGCGACGTCGTCAGCTCGGCCAATGAGTGCAGGCAGCACGTCTGCCAAGTTGCCGTACCTAGGGCGCGCAGGGCCGATCGTCGGCCATTGAGGTGCTTCTCCGGGCAATCGCGGCCGCGCTTGAAACGCCCGCACTGGCCGCGCGATGTTTTTGACCGCCTGGTCGCCGATGTCCTCGAACACGGCGTCAACACGCTGCACCACCATGCCGTACACCGTCTGCGACAGTGCGATAGCACCGGGCACAGCCAGGCCCTGTAGTCGCGCAGCGATGTTCACGCCGTCGCCGTAGACCGTGCCGTCAGCCTTCACGATCACATCGCCAACGTGGACGCCGATCCGAAATCGCAGGCGACGGTCGTCGGGCACGTGGATGGCCAACGCGGCGAGCTGCTGCTGCACGACCAGCGCTGCATTCATTGCCCCGGTGGCTGTCTCGAACACAGACAGCACCGAGTCACCAGCCATATCGATCACCCGCCCACCGTGGGCTTCGACTTGTGCTCGGAAGGCCGCCCTCCCAGCATCGAGCGCAGCCACCGTCGCATGCTCGTCAAGCGACATCAGCCGCGAATACCCGGCCACATCCGCGGCCAGAACGGCGAGCAGGCGGCTGCGCAGATCGAGCGCTGGCATGCCCGCCATTGTTGTCGATCGCCGTCGATGCTGGGCTTGCATTTTGAGCGTCCAGTGCCGCCAGAGACCGCCTCGCAGCCTGTAGGGCAAAGGGCATACATCCGCTTGGGGTCGAGTCCAGAGAGTAGTGAGCAGCAACAGCCGTCGTTTGGCCAGCCTGGTCACCAAAGTCTGCTGCTGGGCGCCACCTCGAAATTGCGGTCCCGGCCACAAACGGACATCGGTGGTCGCGCCCGACACGCGACGTTCAGATGCCGTACTCGAACTCTGGGTGGCAATGAGAGGACCTCAGGGCTTGCATCCTCTGACCGCGTTCGACCGAGCATGCAACACCAGGGGACCGTCTTCCCCGACGCCTAGCGTTTCGCGAACCCGCTCGCGCAGCCGCAGCAGCGCGTGGGGCGCAAGCGACGCGTACAGGTCGCGCAGCCGCGGGCTGCCTTGCGTCGTTCGCCAGAAATCTTCGAAGCTGTCGAAGTAGCGCTGCACCTCGAACTGCCGTGTCTGCACCTCGACCAGGCCGGCCTCGCGCCACATGCCCTCCGACGCGTCCAGCGCCGATGCCCAGGTGCTCGGCGGCTCCTGCGACTTGTGGCCATCAGCGCGCACTGCATCGAGCACCGGCTGCAGCGGAAAGCCACCGCCGGCCATGTCCCAGTGATATGCGGCAACCATGCCCCCGGGGCGGACCACGCGCACCATCTCTTGCAGGCCACGCGCCGGCCTGGGCAGGAAGAACAGTACCAAAGCCATCACGGCAACGTCGACGCCGGCGTCGGTCAGCGGCAGCGATTCCGCGTCGCCCTCGACGAAGCGCACGTCTGCGGTGCCGGGCCGCTGGCGCGCGAACGCCAACTGCGCCGGCGCGGGATCGACTCCGACCACCGACACCGGCCGTTGGCGCGCTACTAAAACCTCTGTGAAGGCGCCATTGCCACACCCGTCGTCGAGCCACTCCAGCCCTTGCGGCATTGCCAGCCAATCAAGGAACGGCCCCGCGACCAACGCACTCCACCGGCCCATCATCTGCTCGTACGCCTCGCCATCGTCGAAGCGCAGGCGTGGGTTGAACGGAGTGTCGGTCGGGGGCGTCTTCACGGGCAGACCCTTCAAGGTGTGAATCGGAGCGTGCACGATATCCAAGTCTGTGACCAGCTGACCCAACTCGCGCATCGGCGAATGCATCCGAAGATCGCTATCGAGCGGCCGCTCTTGAGGACGCCGACCGCCGGATTTGGGTCGGCTGCGTGAGTAGCAGGACCGGAGCAGCGGTCATTCGGTCGAGGTACGGCGCGGCACTGTCCCCGGTCACCCAGTGAATGTCAGCAGCATGCTCAGGACCGGTCGGCCACGCCGCAGCGCCCGTGATCACTCAGGCAACCGCAGCGTTCTTCACCGGCGGTGAAGCGCTCAGCGATTCGCGCAGAAAGTCGATCAGCAAGCGCACGCGCGTCGGCAGGCGCTCACGGCTCGGAAACACCGCGGAGATCGGTCGGTCGTGGGCCTCGTTCCAGGCCGGCAGGATCCTGACCAGATCGCCCTGCGCAATGTCCTTGTCCACGGCGTAGTCGGGTAGGAGCCCGATGCCGACGCCACAGCGCACGAATTCCCTGGCACCGATGCCGGAGTGGGTCTTGATGGTGGCCGGCAGCGAGACGGTCCGACGCTGGCTCGTTCGCCCGTGGACCAGCAGCAGTTTCTCCGGGTGCGGCAGCTGCATGATGGTGATCCACGGCAGGCCCACGAGGTCGTCCGGGGTCCGGATCCTGGCGCAGGTGTCGAGAAACGCGGGCGCCGCACACAGCAGCATCCGGCATCTTCCAAGTTCGGTGGCAAAGAGGCCGGTGTCAGGAAGCCGTCCCACCCGCACAGCCAAGTCGAATCGCTCTTCGATCACGTGCGACAGCGAGTCCTCGAGGACCAGGTCGAACGTCACGTCGGGATGGGCTTGTCGGAAGCGCGCCAGCTCCTTGATGAGGAAGCTGACGCCCACGTTGTACGACGCGGTGAGGCGGATGGATCCGCTGACGCTGGCGCGGCGCGATTCGACGGTGGCGAACGCATCCTCGCCCGCGGAAACCATGCGCCGGCAATTGTCGTAGAAGACGCTGCCCTCCTGCGTGAGGGACAGCGCTCGCGTGCTGCGGGTCAGCAGCTGCGCGCCGATGCGCCTTTCGAGCGCTGCGACATGCGCGCTCACGATGGACTTGCCCAGGCCCAGCGCGGTGGCCGCCTTGGAGAACGATCCGTGCTCGACAACCTCGACGAACACGGCCATGCGATGCAGTTCCTTGATCACATTGCCCTCGCAGCCATTGGCACGGTGCCATGAGCAGATTGTCCGGTTCTGCAGCACTGTAATTCCTGTGGAATCCACCTAGTCCTGTTTTCGCGGAACGCCTATCGTTCATTCCAGACCGACAGAGCCGAACGCCGCACCGCGGGTTGCGACGCCAGCAAGGAGACAGTGCATGAGCGGGCCCCTATCCGGCATTCGCGTCATCGACATGACGACGATGCTGTCCGGACCCTGGGCGGCAATGATCCTGGCGGATCAGGGCGCCGACGTGATCAAGATCGAGGTTCCCGACGGCGGCGACCACGTGCGCTCTCTCGGCAACCAGCGCGCCGGAATGTCCGCGATGTTCCTCAACATCAATCGGAACAAGCGGTCGGTGACGATCGACGTCAAGAATCCGCGTGGCCGCGAGATCGTGCTCGACCTGGCCAAGGGCGCCGACGTCTTCATGCAGAACTTCCGACCCGGCGTGGTGGACCGGCTGGGTGTGGGCGAGCCCGATATCCGGCGCGTCGCGCCGAAGATCCTCTACGCATCGATCAGCGGATTCGGCGACACCGGGCCTTGGGTGGGCAAGCCGGTGTACGACCCGATCATCCAGGCTGTTTCCGGGTTGACCACGGTGCAGGCCGGATCCGATCAGGAACGGCCACGGCTCATCCGTACCGTGCTGCCAGACAAGCTCGCGGCCATGACCATTGCGCAGTCGATCGCTGCGGGCCTGGTGTCGAAGGCTCGTACCGGGGAGGGCCAGCACATGCGGATCTCGATGCTCGATTCCGTGCTGTATTTCCTCTGGGCATCGGACATGGGCGCACAGACGTATCCGGACAAGACGGTGACGAACCAGGAGGCCGCAAGCTTCATCGACCTAATCTACGAAACGCAGGACGGCTACATGACCGTGGCGGTCATGAGCAACAAGGAGTGGACTGGCCTCACGAAAGCACTCGAGAGGCCAGAGTGGCTGGCGGACGAGCGCTTCGCCACCCCGAGCGCCCGCGACAAGCATGTGAACGAGCGCCTGCAGATGACGCAGGAAGTGCTGAAGACCCGCACCACGGCGGAGTGGATGCAACGCCTCGAGGCCCATGACGTGCCTTGTGCCCCGGCGCTCAAGCGTAACGAGGTGATCCGGCATCCGCAGGTGGTCGCGGCGGGCTCGGTCGTCGAGGTCGATCACCATGCGGCAGGGCGACTGCGCCAGGCCCGCCCACCGGCGCGCTTCGACCGCACGCCGTCCGGCATCCGGCGCGGGGCACCTCTGCTGGGCGAGCACAACGACGAAGTGCTCGGTGAACTCGGCTACTCCGAGTCGACCCGATCCGAACTGCGCGCCGGAAAGATCATCGGCAGCGAAGTGCTCCGCAACAGAGGCTGAAGGAACCTTCCATGAAGACCATCCTGGTCGTCGGCGCGGATCGCGGCATCGCCAACGCCGTCTGCAAGCAACTCAGCACCCGCGGCGATCGCGTCATCGCGTCATGCATGGGCCAGGTCGAATTCGGTGAAGGCGGGATCGACTCGATCGGCGGCATCGATGTCACCTCGAGCACGGCGGTCAAGAAGCTCGTCGACGAACTGCGCACGCGCAAGGCGCGCCTGGACTGGCTGCTGCACGTCGCCGGGGTGCTGGGGCTCGACGAGCTCGGCAAGATCGACTACGACGACATGCGACGTCAGTTCGAGATCAACACGCTGGGGCCGTTGCGCGTCGTTGAGGCTTGCATCCCCTTCATGGGCACCGGATCCAAGCTCGGCATCGTGACGAGCCGCGTCGGCTCGCTCGGCGACAACGGGTCGGGTGCCATGTACGCGTATCGGGTGTCGAAGGCGGGCGCCAATATGGTGGCGCTGAACCTGCACCACGACCTGAGCAAACGCGGCATCGCCGTCGTGGCATTGCACCCGGGCATGGTCGCCACGGACCTGACCAAGAACTATCCCGGCAACTTCAGCTACATCCAGCCGGAAGACGCGGCCCGCGGCCTGATCGCGCGCATGGATGAACTGACCGTGGAGACGTCAGGGCAGTTTCGTCATGCCAACGGCGACAAGCTGCCCTGGTGAGCGGCTTTCGTCGGACCTCTTCAAAGTCACCAGAACACCACCAGGAGACAACGCGATGATCACTCTTTACCAGTACCTTCCGGCCTGGACCGTCCCCTGCATCAGTCCGTACGTCACCAAAGTGGCGTACTACATGACCATGGCTGGGTTGAAGTACGACACCAAGCCTCAGGATCTGACCCGCCTCGACCGTGACACCCCGGCCGGCAAGCTGCCTTGCATCGTCGACAGCGACGGCACATCGGTCAACGACTCGACTCACATCATCGAGTATCTGCAAGAGAAGTACGGAGACGCCCTCGACGAAGGCGCAAGCGCGGCCGAGCGGGCCGTCATGCTGGCCTTCAACCGGATGATCGACGACCACACCTATTGGGTGGCGGTCATTCAGCCGCGCTGGCGCGAGACCGAGAACTGGGAGAAGTACCTGCGCATCATCGCGGGCACCAACGACGTGCCGGCCGGGTTGCGCGCCTTCGCCGACGACTTCCGCTTCCGCATCCTCAACGAGTTCATGAATGGCGGCTGGGGGCGCCTTCCGGCCGAGGCGATTTATCGACGTGCGCGGACCGACATCGACGCGCTGTCGGACTTCCTGGGCCAGAAGACCTTCTTCATGGGCGACAAGCCGCGCTGGGTCGATGCGCCGGTGTTGTCGATCCTGCGGCACATCATCGACACGCCGTTCTCCTTCGACACCAAAGACTACGCGGCGCAGAAGAAGAACCTCGTGGCCTACATGAGTCGGATGAAGGACCGCTTCGGCATCTGAGGAGTCCGACCGTCCACGCACCCAGGGCAGCCTCGAATGATCCACCTCTACTACTACACGTCGCCGAATGCGCGCAAGGCGTTGATGATGCTCGAGGAGGTCGGGCTGCCGTACGAGGTCCACTGGACCGACATCAGCACTGGCGACCAGTACGCGCCCTCGTACGGCGCGATCAATCCGAACCGGAAGATACCGGCCATCGTGGATCACGAAGGGCCCTCGGGTCGTCCGGTCTCGGTGTTCGAGTCCGGGGCCATCCTGCTGTACTTGGCCGAGAAGACCGGCCGCCTGCTGCCGCAGGACCCGGCGCGACGCTGGAGCGTGATCCAGTGGCTGTTCTGGCAGACCTCGAGCCAAGGGCCGCTGTTGGGTCAGGCTGCCCACTTCGTCAGCCACGCCGCCAGCCGCGGCGTCGAGGCCGAGTACGCGGTCGACCGCTATCGCCGTGAGGCGCAGCGTCTTTATGGCGTGCTCGAGCTGCGCCTGGCAGGGCGGGAATACATCGACGACGAGTTCTCGATCGCGGATATCGCCTCGTTTCCGTGGGTGCGGGTGGCCAAGGGCCAGGGCGTGGATATCAGCGAGTACCCGAACGTGAAGCGCTGGTGCGACGCGGTGGCGCAGCGGCCCTCGGCGCGCAAGAAGCTCGACCGCGACGATGCGACCAAGGCCGCCGCTAGGGTCAACTACTACACCGACGAGACCTGGAACGTGCTCTTCGGCGGCAAGGCCCCCGTGTGTTCGCTCCTGTCCGACGCTCCAGTGTCGCAGCCGAAGGCGACCCAGCCATGACCCAGTCAACCCTTCCCCTGTTCCAGATGTCTGTCGACGGCGAGGCCGTCGCCGGGACCGCGAGCCTGCCGGTCATCGACCCGGCCACCGCCACCGCATTTGCCCGCGTGCCCGACTGCACGCGGGACCTGCTCGACGTTGCCGTCGCTGCGGCGCAGCGCGCGTTCATGACGTGGAGTGCTCAGGCCATCGATGAGCGGCGGCGCCTGGTCAGCGCCTTCATCGACCGAGTCGCTGCCGATGCCGACACGCTGGCCCCGTTGATCACGCAGGAGCAGGGCAAGCCGCTGGCCAAGGCGCGCAGCGAGATCAACTCCGCCGTGTTCTTCTCGCGCGGCTACGCCGGCATCGAACTCAAGCCTGAAGTGCTGCGCGACACGCCGCAACAGCGCGTCGAGGTGCACCGCCGGCCATTGGGCGTCGTCGGTGCAATCACTGCCTGGAACTATCCGGTTCTGTTGGCGATGTGGAAGATTGTGCCCGCGGTGCTGGCCGGCAACACGGTCGTGGTGAAACCCTCGCCGCATACGCCGGTGGCGACGCTGCGCATTGGGCAGCTGGCGCAGGATGTCTTTCCGCGCGGCGTGGTCAACGTCGTGTCGGGGGGCAACGAGCTTGGCGCCTGGATGACGGCGCATCCGGGCATCCGCAAGATCGCGTTCACCGGCTCGGGGCCGACCGGCAAGCGCATCATGGCCAGCGCGGCAGTCAACCTGAAGCGGCTCACGCTCGAGCTCGGCGGCAACGACGCCGGCATCGTGCTCGACGACGTCGATCCGGCGAAGATCGCTGCCGACCTGTTCTGGGCCAAGTTTTCCAACTGCGGGCAGGTCTGCGCGGCACTGAAGCGGATGTACGTGCACCGCAGCGTTTATCGCGCGGTGTGCGACGAGCTGGTGAAGTTCGCCGCCACCGTCAAGATCGGGCGCGGCACCGAGGAAGGGGTCGACATCGGCCCGATCCAGAACCGCGCGCAGTACGACCTGGTCCGCGCAGTGGTCGACGAGGCCGTGACCGCCGGGGCCAAGGTCCTGTACCAGAGCCCGGTACCGCCCGGCCCCGGCCTGTTCCTGCCGATCACGATCCTCACCGATGTCACGCCCGCGATGCGCGTGGTCAAGGAGGAGGTGTTCGGCCCCGTGCTCACGATCACGCCGTACGACAGCGAGGACGACGCGCTGCGTGCAGCCAACGACAGCGAATATGGCCTGGGAGGTTCGGTCTGGGGTCGCGACACGCAACGCGCTGCCAAGCTCGCGGCGCGGCTCGATGCCGGTGGTGCGTGGGTCAACCAGCACCCGGCAATGGGGCCGGAGATCCCGTTCGGCGGCGTCAAGGGGTCGGGGATCGGCGTCGAACTCGGCCGCTACGGCCTGGAGGAGTACACGTCGATCCAGGTGTTGAACGTCAAACTCGCCTGAGCATCCGCCCGCGGCGAAGCACAACCAGGAGACAGCATGGGCACACTGAGCCGGGACGACTGGTACGACATCGGGCGTGATGTCGACTGGACGCTGTCGTACGTCGACGAGGAGCAGGCGTTCCCGTCGTCGTGGACCGGAGTCGGCGAGGTGCCCGAGGAGGCGTGGGACGCCTGGGACGAACCTTATCGCGTGACGTTCCGCGACTACGTGCGCGTGCAGCGTGAGAAGGAAGCTGGCGCGCATGCCGTGCGCGAGGCGCTCAAGCGGGCCAACCTATACGAGCGGCTCGATCCCGGCCACATCGCTTCGTCGCAGCTGCACATGGGCACGACGTGCATGGTCGAGCAGATGGCGGTGACGATGCAAAGCCGCTTCTGCCGCTTCGCACCGTCGCCACGCTGGCGGACGCTGGGCGTGTTCGGCATGCTCGACGAGATCCGCCACGCGCAGCTCGACCTTGCGTTCTCACACGACCTGCTGAAGCACGACGAGCGCTTCGACTGGTGCAACAAGGCCTTCCACACCAACGAGTGGGGCGTGCTGGCGGTGAAGAACTTCTTCGACGACTGGATGCTCAACGCCAACTGCATCGAGGCGGCGATGGCCACCAGCCTCACTGTCGAGCACGGCTTCACGAACATCCAGTTCGTTGCCCTCGCGGCCGATGCGATGGAAGCCGGCGATGTCGACTTCTCGAATTTGCTATCGAGCATCCAGACGGACGAGGCGCGTCACGCGCAGCTCGGCTTTCCGACGCTCGAAGTGCTGATGAAGCACGACCCGAAGCGCGCGCAGTACATCTTCGACGTCTCTTTCTGGCGCTCGTTCCGCCTGTTCCAGACGCTCACCGGCACATCGATGGACTACTACACGCCGGTCGCCAAGCGGAAGATGTCGTTCAAGGAGTTCATGCTCGAGTGGGTGGTGCATCACCACGAGCGCACGATGAAGGACTACGGTCTGACCAAGCCGTGGTACTGGGACACCTTCCTGCAGTGCCTGGACCACGGCCACCATGCAATGCACATCGGCACCTGGTTCTGGCGGCCCACCCTGTTCTGGAGGCCGAATGCGGGCGTCTCGAAGGCCGAACGCCGGTGGCTCAACGAAAAGTACCCGAGCTGGGAGGACAGTTGGGGCGTCCTGTGGGACGAGATCATCGCCAACGTCAATCGCGGTGAGATGGCGCAGACCTATCCGGAGACGCTGCCGGCACTGTGCAATATCACCCAGCTGCCGCTCGGCTCCGCCTGGGACCGGCACCATCTGAAGATGCACACCAGCGAATACAAGGGACGCCTCTACAACTTCGACTCCGATGTGTCGAAGTGGATCTTCGACAGCGAGCCCGAGCGCTATGCGGGGCACACCAACGTGGTCGACCGATTCCTGCTCGGCCAGATCCAGCCGATGAATCTGGCCGGCGGCCTGCAGTGGATGGGCATCACGCCGGAAGTGATGGGCGACGACGTGTACGGGTACCGCTGGGCGGCCGACTACGCGCAGCCCGCGCGCAAGGCGGCCTGAGCTGCCACCGTTCGAAGGAGACTGCCGTGGCCTTGTTTCCCGTCTATGGTGCCTTCAAGGGCGACTTCGTGCCGCACCTGGTGGCGGTGGACACCGATGACACGATGGGCCAGGTGGCCGAGAAGATCGCGGTCCACAGCGTCGGGCGGCGCCTTCCGCGCGGCGCGAAGAATGCGAGCTACCGCGTCCGGATCGGCGAGCGCGCGGTGGCCAACGATCAACCGCTGTCACGGGTGCTCGCAGAGACCGGGCTCAAGCCGTTGGAGTGGGTCTGGGTCGAGTGGGCCTCCTGAAGGGAAACGATGGCCGAATCCCTCAGTCAGGCATTTGTCGAAGTCTGCGCCGTCGAGGACCTGTGGTCCGGCGAGATGGAGGTCTTCGACGTGGGAGACCGCGAGGTGCTCGTGCTCAACGTCGACGGCCAGCTCCACGCCTACGACGGCATCTGCCCGCATCAGAGCATGCCGCTGATCGACGGTCGCTTCGACGGCGGGGTGCTGACCTGTCGTGCGCACGAGTGGAGTTTCGATGCCTGTACCGGGCAGGGCATCAACCCGAAGGGCGCCTGTCTGCGCCGCTATCCGCTGCAGGTTCGGGATGGCAAGGTGTTCGTGGCCGTCGGGCCGAGCGAGGACTAGGAGGAGACGATGACGGGCAATCGCGTATTGATGAGTGACGCCGTGGCGTACGACGCCGTCGGGCCAGTCATGCGAAGCGGTGAGATCGCCGAGGCGGTGATCGATGCGGTCGCGGAGGACAACCCGGGGCGCGACGTCTACGTGACCGATCGCGGCGACTACATCCACATCCATACGCTGATGGACTGTCGGCTCACGCGCGAGAGCCTCGAACGCAACCTCGGTCGCGAATACGACCTGGCGCGGCTAGAGATCGAGATGCCGTCGTTCGCGGGACGCATGCAGACCAATGATCGCGAGTACCACTGGTACTACAAGTCCTGAGCCGGCCACCGAGCGGATCGCGACGTACGCGCACGAGGAGACATGACATGACGAACCAGAGCGCCGCGCCCACCAACTTGCGTAGCCGCCGCGCGAAGACCTGGTCGCGCTTCGGCGCGCTCGGGCGCAAGCCGAACGAGTACGAGATCGTCACGCACGGGATGAACCACACCGTCGGCGCGACGCCGCTGGAGATGGGTCCTGACGTGCACGGCAATCGCTGGTTACGCGAGCACCGCGACGGCATCGCCCTGAAAGCTGCCG
>Ga0335084_10000515_pt1 | contig 32950 bp, 26 predicted proteins | sample Lox_Sample_44_FD_206721 | JGI IMG/M metagenome (GOLD analysis project Ga0335084, IMG submission 206721) | Soil microbial communities from Loxahatchee National Wildlife Refuge, Florida, United States - Lox_Sample_4.4 | ecosystem: Environmental > Terrestrial > Soil > Wetlands | place: USA...
ATCCTGTGGCGGAACGAGCGCGACCAACCGCCCGCGCAGCAGAATCCGGAGTGGCTGTCGACCTTTGCGCTCAAGATAGCGAACTCGCTCGACGTCATCGAGCGCGAGACGACCGAGCTCGAGCGCGCGGCGTTCGGCATCGGCCAGATCGGAATCGCCTGCGCGCTCGGCTATCTCGACTTCCGCTTCGCCGATCTGGCCTGGCGTGATGGACACCCCCGGAGCGCCGCGTGGTTCGAGAAGCTCTCGCAACGGGCGTCGATCAAGGCGACGCACCCGAGCGTCGAATGACGGTTTCGATGCCCCCGGTGAAGGGGGCGGGGAAGGTTCGCTCGCACCCTGGGCGCGTAACCGGGAGCACACCGATGCCGGTGACCTATGAGCAAGTGAAAGCGACCACGGCCAGTCTCTACGAGTGGTCGCTCAAGAAGATTCCCGAGGACACCAAGGTGGCGCTTAGCGAGGCCGAAGGCCGGGAGACCAATCCGGTCGCGAAGAAGACCCTGCGCCTGATGCTGAAGAGCGCCGATGCGGCGGAGAAAGGCAACCGGTTCGTCTGCTCGGATGCGGGCGTGCCGGTGTACTTCGTGCGGATCGGGACCCGGGTCCGTTTCGAGGGCAACATTGCGCAGGCGATCGCCGACGGCTTCGACGCGCTGGTGGAGACCATCGATCCGCCGCTCCTCAAGCACGTGACGAATCCGCTGACGCTGGAGCGCGGCTACAAGGGCAAGGGCATGCCGATCGTCACCTACGACCTGCTCGACGACGCCGACTACGTCGAGATCACCTGCTCCCCGAAGGCGCTTGGCTCGGGCCGGTGGGCGGCACTCGAGATCTTCAGCTTTCCGTCGCTGGAAGTCATCGAGAAATACGTGCTGGAATGCGTGATCAGGGCCGGCTCGCAGCCCTGCCCGCCGGTCGTGATCGGCGTCGGCATCGGCGGCACGTTCGACTACGCCGCCAAGATGGCCAAGGAGGCCACGCTGCGCCCGTTCGGCGGGAAGAATCCCGAACCGATCCTTGCCGCCATGGAGGAGCGCTTGCTGAAAGCGGTCAACAAGACCGGCTTCGGGCCGATGGGGACCGGGGGCGACTCGACCGCGATGGCCGTGCACGTCAACTACTCGTCGGGCCACGGCTTCACGCCCGTCGCGGTGTGCTTCAACTGCTGGATCAACCGCCGGACGCGGGCCCGGATCTACGACAGCGGCGAAGTTGTTCGCTTCGAATGAGGAGCAGGGAATGACCGCGACGCACACGCTTCAGCTGCCGCTCACCGAGCAGGCGGTGAGATCGCTCGCCCTGGGCGACATGGTGCACCTGAACGGCGAGATCGTGATCACCGCCGGGCTGCCGACGCACCAGCGGATCCTCGAGCACATCGAGCGGGGCCAACCGCTGCCGATCGATCTGCGGGGCGCCACCCTGTTTCATCTCGGCAGCTACAGCCGGGAGGACACCGGCAAGTTCGAGGTCCTCTACATGAACCCGACGACCAGCACGCGGTTCAACCCTTACATGCCGAAGTTCATCCGGACGTTCGGCCTGCGGGCCGTCGGCGGAAAGGGCGGACTGGACGCCGAGTGCGCCCGGGCCATGAAGGAAACGGGCTGCGTCTATCTCTCGTTCCTCGGTGGCGGCGCGACGCTGCATTCCCAGGCGATCAAGGAGGTCGTGGCGGTTGCCTGGGACGACCTGATCGCGCACTACCGACTGGTCACGCTGCGCGTGGAGGATCTTGGACCTTTGACAGTGGCGATCGACGCCCACGGCAACAGCCTGTACGACGAGTTGCGCAGCGCCGCCCAGGCGCGGCTCCCGGAGATCATGGAAATGCTTGCAAGGGATAGATCCGCGGGGCAGGCGCCGCGCTAGGCGCGTGCCCCGCGGCGAACCGGAACTCTCAATGGTGATCCTTCGGACCCCTGCGGACCTCGTTGCACATGTTGGCCAGAAGCTCGGCGAAAGCGGCTGGTTCACGATCGAGCAGCGGCACATCGACGACTTCGCCCGGGTGACCGGCGACGATTTCTGGATTCACGTCGATCGAGAGCGGGCGCAACGGGAGATGCCCGGCGGCAAAACGATTGCGCACGGGCTGTTCGTGCTGTCGCTGGTGCCGGCGCTGCAACGCGGGATCTTCCGCATCGAGAGGCGCGGCAGGGGGCTGAACTACGGGGCAGATCGCGTGCGCTATACGGCGCCGGTGCCGGTCGGCTCGCGCGTGCGGCTCCATCAGACGCTGAGCGCGGCCGAGCGCGTTGGCAAGGCCACCCGGATGACGACCCGCTGCGTCATGGAGCTCGAGGGGAGCGAACGCCCGGCGTTCGTCGCCGAGTTCATCGTGCTCGTTCAGGACGAGTGATCCGGTGCGAGGTCGATAACGACCGGAGGAGGAGCACGCATGCAGCCAACCCGGAAGCCAGGCCCGCTGAGCGGCCTGCTCGTCGTCGACATGACGCATGTTCTCGCGGGCCCGTACTGCACGATGCTGCTCGCCGATCTGGGGGCGCGTGTGATCAAGGTGGAGCCGCCCGAGGGCGACGGGGCCCGGAAGATCGGCCCTTTCCTCAAGGACCAGTCCGTCTACTTCATGTCCGTCAACCGGAACAAGGAGTCCATCGCGCTCAACCTGACCACAGAGGCCGACCGCGCGATCCTGCACGAGCTTCTGGCGCGCGCCGACATCCTGGTGGAGAACTTCCGGCCGGGCACGGCGGAAAAGCTCGGCCTCGGCTGGGAGGCGCTGCATGCGAGCTGCCCCCGACTGATCTTCGCTTCGATCTCGGGCTTCGGCCAGACGGGCCCCTATCGGCGACGGCCTGCCTTCGACATGGTGGTGCAGGCGATGGGCGGCATCATGTCGCTCACCGGGCATCCGGACAGCCCGCCGACGCGGGTGGGGATCTCGATCGGCGACCTCGCCTCCGGGATGTTCGCGGCGATCGGCATCCAGGCAGCGGTGATCGAGCGCAACCGGACTGGATCAGGCACTCGCATCGACGTCAGCATGCTCGACTGCCAGGTGGCGCTGCTCGAGAACGCGCTCGCCCGCTACCAGGCCACTGGCGAGCTGCCGAGTCCGATCGGCGCACGTCATCCGACCGCGGCGCCCTTCGACGTGTTTCGTGCCGGCGACGGCTGGATTGCGATCACCGCTTCCCCCGATCCCATGTTCCGTGCCCTCTGCGAAGCGCTGGGCGATCCCGGGCTCGCCAGCGACGAACGCTACGCGGATCGGCAGGAGCGAGTGGATCATCAGGCGGAGCTCAAGGGCCGGATCGAAGCGCGCCTGCAGGCGAAACCGGTGCGCGAGTGGCTGGAGATCCTGGAGCGCAAAGGCGTGCCTTGCGGTCCGCTCAACAACGTCAAAGACCTGCTCGAGGATCCGCAACTGGCGGCAAGGGAGATGCTCGTCGAGCTGCGCGACTCGAGCGGGCCGGTCCTGAAAGTCGCCGGCAACCCGATCAAGATCGGATCGCTGCCCGCCGACCCGATCGCCTTCCCGCCGGCGCTGGACGAGCATCGGAGCCGGATCCTGGACGAGCTTTCCCGTTCCCGAACGGCCAGAAACGGCTGAGGAGATCCGCGTGCGCAGACGGGCCGCCCTTGTACCTCCTCTTCATGCATGCCGCCGCGTGCATGTCTGGTTTAGCGGTATGTGCCTAGCGAGGGATTGGGGCAGGGCCTAGACTTTTCGGACCGAGGAGGATGGATGCAATGTCTGGCTGCCTTTCCCGCTCGCGAGTTCTCGACCTGAGCCGTATCTTCGCCGGCCCATGGGCGGCGCAGATGCTCGCCGATTTCGGTGCGGACGTGATCAAAGTCGAGCGGCCGCAGCGCGGCGACGACGTGCGCCAGCAGGGCCATCGCATGAAGGACCGGCAGGGCCGCGAGACGAGCGAGACGTCCTCCTTCCTCGCGATGAATCGCGGCAAGCGTTCCGTCACCATCGATCTCGCGAGCCCAGTGGGTCAGGACCTGATCCGGCGCCTCGCGCAGGAATCCGACATCCTCATCGAGAACTTCAAGGCCGGCGACCTGCGGCGATACGGACTCGACTACGAAACGTTGAGCCGGGCGAATCCGCGGCTGGTCTACTGCTCGATCACCGGCTTCGGGCAGTCGGGACCTTACAGCCATCTGCCGGGCTACGACCCGATCTTCCAGTCGATGAGCGGACTGATGAGCGTCACCGGCAACCCGGACGACGAGCCGGGGGGCGGGCCGCAGAAGGTCGGCTACTCGATCGCCGACATCACCGCAGGTCTCTATGCCTCGATCGCGATCCTCGCCGCGCTGAACTATCGCGATACCGTCTCCGGGAGGGGTCAGTACATCGACCTCGCGCTCCTCGACGCCCAGGTGGCCGCCATGTCGCACGTCGCGATGAACTATCTGGTGTCGGGTCGGCTTCAGGAACGGATGGGCACCGCTTCGCCGATTACCTGCCCATGGCAGACGTTCAAGTGTGCCGAGGGCGACATCACGATCGCCGTCGGGAACGACCCGCAGTTCGTGCGGTTCTGCGAGGTTCTCGGCAAACCGGCGCTCGCGGGCGATCCGCGCTTCAGTACGAACCCGATGCGTGCGAAGAACCGCAGGACGCTCGTGCCGATGCTCGAGGAGGCCTTGCTCAAGCGCTCCGCACGGAAGTGGTACGAGGCGTTCGAAGCGGCCGGAGTGCCGAGCGGCCCGACCTACGACTTCCGGCAGGTGTTCGAGGACCCGCAGATCCGGCACCGCGAGCTGCTGACCGAAATGGCCCACCCGCTGGCGGGAGCCGTGCCGATGGTCGCCAATCCGATCAAGTTCTCCGACACTCCCATCGAGTATCGCCGGCCGCCGCCGCTGCTGGGCGAGCACACCCGGGAGGTCCTGCGCGAGGTGCTCCGGTTGGACGAGCCGGCGATCGATGCGCTTGCTCAGCAGGGAGCGATCTGAAATGAGCGCCGCCGATTCGATCCAGGGCTTTCGGGACAGTGCCCGCGATTTCCTCGGCCGCGCCGACCAGCTCAAGCGCCTTCGCATGCTGCGCGCGGCGAGCCCGGGATTCGAGCGGGCCGTCTGGCAGGAGATCGCCGAGGCCGGGTGGCTCTCCATCCTCGTTCCCGAGGAGCAGGGCGGCCTGGGATTGGGTCTGCGGGAAGCTGCGGCAATCGCCGAGGAGGTGGGCCGTAGCCTGATGCCGGAGCCCTTCGTGGGCGCCGGGGTGCAGAGCGTTGCAGCACTTTGCAAAGCGCCCGAGAGCGAGTTGCGCAATACCCTGGTCGAGGACGTCGCGTCCGGGCGCACGATCGCAGGATTGGCGTGGCAGGAGCAGCTTGGTCAGCTCGAACCGGCGCAGATCACTGCAAAGGCGACGGCGCAAGTCGAGCAGATCCTGATCGACGGGAAAAAGCAGTTCGTCGTGCCCGGGAGCGGCGCGGACGGATGGATCGTGTATGCACGTGAGGCCGGGAACCCGGGTCTCTTCTGGGTGCCCGCTGGGCTGCCGGGCATCGAGTTGACCGAAGAGCGGCGCATCGACGGGACGGCGCTGAGCGCTCTCAGCTTCGCGAAGGTCGCGATCCCGCTCGCGAATCGGCTCGCCTCGGGCGACGCCGCGCGCACTGCGGTCGACTACGCCAACGATGCGGCGCGGATTGCGCAAGGCGCCGAGCTGCTTGGCGTAGCCCGGCGCGCGCTCGAGATTACGCTCGAGTACATGAAGACGCGCGTCCAGTTCGGCAAGCCGATCGGGAGCTTCCAGGCACTGCAGCACCGAGCCGTGGATGCCAGCATGCAAACCGAGCTCGCCTCCGCGTGCATCGCCGATGCGCTCGAGGCGCTCGATCGCGGGCACGTGCCGATCGGCGCGGCGGCGAGCCGGATCAAAGCGCGCTGCGCGGACGCGGCCGTATCGGCCACGCGCCTCTCGATCCAGCTTCACGGTGCGATCGGGTACACGGACGAGCACGACATCGGCCTGTACTTCAAGCGTGCGCTCAACCTCGCGAGCTGGCTCGGCGGGGTGGCCGCGCACCGGCGGCGGTTCTTCGAGTTGCAGCCGAAGGAGGCGAAGCAGGAGGTGCAGGACACGACCTTCGCCGAGTTTCCTCGCGACGCGGAGTGGGAGGCGATGCCCGAGTCCGAGTTCCGCCAGATGGTGCGCGCTTTTCTCGCCAAGCACTACCCCGGCCATCTCCGCCACATGCCGTACCGGCTCCACTGGGCCGAGATCAAGGAGTGGTACTTCGCGCTGTCCCGGCAGGGCTGGATTGCACCGGCGTGGCCGAAGGCGTTCGGCGGGATGCAGCTTCCGCCGGACAAGCTGATCGCCTTCATCGAGGAGCACGAGCGATACGGCGCCGCGCGACCGCCCGACCAGGGCATCATCATGCTCGGGCCGGTGCTGATCCGGTTCGGGACGAAAGAGCAGCAGCAGCGTTACCTGCCGAAGATCCTCTCCGGCGAGCACGTATGGGGTCAGGGCTACTCGGAGCCGAACGCCGGATCCGATCTGGCCGCGCTGCGCTGTGAAGCCGTCCTCGACGGGGATGAGTTCGTCGTGAACGGGCAGAAAACCTGGACCACGCTCGGCCAGGATGCGAACCACATGTTCATGCTGGTGCGCACCGACAGGACGGTCAGGAAGCAGGCGGGGATCAGCTTTCTGCTCGTGGATCTCGCGACGCCGGGCATCACCGTACGGCCGATCCGGAACATCGCCGGCGACGAGGAGTTCTGCGAGGTGTTCTTCGACAACGTCCGCGTGCCGCGGGGGAATCTCGTCGGGGAGCTGAATCACGGCTGGGACATCGCGAAGGCGTTGCTCGGCTACGAGCGCCTCTTTGCCGGCAGCCCCAAGCATTCGCAATACACCCTGAAGCAGCTCTCGACGCTCGCCGCGGCGAGGGGCCTCTTCGCCGACCCGGCCTTCGTCGCCCGCTACGCCGAGCTGCAGCTGGACGCCGCCGATCTCAGCGCGATGTATGCGCATTTCGCGGAGATCGTGAAGCGCGGCGAGCCGCTCCCGGCGAGCGTCTCCTTCCTCAAGATCTGGGCGACCGAGACGCACGAGCGGATCTCGATGCTCCTCGCCCAGGCAGCGGCGGAATACGGCGGCGGCGAAGGCGCTGCGCGCTTCGACGGCGCGGAGATCCATGTCCTCGCGCCGCTCATGAACGCGCTTGCCGGGACGATCTTCAGCGGAACGAGCGAGATCCAGCGCGGCATCCTCGCCAAGCAGGTCCTCGGGCTTCCGGGTTGATAGGACGCTAGAGGAGAGTCAACGTGCCGCGCATCCCGCTGTTTCCGAAGGACGACATGACCGCCGAGCAACGACGCGTCTACGACGCCGTCGTCAGCGGGCCTCGCGGCAAGGTCGAGGGGCCGTTGCGCGCCGCGCTGCATCGGCCCGAGCTGGCGGACAAATGGCAACAGTTCGGAGCGGCGCTGCGCTATGGCACGACCCTCGCGCCGCGTTTGAGCGAGCTCGCGATTCTCATCACCGCTCGGGCCTGGGACAGCCAGTTCGAGTGGTATGCGCACGAGCCGCACGCCGCACGCGCGGGCCTCGCAGCCGAGGTGATCGAAGCGGTGCGAGCAGGCGAGCGCCCGACGTTCGCGAATCCCGACGAAGCCGCGGTCTACGACTACGTCACCGAGCTCCAGCGGGCGCACGCCGTGAGCGAGGCGACCTATCGACGCGCCCTCGAGCTCTTCGACATCGTCGGGGTCGTCGAGCTCACCGCGCTAACCGGCTACTACTCCATGGTGGCAATGACGCTGAATGCGCACGAGATCCCGCTCCCGCCCGGGACCACGCCACCCTTGCCCGCACGCGCATGAGCCGCGACCGAGCCTACGATCCGCATCGGAACCCGTGATTCCTTGCTCCACGGTCATCTTCCACCGGGTTGCGCAGCCGACGCTTCTTCACGACGTTCGCGTCACCGCTTTACCTGCAGCTGAACCCGCGCTAGATTCCGCGTCGAGACCCTCCCGGCTTCCCCACGACTCCACGCACCCTCCCCCCGAGGCAAGGCGCGCCCGCCATCTGGAGCGCAGCCGTCGAGCAACCCGTCCGCCACACTCGTGACACGCTAAGCGGTGTGTCAGGCGCTCGCTCGGCTTCCGAGCGAGGCAACGGCGTCAGCACAGGAGAACACGCATGGCTTCCCGGCTAAAGCGATCGACCGCATCCGACCGACGCAACCGCGCGACCCGGCGATCTGGACGGCGGCAACTCCCCGAGATCCTGGCGCTCCGAGCGCCACGCGAACTCGCCCGCGGCCCGATCGAGGTGGGCGTGCGCGTTCGACCGGGCCGCGAGCGCATCGGGTCGGTTCGAGCTGCGATTCGCACTGCACTCGGCGACATCGAGGCCGTCTTTCCGGCGTCGGCAGCCGGCCTGACCGCCGCGAGCGCGAGCGGCGTCATCTCGATCGATGCGCGCGGCTTGCCCGCCGGTCCGGCCGAGCTGCGCGTGTCGCTCGTGACCGCGCGCGGCACGGAGAGCAAGCCGAGGGCGCTCGCCCTCGAAGTTCCCGGAGGCGGAGAGGGCGATGCCCCGGAAATCGTCGCCGCCCGTCCGGAGCAGACGGCGCTCGTCCGTCCGCGCGGACGCGACCGCGTCAACGCATGGTTTCGCCTGGATGTGCGACCGCGCGCGTGCGGCGTCGCCGGCCTGTTCATGGCCGCAACTGCCGCGGACGGCTCAGTCCGGACGAGCGGACTGCCGCTCGCGGCGGGTGAAGTCACGCTGCGGCTCCTGAGTTTCGGGGCCGACGATCCGCTCGGTCGTTACACCCTGTCGCTGACGGCGATCGCTGCCGACGGCGCCGCGAGCAGCCCGATCGAGACCTCGATCGAGCTCTCCGAGCGCGAAGGGGCGCAAGGTCCGCGCATTGAGGCCGTGAGGCCCAGCCGCGCCAGGCGCGGCGACAAGGTTGCGATCGTGGGCGCAAATCTCACCGCCCCCGAGCTCCTCGTCTTGATCGCGGGTCAGCGGGTCGGCGTCCTGAGCGCGAAGGCGGATCGTCTCGACGTTCTCGCGCCGGCGATCGATACGCCCGGAGCCGTCACCGTGGTCACGCGTGCGGGAGAGGCGATCGCGCCGGGCCCGTTCACGCCCGAGCCATCGATCTCGATCATCCCGCGGACGTTCGTGCTGCCGGCCGGCGAAAAGACCCAGCTCGCCGCGGTGGTCAGCGGCGCGCCGAGCGCACGCGTGCGCTGGCGCCTGCGTGGAACGGGCGCCGCCGGGCTACGGATCGACAGCCACGGCAACATCGACGCGAGCCGCGCCCGCGCGCGCGGCCGCGTCGAGGCAATCGCGACCGTTGCGGGCCGCCGGGGACTCGCGGCGACGGCGCGCGGGGAAATCGTGCCGGCCGTGGCGAGCGGCCCGACGCGAATCGGCCCTGCAGGCGGAACGGTTCGCGCCGCCGACGGTTGCGTGATCTCGATCCCCAAAGGCGCGCTGAAGGACTTCGCCAGAGTGAGCATCCGGCGGCTGGGCACGCCTCGTGGCGAGGAGCGCTGGCGTGTCATCGCCGCAGCGCGTCTCGAGCCCGCCGGGCTCAAACTCCCGCGCCGGGTCAAGGTCGAGATTCCGCTGCGGACATACCTGGCGCCCGGAACGCGCGTGCCGCTTCACGACGGGCGCGGCCGGCCACTCGACATTGCTGGCGTCGTCACGCGACACGGCAATGCGCTCGCGGCCTGGCTCGATCGAATTCCAGGACCGCTGCACGGCCACTGGCCATTCGACGATTTCGGGGTCATCGTGTCGCCGGCGATCTCGATCGTATCCCCATCGCAGATCGACGAGGGGGCGACCTTGCCGTTCCTCGTCCAGGGCAGCAACTTCGTTCCCGGTTTGACGACGATCAGCCTTCACGAGCCGGGCGGGGGCGCTCAGACGAGCGACGTTGAGGTGCGGACCGTGTACGTCACTGCCGACGGGACGACTCTCGGTGTCACCCTCAAGGCGCTGGTCGTGACGCAGTTCGGCGAAGGGGCCATCCGCACGCTCAATCTTCGCGTCACGACGCCGGCGGGATCGGCCGAGCATCCGATCGACATCATCTGCCACGACGAGATCGATCTGAATTCCGGCGCGGTGACGATCTCCGCGTCCAAGTCGTTCTCGCGGATCTTCGTCAACCAGGGCGGGCTGCTCCGGATCGCGGCCGCGAGCCCGCCGGTCGCGCTCAACGCCTTCGAGACGGTCTTCCTCTGGGGGCAACCGCCAAGCGGTGGTGTTGAGCTCATCCCCGGTCACGGTGCCGCCGGCGGGACGGGCTCGGCTGGTGGCGCGGGCGGGGCCGGAGGGGCCCTGCTCACGCTCTCGCTCGCAAGCCGGGGCGGCGCAGGCGGCGCAGGCGGAGGAAACGGGTCGACGTCGGGCGAAGCGGGAGCGGCGGGGGCTGCGGGCGCCACGCTCGGCGGATCAGGAGGCTCCTTCGGACCGGGAGGCGCCGGCGGCACGGGCGGTGCCGCTGGTGGCGGCGGGCCCTTCCCGCATGCAGGCGGGGACGGCACTCCCGGCTCTCCGGCGCCCAACCCGGTGCTGGTTGGTGCCTCGGATCCCTTTTCCCCGACCAGCGGTAGCGGCGGCGGAGGCGGCGGTGCCGGCGGAGGTGAGGGCTGGGTGTTCACGCAGAGCGGAGGTGGCGGCGGCGGGGGCGGCGCGGGCGCGGGCGCGTTCAGCATCGCGGCAGGGGAATTCATGCGCATCACCGGCGAGGTCTCGGCGCTCGGGGGCGACGGCGGCCCGGGCGGGCGCCCGGTCTCGGGCGTGCCGAGCTACGCCTACGCCGGCTTCGGTGCCGGCGGCGGCGGCGGGGCGGGCGGAAACATCCTGCTGCAAGGCGTCGACTTCGGGTTCGGTCCGGTCCTCGCGCTCGGGGGCGCGAACTTCCCCGTCCCGCTTTTCGACCCATCGAGAGCACCTGCGGATGCGCGGCCCCGGCTCGCGCGGCTGCTCGCCGACCGGTCACACAATGGAAATGTCCAGATCGACGGGCCGGACGACAGCCCGTCCGCGGTGCCCGCGCCGTTCCGCGGTCCCGATCTCGACTACCGCTTCGACCTCGTCAGTACGACGGCGACGGCGACGGTACAAGTGAGCGGGAGCGATTCGCTGCAGGTACGCGTGTCCAACCGGCAGGGCAACTCGCAGGTCACCCCGGTCGCGGCCGGGGCGCGCGAGTGCACGGTCTCGCTCTTCGACGGATTCAACGACCTCAACGCCGAGTCGCCGGATTACTCGCTGTCGACCGCGCCGATCCGCCGCCGGACCCTCCTTCGCCTGTCGGGCGTCGTGTCGGACTTCGGGTTCACCTGCTCGATTGCGCCCTCTACCGCGGTGGTCGCCACCGAGCGGTCGCTCGACCTGACCGTGACCGTGACCGGCACCTCGCTTACAGCGATCACCTGGTCCGTGGTCGGCGGCGATCCCTATGGCACCGTGACGCAGAGCGGCCGGTACACGGCGCCGACCCTGCCGGCGCCCGGAGGAGTCACGGTCCTCGCCTCATCCGCGTACGATCCGTCGCGGCGCTGCGCCACGCAGATCACGGTCATCCCCGGGATCTCGATCCAGAGCACCGCGCAGATCGGGTTCCCGGCCCGCCAGCGCGCGTACTCCGCCAACGTGGGGCAGACGATCGTCATCCGAGAGGTCAGCGGTCAGCAGTTCAACCAGACCGAGCAGGTCCAGTTCCAGACCGTCACTGCGGGCCCGAATGGCTGTGTGCATTCCTCGACCGCGGTCACCGGAACCGCGGGACTCGGCCTGCAGACGCTCGTCGCGACCGTGCCGGCGGACGTGGATGCCGAGCAGGTCGTCCGCGTGCCTGGCCACGGCAGCGCGAACCTGCAGATCGTGCCCACGGTATCGTCCGTCTCAGCGCCGGGCGGTCAAACGGCGGTCATTCAAGGCAGCGGCTTCGTCTGCGGGGGCACGACGGTGCTCGCGAACAACGTGCCCGTGCCCGCGGCGCAGGTTACCTCGATCACGGGCAGCGCGATCCTGGTGGCGGCCAGCGCGATCGCCGGATTGCAGGTGTCGGTACAAACCGCGGGCGGAACGAGCAACTCCGTTCAGGCGTGAGAGACCGGGCTCACCTCGGCGCGAACGTCATCGCGCCGAGGCCACTCCCGCGACTCCCGTAACGAGCGCCCGCTGCCGTTCAGTCCTCCGGCCACTCGCAACGGAAGTTGGCCGCGTCTTCTATGCTGCCCCGTCCCGCGTAGCGCGCCTGCTTGGGATACGCACACAGCGGGCGCGTGCGGCCGGGCCACGGCGTGCCGGCGGGCGCCGTTCCGACGATCTGCGCCGGCGCCTTGCCGTTCTCGACCCAGTCGACGACCGCGGCGAACGCATCGAACTGCGACGTCGAGGGACCTCCGCCGCAGTGGTTCATCCCCGGAACAACGAACATCCGCGCGAACTTCTGCGTCTCGTGCAAGCCGTCGTTTTTCGCGATGAGCCGCCGGTACCAGGCGAGGTGGTACTTGGAAGAGAACACTGGATCCGCCTGCCCGGTATAGACGATCAGCTTCCCGTTGTTCTTCTTGAACTTCCGGTAGTCGGTATCGCTGGTACCCATGAACTCCATGGCGGACTCTTTGTAGGGCTTGGCTCGGGCGAAGATCTTGGGCGCGTCGGTGTCCATGTTGAAGCTGAGGACCCAGGGCACGAAGGCGTCGCCGAAGTTGGTCGTATTGGGCCCGCCGAGGGGATTCGCATTGGTGATCGTCGTGCCAGCCGCGACGTCGGTCCCGCCGGTCTTGCTGTTGGGCGGTGTCGTGAAAATGAAGGGTAGGGCGCCGCCGCCGAGGGTGACGTTGAGCGCGCTGTTGCCCGGAATCGGGAAGCCGGGCACGAGCGGGCCGATCTTCCACTGGCGCCACCCGAACGCCGCGATCCCCGGATCCCAGAACCAGCCCGCATACAGCCGCGCGCCCTGCGAATTACGTGCCCCGCGGAAGACCTGACGGAGTGCCTTCACCTGGGCGTCCGACAGCACGCCGCTGCCGCCCGGGCCGAGCTTCGCAGGGTCGAAGCGGCACACTTGAGGGTTGAATACCATGCCGTCGACCAGACCGTCCTCCGCGTCGCACACCTGAAGGATCGCATTGCCCACCGCCGCAAGCTCCGCGTCGGTGAAGGAGCTCGCGAGGTCGGGATTCCCGAACGGCGTCTTCGATCGGACAGCGCGCGCAAACGCCTGCGAGTCCCACGCTTCGGCGACTGCAGCCTTAGGGAGGTCCATGCCGGGGTTCCCGGCGACGACGCCGTCGAAGAACTCCGGATAGCGCTGCGAAAACATGAGGCCCTCGCGTCCGCCCTCGGAGCACCCGGCGAAGTAGGAGTACCTCGGCGAGGCATCGTAGAATTTTTTGATGAGCTTCTTCGCCTTCTCGGTGACTTCGGCAGGACCGTTGTAGCCGTAGTCGCTGCGCGCCTGCGGGTCGAAGCCGAACTGGAAGCTGCCGGCCACTGTCGAGGTGTTCCTCGTGTTGTCATGACCGCTGTCGGTCGAAACGACCGCGTATCCCTGCTGAAGCTGGGGCGGCATCGCGTCACCCAGATTGCCGTCCGTGCCGCCGCCGCCCTGGTAGAAGAACCGATGGTTCCACCCGGTCGGCATCCGCAGATGGAAGCCGATGGCGTAGGTCTGTCCGTCGACGCGGCTCGTCCGGGTGTTGATCGCGGCGATGACCTCGCAGTGCTCGGGCACCCCCGGTGCGGCAGGATTGAGCTGGGCGAGGGTGATGACGGTGTCGTGGATGTTCAGGCCCGCCAGCTCAGCGCAGCCATCCGCGGGTGACCCCCTCGCGGCGTGAAGCGCGGGTGCCGCGACCATCAGAACAACTCCACAACCCATGACGCGGTACCACCGAGCGAGACTCATTTGGCTGGCTCCTCCATGGCGGAATGGTGAGTAGGTGTGCTCCCTCCAGCTCTCGGCCTTTCCCGCGTGTGCGCTACCCGGCACCTTTCATTTATTCAGCGGGCCAATCCACGACTACTATACAACATTCGGTGTAGGGCACAATTGTCTTATAGTAGCGACGTCCGGTACGCATGCAGCCCGTGGAAATGCGGAAGTCGCGCAGAAGGAGCAACTATGATGCTGCCCGCCGGCGGCGCCCGGCGGGCAGCGTCGCGAAACTCGCCGCCCCAATCACCGAGGACGCACTCCACGCTTTGCTCGCCCAGCGGGTGAGATATGCGCGTGCTCAGCGCTTCATGACGCGCAAGCAGCTGGCCGAGCAATCCGGCATCTCACTTGCGTACCTCGGTCGCATCGAAAACGGGACCGGCAACATCTCGCTTGGTCTCCTCCACCGGCTTGCGCTGGCGCTGAACCTGCCGATCGTTAACCTGCTCGCCCCCGAGGAACACCCCAACGCTGACCTCACCCTCATCATCGAGTTCCTCAAGCGCCGTGGGGGGGAGGAACTCGCGCGCATCCGCCGCCAGCTGTTCGATGGCTTTGGCCCCACGGCGAACCGGGACGCGCGGCGCATCGCTCTGATCGGAATCCGGGGAGTAGGCAAATCCACCGTTGGACCGTTACTCGCCGAGCGTCTCGACATTCCCTTTGTAGAGCTCAACCGGGAGATCGAGAAGGAGGCCGGCCTGGTGGTGAGCGAGATCTTCATGCTCTACGGCCAGCGCGGATACCGGCAGTTCGAGCGTCGCTGCCTCGAGCGGGTGATCGTGAGCCATCCGCGCGTCGTGCTCGCAACCGGCGGCGGGATCGTTACCGAGGCTGCCACGTACGAGCTGCTGCTTGGCTCGTTCTTCACCATCTGGCTCAAGGCGCGACCCCCGATCATGTTCGAGCGCGTGCTCGCGCAGCACGACGCCCGCATCGCCAGCCCGAAGCTGCGGAGCGAGGCGCTGGAGAACATAGCGCACACCCTCGAGGCACGCCGGCACCTCTACGAGCTCGCGCACATGTCCTTCGACACCTCCGGCAAGGATCTCGACGAGATCGTGCCCGCATTGCTGGAGGCGCTTCCCCGTCGCACGAACGTTGATCCCGGCGAGTCGAGCAGACCGGAGAGCCTGGTGCGCCGAATACGCGCCTGAGATGTCCGTATCCGTTTCTGGTTCCGCATGGGGTGCAGGGAGTGTTCGAATCACTTCGCCCCGACCAAATTCCGTCTTCTAGCGCTCCTCAGCTGACCAGGATTCCCGCGAAGCCGCCGACCAGTGCAGCGACGTCGACCAGTGCCGCGGGCAGCACGAGGCCGCCCGGGCGCGGCGAGACACCGGGGCGTCCAGGCGGGACCGACCTTCTCCTTGTAGCGCCGCACAGGCCGCGGAAGTTGCAGAAGTGCTCGTCGTACCGATAGACGAGCCGGCCGAACCGGTGCCACAGCGGAACGCCAGCTCGCGCCCGCAATCCGGAGAGCGGGGCCACGCCGTCGACCGCCAGTTTCGCTCGGGAGACGCCGGACGCGCCTTCGGAGGGGCTGCTCACGGGGCGGTCGCCCCGCCGGCCGTTCGGTCGCCGGCGCTAGTCCCTCGCGCCCGAGGAGTCAGCGCCGATGTCCGGACGAGTGTAAGCCGGCAGAGGCGTGCCGTTCGCTTCGTGCCACTTCAGGATCCCGCGCCAGATCTCGGGAGCGGTCTCCGCATACCAGAAGAGCTCGCGGTCTTCCTCGTCGATGACGCCTTCGGCGACCAGGAACTCCACGTCGAACGCCCGCTGCCAGTAATGCTCGCCCACTAGGACCACCGGCACCGGCCGGATCTTGCGCGTCTGGATGAGCGCGAGCGTCTCGAAGAGCTCGTCGAAGGTGCCGTAGCCGCCAGGGAAGGCGACGAGCGCCTTCGCCCGCAGGAGGAAGTGCAGCTTGCGCAGCGCAAAGTAGTGGAAGCGCAGACAGAGATCCGGGGTGATGTAGGGATTCGGGTATTGATCGTGCGGAAGCGTGATGTTGAGCCCGATCGACTTCGCGCCGACATCGAATGCGCCGCGATTCGCTGCCTCCATCAAACCCGGACCGCCACCGGTCATGACCATGACGCCGCGGTCGCCCGGTCCGCTGCCGGATCGTCCGACGAGCTGGCCGAGCTCCCGAGCGACCTCGTAGTAGTGACTCTTCGCGAGGATCCTCTCGGCCAGCATCAGGCGGCGCGCGAGCGCTCCGTCGCCGGGCGTCGTCTCGAGCTCGGCGCGCAGCGCCTCGACGCGTCGCCGGGCGGTAGCAGGTTCCGGAATGCGCGTGCTACCGAAGACGACGATCGTGTGCTCCACGCCGAAGCGTTGAAGCAGGAGCTCGGCCTTGAGGTAGTCGATCTGCAGCCGCACGCCGCGCGTCTCGTACAGGCCGAGGAAATCCACGTCGCGATCGGCTTGACGATAGCCGGGGCTCGCGAGGATCGCCTCGACGCGGCGCGGCGCCTCGGGATCCTCGTCGACCGGCTTGGGTCGCTGCCAGGGCAGCGGCTCGCGGCGGACATGCGGATGCGCCGGCGCACGGACGGGATCGTCGTCGCCACGATCGGATCGGCTTTGATGCTCGTTCATTTCCTCTGCCTCGCGGCGCGGCTCCGGACCCGACGACGATTCGCCGATCCCTATCGCCCGCTGCGGCGGGCGCGTTCCGCGCCGGCATTCTACGAGAAGTGCCGGCGACTACCCGTTGCTTTGCTCGATGCAGAAATCGACGAGCCGCGCGAGCAGGCGCTGCAATGCGCGGTTGGCCGCGATCACGCCGCCGTACGCGTCCTCGCTCGGGGCACTTTCCACTTCCTCGAATTGCATTTCCGCGATGACGCGATTGCTCCGAAGATCGAGCAATTGGGCCCGAAGCGCGAGCTCGACGCGGCTCGGCTGGGTCCCGAAGTCCTGCCGCAGCAGGACGAGCTCCGTATCGAGCCGGACGTCGGCGGGCACGCCGCTCGGTGCCTGCACCACGGTGCGGAAGGCGCCGCTGCGGTCCAGCGCCAGCGTGAAGAGGGGCCAGAGCATGCGCGCCGGAGTGTCCGCCCAGCGGCTCTTCGTGAAGTACTCGATCTCGTAGGGCCGGCGCAGGAAGACGATCTGCGCGGAATCGTATCCGGGGCGCGCGCGGGGTGCGCCCACCAGCAGGACGAGATCCCGTTGCGCCCGCACCGGTCTCTCCGGCGGTCGCGCATCAAGGAGGAACGTGGCCGGGGCTTCCGCCTCCTGTGACGACATCCCCGCGCAGCCGCTCGTCAGCGTGAGCGCCAGCGCGAGTGCGGCTCCTCGATTCATTCTCCGGGCGCCCGCTTCGGGGGGGACTTGCCGTACAGAAGCACACTCGGATTGCGCTCGAGCTGCTCGCTGAAGCGCCGCATGGATCCGGTCAGGTCGCGCAGCTCCGCCACGAGCAGCTGCACCTCGGGAAGAGTCTCGGCGGCGAACTGCCGCGCTTCGGCGCGGACGTCGCCGAGCGTGCCGTCGACGTTCGCCCCGGCCTTGGCAACGCTGCTGCTCATCCGGTCGAATGCGTCGGCGCTGCGCTCGACGCGCCGGACGAGCCCTGACATCTCCTCGGTGAGCCGCGCAGTGTTCTGCATCGCGCGAGCGGCGTTCGCCAGGCCGGCATCGATATCGGCGGAGCGCGCCGCCAGCGCGTGCGATGCGGTCGCGAGGTCGGCGAGGACTTGCGCGAGCGCACGGCGGTTGCCTTCGTCGGTCAGCGCGTTGAAGTGCTCGCTCGACCGGTTGACGTTCGCCAGGACCTCGGTGACGCCGGCTTCGAGGCGAACGAGCAACGAGGGGCCGCTGCGAATGACCGGATACTTGTCGCCGGGCCGCGGCCGGAGCGGCGCGGAATCCTGCCGGCCTTTCGTCAATTCGATATAGCCGATGCCGGTGAGCCCCTGGGTGCGCAGCACGGCCACGGTGTCGACCCTGACCGGCGTGCCTTGCTCGATCGCCATGGTGAGCTGCACCTGCTCGATGTTCTCGGGCGCGAGCGCGATCCGCCGCACGCGCCCGACTTCCACGCCGCGATACCTGACCGGCGCGTCGGGGCTGAGTCCGGACACCGATTCGTCCATGTAGGTGTAATAGGTGTCGTAGACCTTGCGCGTCGAGCTTCCGCTGGAGAGCCAGAGGATACCGCCGATCAGCGCGGCGCCGAGGATCAGGACGAAGAGGCCTACTGCGGCGTAGCTGAATTTCGCTTCCATGCCTGTTCGCGCGCGGCTCGCCCGCGCGGCCCGTAGAAATATTCCCGGATGAGGGGATGGTCGGAGCGCGCGAGCTCGGTCATCGTGCCGATACCGAGGATCCGCCCTTCGCCGAGCACGGCCACGCGGTCCGCACCCCGCCAGAGGAGGTCGAGATCGTGCGTGACCATCATGATGCTCAGTCCGAGCGCATCGCGCAGCTGCCGGACGAGCTCGTCGATCCCGCTCGCGCTCAGCGGATCCAGCCCGGCCGTCGGCTCGTCCAGAAACAGCAGCTCCGGGTCGAGCGCGAGGGCGCGGGCGAGGGCCGCGCGCTTGCGCATGCCGCCGGAGAGCTCATTCGGGTACTTGTGGCCGGCGTCGGGCGGCAGGCCAGTGAGCGCGATCTTGACCGCTGCGTTCTCGTCGATCAGCCGCCGGCTGAGCCGGGTGTGCTCGCGTAGCACCACGCCGACGTTCTCCATCACCGTGAGCGAGCTGAACAGCGCTCCGCGCTCGAACATGACGCCCCATCTGCGCCGCAGCGGCAGCGCCTCCTCGTCACTCAGCCCGACCACCTCCTGCCCGAACACCTTGATCGAGCCGGATACCGGCTGGAGCAGGGCGATCGCCTCTCGAAGGAGCGTCGACTTGCCGCAGCCGCTCGCCCCCACCAGGGCGAAGATCTCGCCGCGGACCACCGTCAGGCTCACGTCCTCGTGGATGACGCTGCCGCCGAGACGTGTATTGAGGCCGCGGACTTCGACCACTCCGTCGACGGTGCGTTCCGGCGCGTCGCTCATCTCAGATGTGGAGCCAGCTGAAGATGACCGAGAACAGGGCATCGGCGACGATCACCAGGAAGATCGACTGCACGACGCTCGTGGTGGTCTGCCGGCCCACGCTGTCGGCGCTGCCGGTCGCCTGGAATCCCTGGTAGCACCCCACCAGCGCGATGATCGCCGCGAAGACCGGCGCCTTGCCGATGCCGATGAGATAGGACCGCAAGGTGATCGCGTCGTCCAGGCGGTCGAGGAACGTTCCGTAGCTGAGATCGAGCTGGGCGTGTGCCATGACCATCCCGCCGAGAATGCCCATCACGTCCGTGTACACCGTGAGCAGCGGCAGTGCCACGATCATCGCCAAGGCCTTGGGCAGGACCAGCAGCTCGAGCGGCGGGATGCCGATGGTGCGCAGCGCGTCGATCTCCTCGGTCACCTTCATGGTGCCGATCTGCGCCGTGTAGGCGGAGCCGGACCGTCCGGCGACGATGATCGCGGTGATCAGCGGCGAGAGCTCGCGCACCATCGACAACCCGACCAGGTCGGCCACGTAGATGTTGGCGCCGAAGCGCCGCAGCTGCTCCGCGCCCTGGTAGGCAATGACGATCCCGAGCAGGAACGAAAGCAGCCCGGTAATCGGCAGCGCTTCGAACCCGCCCGTCTGCAGGTTGTGAAGGATCGGCTGCCACCGAATGCGGCGCGGCTGCGCGATCGAGCGCAACGCGGCTACGGCCGCCTCGCCCAGAAAGGACAGCATGCCCCACAGCCGCAGCAGGCCGATCCATGCCGTCTCGCCGAGCTTGGCGAGTGCGCTTGGCGCCGGGGGCGACGGGACTTGCGCTCCGGCGGCGCGCGCGGCGATCAGCTTGAGGAGCGCGTCGAATTCGGCGCGCAGGCCGTGCAGCCGCACGCTGCGTCCGCCGAGCTCCAGCGTGCTGCGGGTCCGGTGGAGAAGCCAGGCTCCCGACGTGTCCATCGCGGTGATTGCCGAGCCATCGATGGCGAGTTCGCCTTCGGCTGGCCAGGCGAACGCTTCGACCCGTGGCTCGAGCGACGCTAGCCCGCCCACGGTCCAGGACCCGGTACAGCTCATCTCGCCGGCCGCGGAGCCGCGGGAAACATCCGCCGCTTGCTCGGTCAGCATGCCCATTTTTTGCGAATCCCCCGACAGCATGATCGGGACTCGCGGACCGTGCGAGTTGACTTAGCGCAAGCCCGGGCCTTGCTCAGGACAGGTCCCGTCGGCTAATGGGCAGCACGGCCGGCGTGTCGTATGTAAACTGCCTTCGGTTCTGGTAGTGGGCGCATCGGCGATGAGGCAGCGGTAGGAAAAGCGCTGAAAAGCGCCCTTGATGCCACCATGGACGGCTACTATCGCATTCGCTTCGACGGCCTTGCGCTCAATGGCCGGGCCACGGTCCTGCTCGAAAACGCCCGCATCTATGGCATTAGGGGCGAGGGGCAATATGATCTGGCCGGCCGTTATCGCCAAGGAGGAGGTCGGGCCATTGAGATCGAGCTCGAAGTGCATGTCCCCGGTGGCACTCTCGACGTCTCCAAAGCGCGGCTTCGGCCGCAGCCCGAGGTTGTCGCCCTGAAGTTCGCGCTGTCGGACGAGGCGCAGCGCGAGGTGGTGCTGACAACGGCCGACGGTCCGCTGGTCGTCAGCCTGGAGCGCCTGCAAGGTCCGGCCCCGGAGAAGCGTGGCTTGGAACATCTCTGAGGCTTGTCCGAGCTCAGTGTCTCGAACACGCAACTACTTGGCCCTCAACCGGGTCTGCCGAATTCAGACAGTTCCGATCCAAGTATCCGATCGGGCTGGTTTCCGGCGCTGCACGGCGTCGGCCTAGGCTAGCGCTTTCCCCACTTCTTTTTCTCGACCGTCTTCTCCTCGATCTCGTAGAACTCGTCGAGGCCGACAAGCGTCTCGATTTCGTGGCGCGCCGCTATGCACTGCTCCTGCGTGAGGCCGCTGTAGCCGCCGGTCCGCCTGATCTCCGCATAGGCGAGCTTGGCGAAATGGAAGCTCGCCAGCAGGTAGGTGAGGGCGTCGATCGCCGCCTTATAGCCCATGTCGGCGAGCTGCGGGCCGGTGGGCAGCGGCCGGCCGTCACGGTTGCCGCGGCTGATCACGTAGACGAGCGGGATCTTCGCCTGCCCGGGGGCTTTCTTCATCTCCTCGTCATTGCGCGGGAAGATCAGCCCCATGTCCGCGCCGACGTCGGCGGCGGCGTTGACCCGCCGTACGGCCTCCTTCAGGCCCTCGAAGCGGCAGGTGTCGGTGCGCGCGATGACGACGAAGTCCGGGTCGGACCGCTCGCGCTGGCGGCACGCGAACCTGATCTTGTCGACGAACGCCTTGCGTGGGATCGCATGCGTCACATACTTGTGGTAGTGGGCGCGCTTGGGATAGAGCTGGTCCTCGATGTGCGTGCCCGCAATGCCGGCACGGATGAACTCCCTCACGGTGCGCATGGTGTGCAGTGGCTCGCCGAAGCCGGCGCCGCCGTCGCAGACCAGGGGGATCCCCACCGCGTTCGCCACGTCGCCGGCCACGCGCGCCTGCTCGTCCATCGTGAGCATCGGCTCGGAGGTGCAGCGCGAGCCGCCGGTGACGAAGCCGCCCGTGTAGACCGCCTCGTAGCCGAGGCTCTCGACGAGCCGGCCGCCGAGCGCGTCGTACGCGACCGGCATGTACACGAATTCCTTCCTCTTAAGCAGCTTCCGCAGGGCAGTGGTCTTTCGCATCTGGGCCTTCTCTCCTTGGCTCAGGGCACCAGCACCAGCGGGCCGACGGTCTGCCCGCCCTCGAGGAGCCGGTGCGCTTCGGCCGCCTGCTCTAGTGGCAGGCGGCGAGGCGGGGTGGGCCGCAGCGTGCCGCCGACGAGCGCGTCGAACAGCTCCCGCGCGGCCGCCTCCAGCTCCGGCCGACTCGCCGTGTAGTCGCTGAACCGCACCCACGACACCGACAGACTGCCGCGGTCGCGCAGCTCGTTGACCGAGAAGGGCGGCACGAGACCGGAGGAGTTGCCGAAGCACACCAGATGGCCGCGCGGCGCGAGGCAGGAAAGCGAGCCCTCCCAGGTCGCGCGCCCCACCGGATCGTAGACGACCGGCACGCCGCCACCGGAGAGATCGCGCACACGCGCCGGCCAATCGTCGCGGCCGCGGACGAAGACCGCCTCGTAGCCCGCGCCGCGCGCGGCGTCGAGCTTGCCCTCGCTGCCGACGATGCCGATCGCGCGCGCACCGATCGCCCGCAGCCACTGGCCGGCGAGCACCCCGACACCGCCGGCCGCGGAGTGAAAGACGACCCAGGTGCCCGGCGGAACGCGGAACACGCGACGCACGAGCATGTGCACGGTCAGTCCCTTGAGCAGGACGGCGGCCGCGATCTCGTCCGGAACTCCCGCGGGAAGCGCGACGCAGCGCTCGGCCGGGAAGTTCCTCGCGTCGCGGTACGAGCCGAGCGGAGGCGAGGCGTACGCGAGGCGATCGCCGACGCGGAAGCGCTCGACGCCTTTGCCCAGCGCCTCGACCACGCCCGCCGCTTCCATGCCGAGCACGAGGGGCATCGGCATCGCCCGCAGCGGCGCGTAGTCGCCGCGCCGGCCGTGCACGTCGGTGAAATTGACGCCGACGGCGCTCTGCCGGATGCGCACTTCGCCCGCACCTGGCGCGCTGTCCGGGACCGCGCGCGCCTGCAGGACTTCCGGACCGCCGAAACGGTCGATCGCGATCTCGCGTGCCATCTATCTCCTCATGCGCAAGAGCTGCGCCGCCAAGACCGCCTGGACGGCCACCGAGAGCGCGAGCGCGGTGGAATAGCCGGCGGGGTCCCAGCCGCCGGTCGCGGTGCGAGGCCAGAGATCGAGGATCCAGCCGATCGCCGCCTGCAGCAGGAAGGCCCCGCCCAGCGTCAGCGTGTTGACGGCGGTCGCCACGCGCCCCATCTGCGCGGTCGGGAACATCTGTCCGACCGCGACGTAGCCCGGCGCCGCACCGGCGGCGCAGAAGGCGAAGAGGAGCCAGAGGATCGTGACCCCCGCCGGGCCGGCCGGCTGCAGCGCGAGCCCGATTTGCGCAGCGAGCTGGCCGGCGCTGCACGCCAACGGCACCAGCGCCGCGGAGTAGCCGCGCGCCTGAGCGCGGCTACTCGCGGCGCCGATGGACAGCGCGCCCGCAATCATGGTGAGCGTGTATAGAAACAGTGTGTTCGCCCGCGCCTGGCCGTCATAGCCGGCGACGTCGCGCAGCCACGGCCCTGCCCACAGGCCGAGATACGTGAAGTTGAGGACCGACAGTATGGCGACCGCCGGTGCGAAGCGCCAGAAGAGCGGGGAGCGGAAGACCGACGCCGTCACCGACAGCTCGACCCCGAGTCCGCCATGCCTTGTGCTCGAGGGCTCCTCAGGAACCGAGGAGAAGATCCACAGCGCCACGGCGGCCGCGATCGCGCACAGCAGCCACAGCACCCCGCGCCAGCCCAATGCCGGGAGGGCCGCCTGCACCGGCACCGTGGTGAGCACGCTGCCGAGCCCGCCGATCGCGACCGCAATGCCGGTCATTTTCGCCACTTTCGCGGGTGCGAACCACTGGGTGTTCGCCTTGATGACCGCCATCAGTCCGGCCGAGATGCCGATGCCGATGATCACGCGCCCGAGGACGAAGCCGCCCAGCCCGTCAGACAGCGCGAATACGGCGAAGCCGGCGGCGGTCAGCAGGCTGAGCGTCCCCTGCACCCGCCGCGGCCCGAGACGGTCGAGCGCGACGCCGTCCGGCAACTGCGCCACCGCGTAGGCGGCGAGCATGCACGCGGCGAGCAGCCCGAGCTCGCTCCCGGACAGCGAGAACTCGACCGCCAGCACCGGGCCGATGATCGCCATGACGGTACGCGCGGCCTGGTTGATCAGGCCGAGGGTCGCCAGGGGCAGCGTCACGCCCAGGAAAAGGCGCCGATCGGCGCTCATGGGCTGGTCCCGCGGCACGGCACGTCATCGCCGGTCGGTGTGGCGCCGCGATGTCGCAGCGGCACACTAGCCTCGATGCCGGGTCCCGGAGGGCGCGACGAGCCGGGGTGCGCTCGCGGCACGCACGAGCACGTGGCCTTCGAACATGCGCCGCTGGGTGCGGAAGAAAGCCCCCTGTTCGGCGTGCCACGCGCCTTCCACCTTCCTCACCGTGGCCGCGACGGTCAGTACGCCCGACGGCATCGCGATGCGGATCTCCGACTCGGGACCTGCGGCCGGCCTCATCGCGTTGAACACCACGCTGCCGGGGAGGCGAGCAGCCACGGCGATGCAGAGCGATGCGGTGAGCGGCAGCGCGCGGTGCGCCTGTCCATTCGACAGCATGCGGGCGGTGAGATCCACCTTCGTCCCTTCAAGTGTTTCGCCGCTCAGCGTCCTGGCATCCTGGGGCGGCGAGACGAAACCGACAAAGGGCACCATGGCGTTCCTCGCGGCTTCCTCCGCGCTGCCGGCGATGCCCATCGCCACCGACGCGGCGATGCGGATTGCGGCGAGCTTGCCGAGCAGACCGCGATCGGCGTCGATTTCCTCCGGGAGCTCCGTGCCTTTGACGCCGAGATCGTCCGCGCGCGCGAAGACGCACGCGTTCGCTGCGTCGACCATCGAAACGACCACCTCGCCGAAGCCCGGGACATCGAGCGTATCGGCGACGTTGCCCGTGGAGAGCAGCCTGCCGGTGGTCGCGCCGCCCGGTTCGCGGAATTCGAGCTTGACCGGCGCCCCGGTGCCGGGCACGCCCGGAATGGCGAGGTCGCCGTCGACCGCCGCCATGCCGCCGTCGAGTGGGAAGCGCGACCAGATGATCTTCTTCGTGTTGGTGTTGTGGATGCGGACCAGCGCCTCCGGACCCGACGCCTTCACGAGACCCTCGTCCACCGCGAAGGGCCCGACGGCGCTCGACATGTTGCCGCAGTTCCCGCCGTAGTCGACCTTCGCCTCCTTCACCTGCACCTGGGCGAAGGTGTAGTCGATGTCGGCGTCGTCCCGCGTCGGGGGGCCGACTACGCAGACCTTGGAGAGCGAGGAGACGCCGCCGCCCATGCCGTCGAGCTGGCGCCCGTAGGGATCCGGGCTGCCGATCGCGGCGAGGAAGATCGGGTCCCATTCGGCGCGGTCGCGCGGCAGGTCCTTCGCGTTGAACACGATGGCGTTGCTGGTGCCGCCGCGCATGAAGACGGCGGGGATCTTCAGTTGCCGCACGCGGTATTCGACGCGGCCGAACGCCCGGCGATGCGGCCGAAGACCGCGCCGGACATGAGCCCGGTGCCGAGCGGATAGTTGTAGTGGAACAGCCCGCCGACCATTTCGCCGCACGTATAGAGCCCCGGGATCGGCTTCCAGTCGGTCGCGATCACCTGCGCGTCCCGGCTGACCTTCAGCCCGCCGAACGTGAACGTGATGCCGCCAGTGACGGGCCATGCGACGTAGGGCGGCGTGTCGAGCTTCAGCGCCCAGTTGGTCTTGGGCGGGTCGACGCCTTCGGTGTGCAAGCCGTCGAGCGTCGCGGGGTTGAAGGGCCCGCCATGCGCGGCGCCGCGGTTGTATTCCTCCAGGGTCCGCAGCGCGCGGTCGTGGTCCACCGTTAATTGCTTCACCAGCGTCTCCAGCGTGTCGGCGCGGAACGGCTCGCTCGTCGCGTAACGCGGCTCGAGGAGGTCGAGCACCTTGCCGTCGAAGATCTGGTAGACGAGGCTGCGCGGCTGCTTGAGGATCATCCCGCCGTACTTCGCGTAGGTGAACGAATTGACGTCCGCGCCCTCGTCGACCCAGCGCAGGCCGTCGACGTTGATCATGACGCCGAGGAAGTACGACAGCCGGTTGGTCCGATCGGTCAGGTTCTGCACGCCGTAGTCCGCCGCCTCCGCATTGATCGGCGTCGCATGGCAGCCGCTCCAGTGCCCCCACGGCATGGCGCCGATGTCGAGCGCCATTCTGAGCCCGTCCCCGTAGTTGAAATTGGAGCCGCGCACCTTGGCGTGATCCCACGGTGCGCCGAGGTAGCGCAGGCGCCACTCGGGGTTGGTCTCGAAGCCGCCGCAGGCGAGCACGACCGCTCCGGCGTCGAAGGTGGCGAAGCCTTGCGGCCCGCGCGCGAGGACGCCGGTAACGCGACCGCGCTGATCCTGCCCGAGCCGCTGCGCCCCGGTGTCGTAGCGGATCTCGATGCCCATCCGCTCGCCGGTCTCGAACCAGGTCTGCGACAGCCCGACGCCTTCGTGGACGGTGCGGATCATCGCGCCGCGCGGCCATTTCACCTCGTTGCCGACGCGCACGCCCATCACCGACAGCGCCAGCTCGAACCTGTGCCGGCCGACGTCCTGCAGCCAGCACATCGTGTCGTACGAGTTCTGGATGAGGAGCGCCGCAAGCTCGGGGTCGCTGCGCCCCTGCGTGACGCGCATGAGGTCCTCGCGATACGCGTCGACGGGGTAAGGCTGCACGCCCTTGTGGAATCCCGGGTAGTCGCGCTCGGCGTCCGGCACGAAGCGGTCGAGCTCGGAGACGTCGTCGTACTTGAAGCGGAAGACCGCGCCCGAAAAATGGGTGTTGCCGCCGCGCTTCTCGCGCGGCGCTTTCTCGAGCAGCAGCACCCGTTTCGCTCCGTGGTCCCGCGCCGAGACGGCGGCGGCGAATGCCGCATTGCCGCCGCCCACCACGATCACGTCATGGCTCACTCATCGATTCCCGTTGAATGCGGCCGTTAGAATGCGCGGACATTGGCGGTCATGCCCATGCGACGGTCGACCTTATCATGAACGCTGCGCGTCCCGCCCGGATCGTCGTGCCGCCGCCGCGCCGCGGCCTGGACATGGCGGCGGGCTACGGCTGGGCGCAGAGCACGGCGATCCGCGCCGGCGACTATCTCTTCGTATCGGGCGTGGTCGCGATCGACCCGGAGAGCGGCGAGCGGCTGAACGGGACCCTGACGAGCGAGGCGCATCGCGTCTTCCAGAACCTTCAACTGGTGCTGGAAAGCGCCGGCTCGTCGCTCGCGCGCCTGGTGCAGGTTCGCGCCATGATCTACGACCGCATCGAGTACGACGCGCTCAACCGCGTCTACCGCCAGTACGTGCCGGAAGGCCCGCCGGCGCGCACGGTATGGAGCGTGCGGATCATCGACGCGTTCAAGGTGCAGCTCGACGCGATCGCCGTCGTCTAGCCCAGGAGAAACCCGATGCCCGTGTCCCGCGAAATCGTCGTCCCGCAGAACGACCGGCTCAACGTGTCGCGCAATTTCAACCTCCCCCACAGCCCGGGGATCCGGGCCGGGGACTTCATCTTCCTCTCGGGCATGCTGTCGACCGACCCGGCGACGGGCGAGCGCAGCCCGGGCACGATGGCGCACGAGACGCGCCAAACGCTGACCAACATGCGCCACATGCTCGAGTCGGCCGGTTCCTCCCTCGAGCGCGTGGTCAAGATCAGCGTGCTCCTCTACGACATGCTCGAGTTCGACAACATGAACGCGGTCTACCGGCAGTTCTTCCCCAAGGATCCGCCGGCTCGCACCGCGTGCGGCGTGCAGCTCAGCGCGGGAATGAAGATCGAGATCGAGTGCATCGCCCTGGTTGGCTGAGCCGTGCACCGCGTCACGCGGTCTCGTGGCTGCGCTCGATCTTGTGCTTGATGTGCTCGCCCGCGGTGATCGCCGGGTAGCGGGGCTTCTCGCCCGGCGCCAGGCAGGCCGGCACGCACTCGATGCGCTGGTCGTAGTTCGGATGCACGAACATGCCGATCGAAAGCCGCCGGCTCCGTGCCATCCCGAGCGGCGGGTTGACGACGCGATGCAGCGTCGACGCCCAGCGCTCGTTCGTCCAGCGCGCCATCATGTCGCCGAGGTTGACGACGAATTCGCCCGCGCGCGGCTTCACGCCCGCCCAGCCGCCGTCGGGCAGGCGCACCTCGAGCCCGCCCTCGGCGTCGGTCGCGGCGAGGATCGTCATGGCGCCGTAGTCGGTATGCGCGCCGGTGCGCAGCTGCCCCGGCAGCGGCGGCTCGTTGAGCACCGGGTAGTGGTGGCAGGACATGATGCTGAAGTGGCGCGCCAGGACGCCGTCGAAGAACGCTTCGGGCAACCGGAGCGCCGCCGCGAAGACCCGCATCATGTCGCCGGCGAGGCGCTCGTACGCGCGGTACAGCGCAACCAGCGTGGGCTCGATGCCGGCCGGCTCTGTGGGGATCAGGTTGGGCGCGTAGCTCGTCGCCGCCTCGGGCATCTTCGCGTAGTAGCCGCGATGGTCGTCGACCGGCCCGAGAAACACCGTTTCCCGCAGGTCCGGTGGCGTCTGCTCGCCCAAAGTGCCCGCGAGGCCGCGCGTGGCGAAGCCGTGGTAGCCGCGCTGCTTGGAAGGACCCGTCGGATGCCAGCGGTTCTTGGTGTCCTCCGGCAGGTCGAAGAACGCGAAGAGCAGCCGCTGCGCACGCTCGAGCAGGTCGAGCGGGAAGCCGTGTCCTGAGATGATCAGGAACCCGGTTCGCTCGCAAGTGTGTGCGACCTGCCCGGCAATCGCGCGCCTCGCGGCGGCGTCACCATCGAGAAACGGCCCGATGTCGATGGTCGGAACGACGCTCGTCGCGCTCATTGATCCGGCACTCCCGTTTCAGTCGGCGCGCGACAGCGCCGCGTCCACGATCTTCTCATAGGGCGGGTCGCTGCGGATCAGTCCCCCGGAGACGAGGGCAGCCTTGAGCCGCAAGTAAGGCGCGGGCAGCAGATCGGGCGTCCGCGCCCAGAGGCCGCTCGCGCGGTAGGCGCCGACGATCCGCGTCAGGGCGTCGCGCGAGACCTCCGGCAGGAACGGCGCCACGGCATCGGCGACCGCGCGCGGCGTCGCGGTGAAAAGCGCCGCTTGCGCGCGCGCCATGCCGCGCACCAGGCGCCGGCAGGCCTCGCGCCGCCCGCGGGTGAACCGGCGCGTCGCATAGAACGTCGTGTAGACGACGTCGCCGCGCTCGCTGAAGCGGTACCAGACGTGGCCGCGACCTTCACTCACCAGGCGATCCGCGTGCGGCTCGAACACCTGGATGACGTCCACCGTGCCGCGCACAAACGCCCGAATGTTGTCCGCCATCGGGCGCACCCGGCGTGCGGCGATCGCCGCGGGATCGAGCCCCGCGCGCTGCAGGTCGTCCTGGAACGTCATCCACGGCGTGGGCACGTCCCCGGCGGGCGCCACGCGCAGCCCGACGAGGTCGCGCCAGCGGAAGCTCGCCCTGCGGCTGCGGCCGACGAGCAGGAAAGGATCGCGCGCGACGACCTGCGCGAAGCACACCAGCGGGCAACCCGGGTCGGCGTCGTGATGCATCATGACGCGCATCGGCCCGCCCCAGGAGACGTCGACGCTGCCGTCGAGCAGCGCGGTCGCCGTCCGCGACGGGCGCGGCGAGACGACGTGGCGGATGTCGAGCCCTTCGCTGCGCCAGTAATCGCCCGCGAGCGCGAGATAAAACGGCACGTAGGGCACCGCGCGCATGTTCTCGCACAGGGTGAGCCGCATGCGCCGATCGGCTCAGACGTCCCTCAGATACTTCGTCTCAAGGTCGCGCCAGCGCTTCGCGTTCACCGCCTCCTCGCGGTCGTTGAACGTGGCGAGCTCGCTTTCGATCGCTGCGGTGTCGCCGTCGCGCTTGAGCACGGCGAGCACCCGCTTCGCGGCGGCGATCGCCGCGCGATGGGTCTGCGAGGGATAGATGCCGATACGGTAGCCCATCGCCGCGAGCTCCCGCGCCGGCAGCACCGGGGTCTTGCCGCCTTCGAAGATGTTGCAGAGCGCCGGCTTCCTGAGCTGCCGCGCTGCGGCGGCGAGCTCCTCGGCCGACTGCGGCGCCTCGACGAAGCCGACGTCGGCGCCCGCGTCGAGGTACGCGTTCACGCGGTCGATCGCCGCCTGCAGGCCTTCGACGGCGCGCGCGTCCGAGCGCGCGATGACGACCATGTCCACATCGCGCCTCGTGTCCACCGCCGCCTTGATCTTGCCGATCATCTCCGCCTTGCTCACCATCTGCTTGCCCTCGTAGTGGCCGCATTTCTTGGGCGAGACCTGGTCTTCGAGATGGAAGGCGGCGACCCCGGTCTTCTCGTACTCGCGCACGCTGCGTATGACGTTGAGCGCGTTGCCGTAGCCGGCGTCCATGTCGGCGATCACCGGGATGTCCACCGCGTCCACGGTGCGCGAGATGTACTGCGTGATCTCGGTCATCGTGAGCAGCCCCACGTCCGGATAGCCGTTTGCGCGCGAGTAGCCGCCGCCGGTGAGGTAGACCGCCTCGAATCCCGCGACCTGCACGAGCCGCGCGGTCAGCGTGTCGTGGGCTCCCGGCACGATGGTGTAGGTGTCTTTGGCGAGCAGCTCGCGCAGCTTCTTTCTCGGGCTCATGAATGCACCTCGGGGGTCAGGCGGTGCCGCACCACATGGTGCAGCAGGCCGCCGTTGCGGAAATAGTCGACTTCGCGCGCCGTATCCAGGCGCGAGAGCAACCGGATCGTGTCGCGCCTGCCGTCGGCGCGGGTGATCGCGCATTCGAGCTCGCTCCGCGGGGTGGCGTAGCCGCGGATACCGGCGACGTCGACGAGCTCCGCGCCGGTCAGGCCGAGCGTCCTGCGCGTGACCCCGTTCGGCAACTGCAGCGGCAGCACGCCCATGCCGACGAGGTTGGAGCGGTGGATGCGCTCGAAGCTCTCGGCGATCACCGCCCGCACGCCCAGAAGGCGCGTGCCCTTCGCCGCCCAGTCGCGCGAGGACCCGGCGCCGTACTCGGCGCCGGCGATCACCACCAGCGGCACGCCTTCGTCCCGGTACCTCGCCGCCGCGACATGGATCGGCATGCGCTCGCCGTCCGGGTAGTGCACCGTGCTGCTGCCCTCGACGTCCGGCGTCATTTCGTTCCGCACCCTGACATTGGCGAAGGTGCCGCGGATCATCACGTCGTGGTTCAGGCGCCGGGCCGCGTAGTTGACGAAATCGCGCGGCGCGATGCCGAGCGACGCGAGATAGTCGGCGGCGGGGGTGCCCTTCGAGATGACGCCGATCGGCGAGATGTGATCGGTGGTGAACATGTCGCCGAATATCGCCAGCACGCGCGCGCCGCGGACGTCGTCGACCTCGGGCGGCGCGGCCGCCATGTCGTCGAAGAACGGCGGCCGCCGGATGAAGGTACTGGCGGGGTCCCACGCGAACGTGGTGCCCGCGGCGCCGCGCAGGGCTCGCCACTCGGGCGTGCCCTCCAGCATCGTGGCGTAGCGCTCGCGGAAAAGCGCCGGCGTGACCACCTCGCCGACGATCCTGCGGATCTCGGCGCCGTCGGGCCAGATATCGCGCAGGTACACCGGCCTGCCTTCGCGATCCTCGCCGAGTGGCTCCCTGGCGAGGTCGACAAGCACGCTGCCCGCGAGCGCATAGGCCACCACCAGCGGCGGCGAAGCGAGGAAGTTGGCCCGGACGGACGGGTGGATGCGGCCCTCGAAATTGCGGTTGCCCGACAGGACGGCGGCGGCGGTGACGCCCTCCGCCTCCATCGCCTCGGCCACCGCGGCGGACAAGGGACCGGAGTTCCCCATGCAGGTCATGCAGCCGAAGCCCACCGGCTGGAAGCCGAGCGCGTCGAGCGATCGCTGCAAGCCGCTCTGCGCGAGATAGTCGGCAACGACGCGCGACCCCGGAGAGAGCGACGTCTTCACCCACGGACGCACCTTCAGCCCTCGCGCAACGGCGTTCCGCGCGAGCAGGCCGGCGCCGATCATCACCGAGGGATTGGAGGTGTTGGTGCAGCTCGTGATGGCAGCGATCACTACGTCGCCGTCTTTTAGCGACGAGACAGAGGCTTCCTTTTTCCGCCGCGTGGAAGCCGTCAGATAATCCTTGAACGCCGCGGGCGCCGCGGCCAGCGGCACGCGGTCCTGGGGCCGGCTCGGCCCGGACACGCTCGGCTCCACGGCGGAGAGGTCGATCTCGATCACCTCGGTGAATTCCGCCGGCGGCGTCTCCGCGTCGCGCCACAATCCCTGCGCCTTGCAGTAGGCCTCGACCAGGGATACCTGCGCTTTGTCGCGGCCCGTCGACCGCAGATAACGCAGCGTCTCGGCATCCACCGGGAAGAAGCCCATGGTGGCGCCGTTCTCCGGGGTCATGTTGGCGATCGTGGCGCGGTCGGGCAGCGCGAGCTCCGCCACGCCCGGCCCGAAGTACTCGACGAATTTGTCCACCACCTTGTGGCGCCGCAGCGCCTGCGTCACGGTCAGGACGACATCGGTGGCGGTGACCCCGGGCCGCGGCTTGCCGGCGAGTCGGCAGCCGATGACCTCCGGTACCAGCATGGCGACCGACTCGCCCAGCGCGCCGGCGCCGCCTTCGAGGCCGCCGACGCCCCAGCCGAGAATGCCGAGGCTGTTGATCATGGCGGTGTGGCTGTCCATGCCGAGCACCGAATCCGGGTAAGCGATCGGCCGCGCGCCGCCTGCGGCGTCGCTCGTCCACACCACCCGCGCCAGGCACTCGAGATTGACCTGGTGACAGATGCCGTTGCCCGGCGGCACGATGCGCAGGTTGTCGAAGGCCTGCGCGCCCCAGCGCAGGAACGCGTAGCGCTCGGCGTTGCGCTCGAACTCGAGCGCCTCGTTACGGCTCACCGCATCCGGCACGGCGTAGGCGTCCACCATCACCGAGTGATCGACGACGAGGTCGACGGGCACCGACGGGTCGAGCCGCCGCGGATCGCCGCCGAGCCGGATCATCGCGTCGCGCATCGCCGCCAGGTCGCCGAGCAGCGGCACGCCCGACGAATCGGGCATCAACACGCGCGCGAAGCGGAACGCGATCTCGCGTTCGGCGCGGCGGCGCGCAAGCCATCCCGCCACCGCGGCGATGTCGGCACCATCGGAGCGCCCCTCGGCGTGCTGTCGCAGCACGTTCTCCAGTACCACCTTGAGCGAGCAGGGCAGCCGCGACACGCCGGCGAGGCCGAGCGCCTCGGCGACGGCG
>Ga0335084_10000516_pt1 | contig 32903 bp, 29 predicted proteins | sample Lox_Sample_44_FD_206721 | JGI IMG/M metagenome (GOLD analysis project Ga0335084, IMG submission 206721) | Soil microbial communities from Loxahatchee National Wildlife Refuge, Florida, United States - Lox_Sample_4.4 | ecosystem: Environmental > Terrestrial > Soil > Wetlands | place: USA...
TTCGTCGTTTGCTCCGGACGGCGTGGAGTACTACGGCAACATGTCGTTCCTCAAGGCCGGCCTGTACTACGCGGATCACATCACTACCGTCAGTCCCAATTACGCGCGCGAGATCCAGCTGGCGCCATTGGGAATGGGAATGCAGGGATTGCTGGCGCATCGCGCGGGCGTCCTGACCGGTATCTTGAATGGCATCGACACCGACGCCTGGGACCCGGAGACCGATCCCTACATTCAGCGCTATTACAATGCCGTGCGCCTGCCGGCCAAGCAGGAAAACAAGCATGCATTGCAAAGCCGCATGGGTTTGGCGGCAGACGATCGGATACCGTTGCTGGCGACGATCTCGCGCTTCACGCCTCAGAAGGGCCTGGATCTATTGCTCGAGATTGCGCCAGATCTGATTCGCCTGCCTGCGCAACTGGCGGTGCTCGGCGCGGGCGAAGCGTCGCTTCAGGAGGCTTTCCTGGCGCTGGCCCGCAAGAATGTCGGGCGCGTCGCGGTGCACGTCGGCTATGACGAAGGGCTCGCGCACCAGATCGAGGCCGGGGCGGACATCTTCCTGATGCCGTCGCGCTTCGAGCCCTGCGGCCTGAACCAGATGTACAGCCAGCGCTACGGCACTCCGCCCGTGGTGCACGACACCGGAGGCCTGCACGATTCGGTGGTCGATTGCCAGCCTGTGACCCTGGCGGAGAAGACGGCTACCGGTTTCTTGTTCGAGCCCATGACCGTCGACGGCTTCCTGGTCGCGGCAAAGCGCGCTGTGGCCGCCTATTACGACAAGAAGGTCTGGCGCCAGCTGCAGAAGAACGGGATGGCGCGCGATTTCAGCTGGGATGCCAGCGCGCAGCGCTACGTGCTGCTGTACGAATCCTTGATGGCGGCGTGACCTGCCGGGGGGCGGCCGGGTTCGGGTTTTGCGGGTAAAATGAATCACTGACATCCGGACGGAGGAGAGAAATGATCGGCGATCGCATCGAAGTGAACATCGCGGGCGGCCTTGATATTCCACTGCCGCGCATGGTGCACGTCCGTCAGAAGTTCAAGACGGTCAAGGTCGACAACGTCGCCCAGACGGTGGCCGAGCAGTTCAAGCGTCCCGAAGTGCGCTCCAAGATCAAACCCGGCATGACCATCGCCGTGGGCTGCGGCAGCCGTGGCATCGCCAACGTCGCCGAGTGCGCCAAGCAGGTGATCGCCGAGCTGAAGGCGCTGGGCGCGAAGCCTTTCATTTTCCCGGCCATGGGAAGCCACGGCGGCGCGACACCCGAGGGCCAGCGCGAAGTGCTGGAAAGCTACGGCATCACCGAAAGCTTCGTCGGCTGTCCCATCCACTCTCAGATGGATGTAGTGGAGCTGGGTAAGGTCGATGGCATGCCGGTCTACATGGACAAGCTGGCCGCGGCCGCCGATGGCATCGTGCTGATCTGCCGCATCAAGCCGCACACCAACTTCCGCGCCCCGATCGAGAGTGGCATCGTCAAGATGATGACGATCGGCATGGGCAAGATCATCGGCGCCACCGAGCTGCACACCAACGGCATGGACATGTTCGGGAGTCTTCTGCCCAAGGTGGCGAAGTTCATCCTGTCGAAGAAGAATTTCCTGATCGGCGTCGGGATGGTGGAGAACGCCGCCGACGAGACTGCGTTCATCGAAGCGGTGCCGGCAGAGCAGGTGTTTGCTCGCGAACCCGTGCTGCAGCAGATGTCCAAGGACATGATGGCGCGCATCCGCTTCGACGAGGTGGACGTGCTGATCGTCGAGAAGATCGGCAAGAACATCAGCGGCGCAGGCATGGATCCCAACATCACCGGCCGCAACAACCGCTTCATCGAGTGGGAAGCCAAGCCGCTGGTGAAGAAGATCGCCGTGCTGGGCCTGACGCCCGAGACCCACGGCAACGCCTGCGGTATCGGGCTGGCCGACGTCACCACCATGCGCGTGTACAAGGAGATGGACGTCCCGATCACCTACGCCAACATCATCGCCAGCACCTATCTCGACGGGGGCATGATTCCCATGATCATGAACACCGACGAGGAGGCAATCCGCCTGGCGGTCAAGACCGTGGTGCGGACCAAGCCGCAGGAGTGCAAGATCGTGCGCATCCGCAACACGCTCGAGCTGATCGACATCCACGTCTCCGAGCCCCTCATGCAGCACGTGCGCGCCAATCCGACTGAGTTCGAAGTGGTGGGCGAGCCCGAGCCGCTCAAGTTCGACGCCAAGGGTAATTTGTATCCGATGCTGGGCAAGCATCAGGAGCATGTGCACGCCGTGCAAGATGCGCAGAGCGTGTTCTGAGCGGACCGATCAACCGGGCGTGACCGTTGCGGCTCGAAGCCGCCCCGTGAGCAGGCAGGCCTAGCAGACGGCACAAGGCAGCAAGTGCACCTCCACCTCGACGCCATCGGCGGCGTGGCCGGCGACATGTTCATCGCCGCCGTGCTGGACGCTTTCCCGCATCTGCAGGAAGGAATGCTGCCGGCCATCCGCGCTGCGGGGCTGCCGGACGACATCAGCTGCCGCACCATCGAGCACCGGGACGATGTCTTGACCGGGCTGCGTTTTCTGGTCGAAGGGCCAGCCTACCGGCCGCGAGACCGCGGGCTCTCGCTGCCCGAAGAGCGGCACCGCCACACACCGTTCCGTGAGATCCGCACGCGGCTTGAGCGCTCGACGCTCGCGCCAGGCGTCAAGCAGCGCGCCATCCATATTTTTTCCTTGCTGGCCGAGGTCGAAGGCAAGGTCCACGGTATGCCGGCGGAAGCGGTGAGCTTCCATGAGCTGGGCGGCTGGGACTCCATCGCGGACATGGTCGGCGCGGCGTTTCTGATCGACGCGCTTGACTCACCGACCTGGAGCGTAAGTGCCCTGCCGCAAGGCTCGGGGAGGGTAAAGACCGATCACGGCTGGCTGCCGATTCCAACTCCGGCCACCGCTCTTCTGTTGCAGGGATTCGAGATGCTCGACGATGGGTTGCCCGGCGAGCGGGTAACGCCTACCGGCGCGGCCATCCTCAAGCATCTGGATGCCACGCCAAAAAATGCTGCGCAGCATAATCGTCAAGCGCGCCGACTATTGCGCACCGGCACCGGCTTCGGCGCCCGGACTTTCCCTGGATTGAGCAACGTGCTGCGCGTGCTGGTCCTCGAGGAGACGACCGAGGAGCGGTCCGGTTCACAACGGGTTGCCGAGATCGCCTTCGAAGTCGACGACCAGACCCCGGAGGATCTCGCGATCGGTCTGGACCGCCTGCGCGCGCACCCCTCCGTCCTCGACGTGTTGCAGGTGCCGGCGTTCGGTAAGAAGGGGCGCATCACGGCGCACATTCAAATCCTGGCCGAGCCGGAGGACTTGGACGGCGTGTTCGCGGCCTGTTTCAGCGAGACCGCCACCCTCGGCTTGCGCTGGCAGCTGTTGGAGCGCCGCATCCTGGCGCGCAGTCAGGCCACGGTAGACGTCGATGGGCGCAGCGTGAGAGTCAAAGTTGCGCAACGGCCCGGCGCGCCCACCGCCAAGGCCGAGAGCGAAGATCTCCTGTCCGTCAAGGGCGGTCGCAGCGAGCGCGACGGCATGCGCCAGGCCGCGGAACGGGTGGGTCTGAGTAAAGACAACAAATGAATTCTCCCTTACCACTGCTAGGGGCGGTCGCAGCACACCTTGCAGCATTGGAGTCCGTGCTGCGCAGCATGGGCAAGGTGGCCGTGGCCGTCAGCGGCGGCGTGGACAGCCTGACTCTGGCCGCGGTAGCGCATCGGATCCTGGATGACCGGGTGTCGATGTTTCATGCTGTTTCGCCCGCGGTCCCTGCCGAAGCTACGGATCGCACTCGAAAACTTGCCAGTCGCGAGGGCTGGGTGTTGACCGTCCTGAACGCCGGAGAGTTCGAAAGCAGCGACTACATGAGCAACCCGGCGAATCGCTGCTTCTACTGCAAGACCAGCCTGTACGGCGCGATCCGGCCACACACCGCGGCGCAGATGGTCTCGGGCACCAACCTGGATGACTTGGGCGAGTATCGCCCGGGACTGATTGCCGCCAAGCAGTACGGCGTTCGCCACCCGTTCGTCGAAGCGCAGATCGACAAGCAGGGCGTGCGCTCAATCTCGCGGCACCTCGGGCTGGGCGATGTGGCCGAGCTGCCGGCTTCGCCCTGCCTGTCCAGCCGCATCGAAACCGGCATCGCCATCGATCCGGTCATGCTCGGGTGCGTGCACGAAAGCGAGCGATTGGTGGATCGCGAGCTGGCGCCGAAGACTGTTCGCTGCCGGGTGCGTGCCCGCGGCGTCGTCATCGAGCTGGACGAGATGAGCCTCGCATCACTGTCCCTAGCGCGGCGGCCGACGCTGACGAGCCAGGTTCGGGCCCTGTTCGAGCGCGCCGGGTTCGACTTTGACGTGACGTTCGCGCCCTACCGCGTCGGCAGCGCTTTCCTGCACTTCAAGCGGCCTGGCAACGATCGGTGATCCCTGCGTTATCCCGGCGCCGTCACCCCGGACCTGATCCGGGCGGGATCCCGAGATTCCGCGTGGCCTAGTACACCCACTGCCGTCTCAGTGAAGTCTCAACCCAGGTGAAACAGGACATCAAGCTCGACCTCCAGCGGCACGAGCGTCTGGGGTTCGACGAAGCCGTCTTTTGCGCGGCAAAGACAACTGTCCACCTGACCCATATCCTGGACCAGGCTGCGGACGGCAATCTTCGCCTGCTGCTCACCCGACTTTCCGGTGACCAGCTCAGCGAGTTGCCCGAGGCGCACCGCGCGCGCATCGACTACGAACCCATCTCGCGCACCGGCTATTTCGGTGCTCCACACGATCTGATTGGTACACCGCGCGTCGCCGTGATCGCGGCGGGAACGTCGGATGTGCACGTCAGCCGCGAGGCGGCGCGCACGCTGCGCTACTACGGCCAACCGAACGTCGAGATCACGGACGTCGGCGTTGCGGGGTTGTGGCGGCTCCTCGAGCGGGTCGAAGAGATCCGCCGCATGTCGGTGGTGATCGCCGTCGCGGGAATGGACGCGGCGTTGCCGACAGTCATCGGCGGGCTGGTGCCGAGCGTGGTGATCGGTGTCCCGACCTCGGTCGGTTACGGTGTAGCGAGCGGCGGCGAGTCAGCTCTGCGCGCGATGCTTGCGAGCTGTGCACCGGGTCTCGTGGTGATGAACATCGACAACGGCTACGGCGCAGCCTGCGCCGCGCTCCGCATCCTGCGTGCGATAGCTCCGGCCTGAGTCTGTTTGCCGCGGGTGTGGTCTTCGTCGCAAGAATGCCGTCAACATCCTGCCGGCCGCGTGGTTGATGGCTAGGCTGTGGGCTTCAGTGTCCACAATCGCTTGACGCCGTCGTTGCCGGTGCTGAGCGCCTAAGCAAGGCGGTTGGGTGCCCGGACGGCGGCCGTCCTCAATGGGCTTGCGATGCGCTTAACGGTACGCCGGGACCGCTCCACCCGGCTGGACGTGCGGATGGTGCCTCCGCACGTCCGGGTCCGCGTTGTGTTTGCGTGGTCTTGGCGTGATTGCTCAATTAGCGGCGCGCATGGCGGCCGCTGCGCATCCACGCATTTCGGTTACGTGGGTGCGCTCCCAGGTCGCCCTCCACGTAACGAACACGCTTGCCGATAGTTCGGGTTGCCCTTTCTCGTACAGGATGTCTTCCCTCTCTCGCGTCGGCTTGGGATAGTCGCGCATCATCAGCCGTGTGATGCAGGTGCAGTAACGGGGTATGGAAGGGTCTTCCGGGCGCGCGCTGAAATCGACAAAACACAGCGCGTTGTTGACCGCGTAGTGTTGCTCGTCTGTGAGCGGTGTTGCGTCGGCAAGTGCTGCAGTGCCGAATAATGTCAACGCGAAAAGTGCGATGCTTGCTCTGATCATGGTCACTCCGACGTCTGAGTTGCATTTCGATAACCGTTGCAAGTTTCGAGCCGCCTCATCTCATGCCGTGAATGCCCGGCCCGCAACGTGATCGAACACGCGCCGCGCGTGCGCTAGCTAGCCGAGTTGGGCGACGATGTCGCCCAGTCGACGGCGCGGCTGCTCTTTGACAATCTCGCGTGCTCCTGAAAGTAGCGCTCGGCTGTGGCGGCAAAAGTGGGGCGTTGGGTGGGCTGGGTGCGCTGCCGGTGGAGCTGGTGCCACTTGGCTTCGCGCCGCCGGTTCGGGGCGACACGATACCAAAGGCAATCTTGGCCAGGAGCTAACTGGCAAACAATCCAGCCTGCGAAGTGCTGATCGAGATTGGCTACGGTTACGAACAAGCCACCAAGCACCGCCGCCCTCCACCCACCACGCCGCCTCTCGAGGAGTCCGCCCGATAGCCTCTGAGCGGCAAAGCCCGTGCCGGTACGTCGACTGCGGAGCTGCAGGAGCTGGGCGGCTGGGAATCGTCAGGGATGGTAAGACGCTACGCTCAGTTCGAGGCCGAGCACCTGGCGAAGGCGGCCGCGCGTATTGAGCCAGTTACTTACAAAACTGGCTGCAGCCGGAAAAGAAAAAGGGGCCGCGTAACCGCTAGTCCCTTGTGTCGTTTGGTAGGCCACCGGGGACTCGAACCCCGAACCAACGGATTAAGAGTCCGCTGCTCTACCAGTTGAGCTAGTGACCCCTGGAAAGAGCGCGAATTATAGCTGAGCCTCCGAGCGAACGGGACTTGGACAGCGGCGCTTTTGATGGGTGCGTGTCTCGAGTCATCCGAGAAAAGCGCGCGCCGATACGCGCTTCGAGCCCCGGTGTGCCATCATGCCCGGCAGGGATCCAAGATCCCGCGCTTCTCATTCTGAGATAGAGGCAACCATGGGACTTCTCGACCAGATTGTCAGTGCGCTTGGCCAACAGACCGAGGGCTCCGGCCAGACCAATCAATTGATGCAGGCGGCGCTGAACCTCATCAACAGCCACCCGGGTGGTTTGCAGGGCTTGGTGCAGCAATTTATGCAATCCGGGTTCGGTCAGCAGGCGCAGTCGTGGGTGAGCACGGGACAGAACTTGCCCATCTCGGCGGAGCAGATCACGCAGGTGCTCGGCTCCGGCAAGCTCCAGGAGATCGCAAAACAGCTGGGCCTCGACCGTGTTGATACCGCGGGCGGGCTGGCCAGCATGCTGCCCCAGGTGGTCGATCACCTGACGCCGAACGGCGCAGCTCAGGATGATGTTGTGCAGCAGGGCCTGAGCCTGCTGAAGGGTAAGCTGCTCGGTTGACACCCCACCCTGACCCTCCCCCGCGAGCGGGGGAGGGAAGCAAGGACGCAACGCGCTTACAGCACGACGAGCCGTTCGCCGCGGGCTTCGATCCTGCTCCTCGCGTAGGCGACCGCGGCGGCCGTCAGAAGCGGGAGCAGGAACAGAGCATCCCGAAAGCCCGCGCCTCCGATGCCCACATAGAACTGCCACAGCGGAGCATCACACTCCAGAGTCCTGGACAGAGCGTAGCCTACGTCCACTACCCAAAGCGAAAGAAACGTGAGGGCGTAAGCCAGCGTCGGCGCTATGTAGACTCGCCTGAACAACAGCACGATGCACGCGACGGAGAACGCGCTGTAGATGTAGAGCTGATGCGCGTCAGCTGTCAACTCCCAGCGCGCGGAGTAGAAGCTGACTGCTAGAGCCAGCAGCCAGAGCAGCTGTAGCCGGCGGGAGAGCCTTCCCGCCCGCGCATAGAAAGCTACGACGGCCAGCGATACGACTCCGGGAAGCAGGACGGCAACGCGTGTCTCGGGACACGACAGATAAGTGGCCAGCGCCTGATACGCTTGGCTGCCCAACAGCTCGTCCACCATTGGAGGTTGTCCTCCGGTTCTTGTAATGCGTCTTGTACAGCGATCTCTCAGAACAATCTTAGCGCAGTAGTGCCGCGCCGGCCATCCCCCGTTTCAGGCCGTTTGCGACCCTTTCCGCGAAGGGTTCAGGCGGCGTGCCCGCCCAGATAGGCGGCGCGGACCTCTTCGTTGTCGAGCAGCTGGGAGGTGGTCCCTTCGACGGTCATGCTGCCGGTCTCCAGCACATAACCGCGGGCGGCAACGGACAGCGCCATGTGTGCGTTCTGCTCTACCAGCAGGATGGTGGTGCCGCGGGCGTGGATTTCTCGGATGGTGGCGAACAGCTGCTGCACGATCACCGGCGCGAGACCTAGCGACGGCTCGTCCAGCAGGAGCAGCTTGGGCTTGGCCATGAGGCCGCGCGCCACGGCTAGCATCTGCTGTTGACCGCCAGACAATGTCCAACCGAGCGCATCCGCGAAGCGTTTGATGTCGGGAAAGATGCCGAACATCTCTTCCACGCCGTCGGCCATCGCCTGCTTGGACAGGTGCCCGCGGCTGGTGGAGCCGAGCATGATGTTCTCTTTCACCGTCAGACCGGGGAAGATGCGCCGGCCCTCGGGTACGTGCGATATCCCCATGCGCACGATTTGCTCGGGCGCAAGAAGGTCGATGCGTTGGCCCTCGAACCAGATCTCCCCGGTCGTGGGCCGGATCAGGCCGGAAATGGTGCGCAGCGTGGTGCTCTTGCCCGCGCCGTTGGCGCCGAGCAGCGTGACGATCTCGCCCCTCTCCACGTGCAGGCTCACGCCGCGCAGCGCCTCGACGCTGCCGTACGCGCTGGAAACGCTCTTAAGCTCGAGCAGCGGCATTGGTCGGTCCTTCACCGAGGTACGCGGCGATCACGTCCGGGTGCCGCAGCACCTCCTGCGGCGTGCCCTCGGCGATCTTCTTGCCGAAGTTGAGCACGGTGATCTTGTCCGACACCTTCTCCACCAGGCCCATGTCGTGATCGATCAAAAAGAGGGTGAGCCCGTGCCCGCGCAGGCGCTTGAGCAACCCCACCAGCGCCTGCTTCTCGGACTGATTCAACCCGGCGCCCGGCTCGTCCAGTAGGAGCAGCTTGGGATGCGCCGCCAGCGCGCGCGCGATCTCCACCAGCCGCTGATACCCGTACGGAAGATTGCGGACGATCGTGTGCGCGCGGTCCAGGATGCCTACGAAATCGAGCGCTGAAAGAGCGCGCGTGACCAGCGCCTCGCGCCCGGCCTCCATCGGGTTATCGTCGCGCTGCCCGCCCACCATGACGTTCTCCAGCGCGCTCATGGTCTGGAACAGCCGGATATTCTGGAACGTGCGTCCCATGCCTAGCCCGGCGCGATCGTGGGGTTTCATCTGCGTTACGTCGATGCCGTCCAGGAAGATCTTGCCCGCGGTCGGGCGGTAGATGCCGTTGACAACGTTGAGCGAAGTAGTCTTGCCCGAACCGTTCGGCCCGATCAGTGCGTGCACGGTGCCCGGGGCAACTTCGACGTCGATGCCGTCCACCGCCCTGAGCCCGCCGAAGTGCTTCTGCAGGTTCTCCAGCTTGAGCACCGGGCGCTCGCTTTGGGTCTTGATGTCGAAGTTCAGTGCGGGTACCACGCCGACTACCGGCATCCTCGGCTTCCGGATCCGCTGGAACGTATTGCGCAGCAGACCCCAGATGCCCTCGGCCATGAACACCATGATCAGGATTACGCCCAGGCCGTACACGGCGAGGTACAGGCTCTTCAAAAAGCGCAGCCACTCGGGCAACAGCACGATCAGAACGGTGCCGAGCGCGGCTCCGAACGGCGACTGCGCACCTCCCAGCAGGACGGCGGTGAGGAACTCGACGGAGCGCAGGAAGCTGAAGTTGTCTGGACTGATGTAGCTGAAGCCCGCGGCGTAGAACGAGCCGCCGATACCGCCCAGCACTGCGCTGATGGTGAAAGCGATGACCTTGGTGCGCAGCGTGTGCACGCCGATGGTCTCGGCCGCCAGCTCGTTGTCGCGCACCGCGCGCATGGCGCGGCCGAGGCGGGTCTTGGGCAGCCACCATACGAACCAGATCAACAAGTAAAGCACCGCCGCGCAGAACAGGAGATAAGCGCGCTTGTCGGTCAGATGCAGGCCGAACAGCGCGGGCGGCTCGATGCTGGGGATGCCGTCCGGCCCCCTGGTGACTTCGATCCAGTTCACCAGCACCAGGTCGAAGATCTGCTGGAAGCTGATGGTGATCATGGCGAGGTAATGCCCGCCCAGCCGCAGCGTGGTGAACCCAAGCGCCAGCCCAGCGATAGCGGCGGCGCCCAGGCCCAGCGCAAAAGACAACCAGAAGTGCAAACCCCAGGCTACCGTCCCCAGCCCCACCGCGTACGCGCCGATCCCGAAGAAGGCCGCCTGCGCCAGGTTGATCTGACCGGCGTAACCCAGCACCACGACCATGCCCAGCACGGCCATGGCGTAGGTGACCGAGTTCATGAAGATGTTGAGGACGTAATCGCTGACGTGAAGCGCATACGGCACGAGCGGGAATGCAATGGCCAGGACCGCGAGCAGCAACAGGAGCGGCACGTTGTTCTGACCGCCCACCGGGACGGCCGGTTTGGCCAGGGCCTCGCTCATGCTTTCTCGGAGACTTTTTCGCCGAAGATCCCCTGCGGCCGGAGCAGCAGCACCAGGAACAAGGCGAGGAAGGCGTACGCGTCTTTGTACGGCACCGAGATGTAGTAGGCGGCGAAGCTCTCGATCACGCCGATGATGAGGCCGCCCACGATGGCGCCCGCCACGTCGCCGAAGCCGCCGATGATGGTGGCGGCGAAGGCCTTGAGCGCGATGGTCGAGCCCATCCCGATGGAGACGAACAGGATGGGCGCCACTAGCATCCCGGCCAGGCCGCCCAGCACGGCGCTGTAGACGAAGGTGATGATGATCATCAGCGTCACTGGAATGCCGAGCAGTCGCGCCATGTCCTTGTCCTGGGAAGTGGCCTGCAGCTTCTTGCCGATCAGCGTGTGCTCGAAGAAGAAGTACTGGAACGCTACCGCCAGGATGGTGAACGCCAGGATGACCAGGTACTGGCTGTCGAGGAACACGCCGCCGATGGTCACGCCCTCGACTTTGAACAGCTTGTCCAGCGGCCGCGGCTGCGGGTTGAACAGGGCGAGCACCGTGTTCTGCAGGAAGATCGACGCACCCAGCGTGCTGATCAGCACCGGCAGAAACGAGCGGTTGCGCAGCGGATAGTAGACCCCGTAGTTGAATGCGATGCCGATGACCGCCATGACGCCGGCTGCCAGGACGATCGCGAGCCAGTACGGCAGGTGCGTATCGAACCCGGGGATGTGCAACTCGGGATTGCCCGGCATGCCCACGGTGAACAGCACCATGGCGTACCCGCCGAGCATCGCGAAATCGCCCTGCGCGAAGTTCACCACGTTGGTGGCGCGGATGATCAGCACGAAGCCCAGCGACACCAAGGCGTAGATGCTGCCCAGCGCGAGACCCTGGAACAGCACCTGCAGATTGTTGGCCAGCACGTCCACGGCTTCTCCTCCCCTGCCGGCCGCGCGGGATGCGCGCTAGCGGGCCATTTGCGCGAGCCGCGTCACTTCTTCGGGTTGTCGATGTGCTTGATGAAGGCGATCTTGCCGCTGTCGTTGTGCACGATGTTATAGCCGCGCAGCCCGTCGCCGTTCTCGTCGAAGCAGTAGGTGCCCTCGACGCCCTTGTAGCCGCAGGTGGCGAGGATCGCCTTGCGGATCGCCTCCGGGTCGGTGCCCTTGGCCTGGTTGATGGCCATGGCAAGCAGGTTCATCGCGTCGTAAGCCCAGCTCGAATACACGTCGGCTTCCAGGTTGTACTTGGCCTTGTACTTCTCCGCGTACGCCTTGACTTGCGGATTTGCCGCGGAGGGCGTGAAGTCGGCGACCCCGTAGACGCCATACAGCCCGGATCCCGCCAGATTGCGCGCGGTTTCGGTAATCACCGAGGGCGATCCGATCCACGTCGTGCTGAGCCCCAACTGCCGAAGCTGCTTGGCGAAGATGCCGACGTCGGGCGAGTTGGTCATGTAGGAGCCGATGACATCAGCGCCCGATTTCTTGATCGCGAGCACGATCGGCGTGAAATCCTGCGAGTTGTTGGTGTAGCCCTGCACCAGAACCGGCGTGATGTTGTAGGCCTTGAGCGCTTGCACGAGAAAGTTCATCCCGGCTGTGCCAAACGCGTCGGTGGAGTGCACGATGGCCCATTTCTTCAGTTTCAGCGTGTTGACCCCAAAGTCGGAGATCACCAGCGCGGAGTATGAGTCGTTGGGTCGGCAGCGAAACAGCCAGCGGTTGCCTGCGGCGGTGAGATTCGGGTCGGTCCCGCCGAACATCGTGGGGATCCCGGCCTTGGCGATGCTGGGCAGGATGGCGTTGGTCTGGGTGCTGCGGATCGGGCCGATGATTGCGGGCACTCCTTGTCCCACCAGCTTGGAATAAGCCAGCACCGTCCCAGGGTTGGTGCTCTGGTTGTCCTCCATGAGCAGCTCCACCTGCTTGCCCAGGATGCCGCCCGCCTTGTTGATCTCCTCCAGCGCGAGGCGGGCGCCGTTGACCGTGTACACGCCCGCCTCGGCATTCGGGCCGGTGGTCTCGTTCACAAGGCCGATCTTGATCGTATCCGCCGCCAAGGCGGGCAGGCCCAGAACGACGGCTGCGATCGAAGCCGCGATGCAACCGAGTGTCAGTCTGCGCATTTCCTCCTCCCGAAAGGTCTCATTGTTCGCCCCGAAGACGGCCCAGCGGGGAGCTTGTCGGCCCGCGCGCGTGAGAGGCGCGTGCGCAGGGCGGTTGCGCTGGCGCGGCCCGACAAAAACGCTGCAGAGCAGCACCGGTTAACCCGATCTCCGGTTCACCGGTTCCCGCTGCCCCCGGTTCCCTCGGCGTGCCCTCTTGCAGCGCGATTGCGGGTAATGCTATTACCGCCGGGCCCTCGGCGTCAACGCTGCGACGCGGATGTGACTGCGCTGGACACGGCGTTGGAAACTTCGATCAGGTTCAGATCCGGGTCGCGGAAATACACGGAAAGGATCGGTCCCGTGGCGCCGGTACGCTGCGCCGGGCCTTCGAGAATAGCCACGTTGCACGACCGCAGATGCGCGATGACTTCAGCTATAGGCGTAGTCGTGATCAGGCAGAAATCCGCCGAGCCCGGTGTGGGCCGATGCGCCTTGGGCTCGAACTCGCGGCCAGCTTGGTGCAGGTTGAACTTCTGATTGCCGAAGGCCAGCGCTTTGCGGCCGCCCTCGAAGGTCACGACTCTCATCCCGAGCACGCGCTGATAGAACGCGCAACTCGCCTCCACGTCGTGCACGGTGAGAACAATGTGATCGATGCGGTCTATGTGCATGCGTGTCGCCGAGTCCACACTGGCACATCCTAGCGGAAAAAAACAAAAGACAAGGGCCCGGCCAGAGCCGAGCTCTCGTCTCAATGCGGGTCCGTACTCGCCACGAGCCTCAGCTTGTCATTCCGGGGCCGCGCAGCGGAACCTGGAATCCAGGGATTACTTAAGATCGTCCTTCACCGCATCCAGCCCGGCCTGCGCGCACATGCCGTCGTGCTCCGCCGTGTCCCCGCTGACGCCGATGGCACCGACCTGTTCGCCGCCGCCGGTCTTGATCGGGAGGCCGCCCTCGAAGGTGACGAGCCCGGGAACGAACGCGATGCCCGGAACGTTCTTGGCGATCTCGCCGATCTGCTTGGTCGAGAACGGGAAGCTGGAAGAAGTGTTGGCCTTGAGCTGCGCGATCTTCACGCTGCCCAGGAACGCGTCATCCTGGCGCAGGAAGTATTTCAGGTTCCCGCCCGTGTCTACGATCGCGATGTTCATCTTCCACCCCTCCGCCTTGGCTCTCTGCTCGCAGGCGGCGGCGATCTTCTTCGCGGTTTCGAGGGTCAGGACGGTGCGCTTCTCCTGCGCCAGCGTAGCTCCGGCTGCCAATCCCAGTGCGATGCCGACAACGCATGAAATGGCTGCTGCTTTCATCTCTTTGGTCTCCTATGCTGGTTGTCTGCGCGGACCCAGCCCGCGCGATGGGCCACTAGTTTAACAACCAAAGATGTCGGCATCTTGGCGACGCGGTTGCGCCGCCAACGGATTAGCTTCCGGAAACGACTAACAAAGGTTCGTCGTCGCGGCGAAAGCCGCGACCCAGGCGCATTTGGCTGAGGTCGCTGGATGCCGGCTTTCGCCGGAATGACGCCTACACGAACTCCGGTCAGCGGCCGGCCTCGTGTGCCGACGTTTCGCGCTGCTCCAGGTCGGAGAAGTCCGCCCTGTCCGACAGGCTGGTCCGCACACGGTGCTTGATCAGCAGCCCGAACAGCGTCATCCCGCTGGGGCCTGGATAGGCGTAGTCGCCCTCGCGGAAATACCAGACTTCGCCGCCCAGCGCCTTCAGCGCCACGAGCTCAGGCTCGAGCAGAGGCACCATGGTCCGCTCGCCGTTGACGAGCACCACGCCGGAGGTCAGCACCGAGATCCTAAGCACCGGCCCGGCCGCGCAGGCGTGTCCGGCGCCAAGAGCGAGAACGGCAACAAATGCTGCTGCAATGATGCGAGGAGCCATAATATGCAACCCTCATAGGTTGAACCAAGCCGGCGGCGCGCTGCATACCTCCGACCCTTGCCTCCTCGCCCTTGGCTCTTACGATGCAAACGCCGTGCCGATGCGCGGTCCGACTGGCAGCCGGATCGTGAAAACAAGCGGCAACAGGCAGTTGGAGGAGCTCCGAGCGCACGCGAAGGCACCGATTTCTGGCGCAGTTGGCGGAGCCCGCACCGCCGGCGTGCAAGGGTGTCGAGCAGCCGGGTGCTTTCTTGAAAGATTTGCTCGGGCCGGTCAGGGGGAACGCCGGCGTGGCGAAAGCGGACGTAGCCGCCTGCCCTCGAGCAGCGAATTAACGGCCCATGAGCTGCACCTTGTGCAGCACTGCCGGCACCTCACTGCCGTCGTCGAACTCGGCCCCGGCCGCGACGCCTGCGCGCGCGATCTCTTCTGCGTCCTCGCTGCGCTCGTACAGCGTGAACATAGCGCCTACGGCAAAAGCGGCGCCCGAGCCGATGGCCCAGAAGCGTGGGAAGGCTTCGACGTCGCGTGAGGGCGTGACGCCGAAGATGCCGCGCGGGCTGGCCAGCAGCGCGCTCATGCGAGTGGTCTCGTAGGCGTCGTCGGTCTCGGCGCGCGGGTTCATGTGATATTCCTCGCGCAGGGTGCTGTGCATCTGGCGCCAGGTCTCGAAGATCTCTGCCGGAGTGTCCAGCTTCACGTTGTCCGGATAGCGAGAAAAATAGCTCTGCAGCACCGCGTTGTGCACGGCGTAACCGACGGTCCCGATATAGGTGTCGCGAAAGCGGAAGATCTTGTCCGGGGCCTCCGAATATTGGGCTTTCTGTTTGAGCGCCCCGATGGTCGCCAAAGTATCGCAGGCGATGCAAGCGACCGCGGCTTTGCGGACTACGACGATGGTGGACATCCGCTCAGCATGCCACAGGGCCGGTCAGCGCGTCAGCGGTTCGCGCGGGACGCGTCGGGCTCTAGCGCCAGGATGCGGATGCGTACCTTTCCCACCCAGTCGATAAGCGGCATGAGATCGGCCGCGCTGTCGCCTTCTACCACCATGATATGCGTAGCATCGGCCACGGTTTGGCCGAAGGATGGATCCACTGCCTGCCAGCGCCCGTCTACGACGCTTTCGGTCCAGCTGTGGTAGAGGAATCCCTTGAACTGCTCGGAGTACACCAGGCCGTTGACGACGCGTGTCGGGATGCCGAGGGAGCGGGCGAAGGCCGTATACAGATAGGCGTGGCCCTGACATTCGGCCTGTCTGGTCTGCAGGACGTCCAGCGCTGAGAAGCTGTCCACCGGCGCGCGCTCGATGTTCTTCTGGATCCAACTGAGAAGCTGACGTATCTGCTCCTCGCGCGTCGGCGCTGTTCCGGCGATGCTGTGCGCCAGGTCGCGGACGGCGCTCGTGTCGCTCGGCACGGCGACCGTTGGTGTCAGGTACTCCTCCGGCGGCACCATGTCCGCCGACCACGCGCCGGCGTTGATGTCGCATGTCCAACCGCCACCCGCCGGTTCGCAGCGTTGCGCCGCGGAACCCGGCGGGGCAGCAGGCGCTCCCGAGATGGCGATGCGCAGGTGCGTGGTATGACGCGGGTCGGGAATGGGGCGGTCAGGCTTGATGAGGCTGAAGTCGATCAGCGTGTCCCGCTTATTGAGCGCGGCCAGCGTCAGATAGCGCTTGGCTTCGGACTCGCCCTCCAGCGCAGAGATCATCACGCCCTCGAGCGCCAGTTCGAGCAACGGCTTGCCCGTGGCATCGATCCACGTGGTGACGTTGTGGCCGACTGCGGACGTGCGAACCTTGAATGCGTTGCCCAGGAACAGATCGCTGCTCTCGTAGCCCTCGACGCTCTGACGCACGTCGAGCAGGCTCTGGGTCTCGCCGCTGTAGGCCGTGAAACGATACGCCGCGCCCAGTTTGAGGCCGTTGACGACCGGGTACAGGTCCAGCACGCTGGCGGGGTAGATCGAGCTGTTCGCGTGCAGCACCTGGTCAGTGGCACGCCCGGCGTTACGGATAGTGGCCCGGAGCCAGCCATCCTGCTGCGTACCCGAAATTTGCAAGGCGTTGCCGTCGATGTTGTACTCATAGTCGAAACGGACCAGAGTCAAGTCGTCGTTGACGACATCGTCGGCACGCAGCTGGATTCGCTTGCGAAACCCGAGCAAACGGATCAGCAGCGACGCCTCGGAGTGAATCTGGTATCGCCCCGGCTGCTCCGGGATGGGCCTCAGAGCGGTGTGCGTGAAGCCGACCTTGTCGCCGTTGAAGATGATCCCGGTCCAGTATTCATGCCATCGCAGATCAGTCAGCGCGTGACCCGCCGGCTCGGCGGGGGGCGGACCGGCCGAGCGGAAATACCGGCTCGCGCAGCCGGGCAGCAGGAGCAGTGCGGCCAGCAGCCACAGCCAGCCGGGATTACAACGAGAACGGAGCACAGCACAAGTATGCAGCAAACGGAAACGTGCAGGCCCAGGCCAGCGAAAAGATGATCGAGCAAGCCCGCATCGAGCAGCATGTCTGGACGCTCGCCGGGGAGATCGGTGAGCGTAACGTGTTTCGTCCGCGCGCGCTGGACTCGGCCAGGGACTACATCGTGCGCGAGTGGCGCGCGCAGGGTCTCGAGCCGTGCCTGCAGAGTTACCGGGCGCGCGGCGTTGACAGCAGCAACGTGGAGGTCGTGTTGCACGGCGCGTCCAACGGCTCGCAGAGCATCGTCGTAGGCGCGCATTACGACTCCGTCCTGGGCAGCCCCGGTGCCGATGACAATGCGAGCGCGGTGGCGGCGCTGGTGGAGTTGAGTCGCGCGTTGATTGGGAGGGCGCGCGTGCGAACGCTGCGCCTGGTGGCCTTCGTCAACGAGGAGCCGCCCTTCTTTTTCTGGGGCAAGATGGGCAGCCAGGTATACGCGCGCGCGGCGCGGCAGCGGCACGAAGACATACGCCTCATGCTCTCGCTCGAAATGCTGGGCTACTACCGGGATGGGCCCCGCACGCAGCGCTATCCGCCCCTGTTTCGCTGGTTCTATCCCGACCGCGGGGATTTCATCGGCTTCGTGTCAAACCTGCGCTCCCGGCGCGCGCTCGGGCGTGTCTACCGGGCGTTCCGCAACCACTGCGACTTCCCGGCGCAGCGCGCGGCGGTGCCGTCCTGGATCCCGGGTGTGGGCTGGAGCGACCACCTCTCCTTCTGGCAGCAAGGCTATCCAGCGCTCATGGTGACCGACACGGCGTTCTACCGTAACCCCTATTACCACACCGCTGAAGATACGCCGGAGAAGCTCGACTACCCGCGCCTCACCCGAGTGGCGAACGGGGTGGCTGACGCATTGCGCGAGCTCTCGAACGCGGAAGCGCTTTGAGCTTCCCTAAGTCTTGGGAGTTGGTGGCGGAGGGCTGTCGGGCCACATGCCGATCCACTCCGCGCTGAGGTTGTTGTCGAAGAACAGCAACCAGGCGCGCCGCGTCTTCAAACCGCCGCGGTGGAGCAGGCTGCGTATTGCATCCGCGGCCGCACGCACGTCGATCAGGGCGAGATCGATGTAGTTGTAGCGTCGTCCCGACCCGCCGCCGATCACGCAGCCCAGCCGTTCCGCACGCAGCGCGTGATTCAACGCATCTTCGAGCTTGATCCGTCTCCCCACCGCGGAGCGGCGCAGCGGACCCCCGCGATCGATCTTGAGATAGCAAAACGTTTCTCCGGAGCGCGAGAAGCGCCCCGACCAGAACAGCTGATTGCTGTGAGCGTTGCGCCAGAGATCGGGCGCGCAGGTGACCGCCGCGCCCAGGTCGTAGCGCAGCAAGTAGTCCTCCTGTTTCTTCGGCTTGAGGTCGATCTCCGTCCACGCCAGCGACTCGAGCCGATCCAGGAAGGGCTGGGCCGGAATGCGCGACCGCTGATCCGCCCCGAGCATGATGAATGCGCGTCGCAGCGCGCCGGGGGGCAGCGGTTGCGCGACTTCCGCCACCGCGGACAGCACGCCGACCCAGTCGGTCGACAGGTCCTCACCAAGCAGCGCTTCGGCGGCGAGGAAGGCCTGCGTGCGCGCGAGCTCGCTGTTCCTATCCAGAAACGACTGTGGGAACTGGAACGCTACGTCGATTCGATTGCACTCGCCCGACGTGAGCCCTACCCCGGTGAAAGCAGGCTCGACACCGGTCCGGCTCTTCATTGCCAATGTCATCTGTTCGACGCTCTCCGCCCGCCGATGGGCGAAGAAGGACCAGCCGGGAAGCGCGGGTGCGCGCGCCAGGATCTCGTCCACCAACGGGCGCAGATGATGGTCCGCCTCGGGCGTGATGACCAGCCGGTGCCCGCCGGAGCCGCCTGGGCCGAACTCCCACATCAAGCGCCGGTCGATGCTTTGCAGGTTGCGCTCCATCCAGGCGACCAGGTCCCACTCGCTTTGGCCGCTGAACATCCGATCGAGATCCGCGGCCTTGTGCGCGAACTCTCTCCACCAAGCGTCGATCTGCGCGATGACTACAGCGCGCGCCGCATCCTCTTCGGGACGCTCGCCGGGCGTGTAATACTTCCAGCGTATCGGCTTCAATGCGTCAGCCGGCACATGCGATCAGGCGAGCCGCGTCCCGGTCGCGGCAGGCGTGCCGACGTTCGCGACGTACTGACGGTAGATCTCCGGCAAACGCTTGAGCACGATGTGCTTGCCCAGAACGTCCGCGTCCTGCAGCGCGTCGGCGATGACGTCCGCGGTGAGTGCCTTCTGCGCGCGCTCCGCTACCGGCGCGTAGCTGATGTGCCAGGGTTCGGGATACACGCCGCCGCGGTCCTGGTCGTAGGGACGGAAGAAGTCGAAGCGCTCGAGGTTGTTGCTGAGCCAATCCGCCAGGCGCTCGAACACGCCCCCGGGCGCATACTCTTCGGGCAGCAGCCTGACCCGGTATCCCTCAGGCAGCGCCGCGCGATCGTAGACGTCGATCTCGCTGCCCCAATGGTGGCGGCTGGCGCCAGGAACTGCGGACCAGACCAGGATGGCTTCGACGATCTGCTCCTCGCTCAATGCGGCGTGATCGCGCGCGTTCCCGTCACGGTCGTAAAGCGGGCGCTCGCCACGGAACTTGCGGTTCCAGATATCGAGCTGCTGTTGGAAGTCTCGGAAAGCGCTGAAGGGCATCACGTCGAGCCCCTGTTTGGCAGCTGCACTGCGCAACGCATGGAACGGTTTCACCACCTCTCGATGCAGCGCCACGCGCGGCTCCTCGAGTTGCTCGATGTGGGTGCGTACTTTTCCAGTCAGCTCGAGCTCGTTCATCGGTCGAGTCGCTCACCCGTGCCGCGCCAGGATTACGCCTACCAGCACGGCGAAAGCGAGCACCATCACCGCGGTGACAAGATGCGCGCCTGCGATCGCGCCCGCGGCCAGCGCCACCGCGCATGCGACCATCCTCTGGTCTTCGTGCCGCACGAACGCGACGATGCCCAGCACTAGCGCGGTGAACGCCAGCAGCAAAGAGCCGAGCACGATGCGCGGGTCGCGCCAGGGGTTGTGGAACTCCGGCGGCGGTGGCGGGGCCGATTCCATTCGGATCGCCGCGACGGTCTTGTCCTTGAGCTCACCGAGCCAGTCAGCGGCCTGTTGCGGGATCGCCTGCGAAGGGGGGTCATAAAGCGGTGCGATCCAGCCTGGGAGCAGCGCGAGCCCGAGCGCCAATACACCACAGGCGAGGCCGGCCCAGCCGAAATAATGATGCCCGCTGCGGCGCGCCTGACGCTGCGCAGTAGCTGAGCCCTGTCCCATGAGCGAGGAAACGCGTTTCAACATGGCTCTTTCCTACGGGCGCTCGCTCCAGTGCGCCGGGCTAAGCGCGCAGGACACATTTGTCATACAGGTCCTTGAAAACACCGCGCGGATCGTAGCGCTGCTTTAGAGCCCGGTACGCGTCACCGTTGTAACTGGCCCAGAACTCCTCCCGGGTGAAGTAGCTGTCCGAGTAGAGCGATTTGATGCCACCGAGCTCTTGCACTTTCCGTTCCACCAGACGGTTGAAGTGCCCCGGCGGATGCGGCTCCCGGCTGCGCACGACGTCCCAGAAGCCGAAGTTCACGAACGTGCGGGACGGATCCATCGGGTACAGGCTCCACCGCTGCGCCGCAGTGCGAATCGGGCAGACCCATATCGGGAGGATGCCGATCTCGCGGTGAAAGAACTCCAGGAACTCGGGCGCGTGCTCGATGGGGACGTCCACGTCCTGAATCACCGACTCCCGGCTTCGCCGGCTGAGCCGGTCGAGCGCGCGCGTCAGGCGCCAGCGGCTGTTCATGCGCATGACTTGCGTATAGAACTTCGAGTTGAGACGCTCGCGTCCCAGCAGCCGGCGCAGGATCGGGTTCTGGGCGCCGATATTCTTCGAGCACCAGAACCAATCCGTGTCCCAGCGCCAGAGATAGGCCTCGGCGCTCAGATAATCGGCTTCGCGCTCGCGGATGGAGCGGTAGTAGATCCTTTCGAACGTGTAGTCGCTCGCGTAAGGCGCATCGTCGACGAACCGGCCCACGGTGATGTAGAGCTCGTCCGGGGCGAACACGGAGCCGTCGATGAAGTCGACGTCCGGCGCGTGGCATAGCTCGGCGAGCTGGCGAAAGTACGCCGCGCCGCCGCTGTGGCGCAGGTGCGAGAGCGCGACGTAGCGTTTCACCGGCACCATCCTCGTCTTCACGCGCAGCGCGTATCCGAGCGTGCCGTAGGAGTTGGGGAAGCCGAAGAAGAGCTCGCGGTGCTCGTTGTCCGGCGTCGCCACCACCACGCTGCCGTCGCCGAGCAGCACCTCCAGCTCCAGCAGCGTCTCGTGCACCAGCCCGTAGCGGAACGAGCTGGATTCGATGCCCACCCCCGCGGCCGCACCGCCGATGGTGATCGACTTCAGCTGCGGCACCACACAGGGCATGAAGCCGCGCTCCAGGGTGGCGGCGGCCAGCATCTCGTAGGGGGTCATCGCCTCCACATCGACCCAACGGTTGCGCGTGTCGATCTCCAGGACGTGGCGCAGTGCGCTGACGTCGAGTCGGCGCCGGGGAGCAACCGCACGGTCGCGGAACAGGTTGGAGGTCTGCTTGTCCAGCGCCAGTTCCGACCCGCGCCCGGATTGGACCTGGCGGACCAATTGGTCGCGGCGCTCCGCGTACGAGAGCATGAGCTTCAGACCTGCTCGGGCGCGCGCTGAGGTGAGTGCGCCGTCTGCCGCACGCTGTCGTCCTGGTACAAGAACGCGCGGCTCATCGGATAGTTGTCCTTGTTGGTGTTGCCCTTGCCGAAGACGATCTGGAACAGGTGCGTGCGCGTATGCGATGAGCGGAACATCTCGGCGCACGACATCAGGTAGGTGCGCCAAACGCGCCGGAAGCGCTCGTCGAACCGGTTGGGATTCAGTGCTTGGATCTTGTCCCAGTTGCGCTCGAAGCGCTCGGTCCAGGCGTCCAGGGTCAAAGCGTAGTGCCGGCGCAGATTCTCGATGTCGATGACCTCGAGCCCGCAGTCCTCCATGGCGGCGATAGTCAGCGCTAGGCTCGGGATCCAGCCGCCGGGGAACACGTGCTTGCGAATGTAGAACTCGGTGTCGCGCACGCCCACGTGGCCGATGAAGTGCAGCATACCCAGCCCGCCAGGCTTGAGGAAATCAGCGTGTGCTTTCACTACTGCGCGCAGCTGGTCGCGGCCGGCGTGCTCGAGCACGCCAATGGAAACTACCTTGTCGAACTGAGCGTGGACCTCGCGGAAATCTGCCTCGCGCACTTCGAGCTTATCGGACAGCCCCTTGCGCTCGATCTGTCTACGCAGCCACTCCACCTGTTCGGTAGTCGTGTTCACGCCGCAGACCCGGACCCCGGAATGCTCCCAGGCCCGGAACATGAAACCACCGAAGCCGCAGCCGATGTCGACAACGCTTTCGCCGGGCTTGAGCCGGATCTTGCTGCAGACGTGGTCGATCTTGTTGCGCTGCGCCTCCTCGACCGTGCGTGTGCCTGGCTTCCAGTAGGCGCAGGTGTACATCATGAGCGGATTGTCCAGCCAGTGGCCGTAGAACTGCGCGCCGAGCCCGTAGTGGAAGCGGGCGTTGACCTTGGCTTGCTCAACGGTGCGGTTGCCGAAACGCAGCTCGTGCCACTGGTTGCGCAGCCACACGAGCGGCCCGGGCCTACGGTCGAAGCCACTCTCGAACGCGACCGCAAATGCACGCCCAAAGTCCCCCTCGATGTCGACTGACTGGTCGAAATAGGACTCGAGGATGCCAATATGGCCGAAGAATATGGCGTTCCACTGGGCGCCGGCGGTCTTGAAGCGGAAGTGCACCAGCGGCTCGCCCTCGCGGTTCTGGAATGTCGAGCCGTCCGCGTAGGTCACCCGGAAGCACACCCCGGTCGTGCTTCCAAGCCGTCGGATGATGTGTTTCAGCAGGGCGGTCATCCGGTCACGTAACGCGAAAGTTCTTGAACTGCCAGGGGTCGTCCCAGTCAACGTCCTCGGGATATAGCTTGCCGCGGTCGACCAGCGGCGTCCAGTCGCTATATACCCCGACCACCGGGCCGAGGTAGGGCCTGGCCACATCCAGCACGGTGCGAAAGTCGATGTCGTCCGGCTCCACGATGCCGGCGGTGGGATTGCGCATGGCCCAGATCACCGCACCCAGCGCAGGGGCGTTGACCTGCAGGCTGGTGGCGTTGTTGTGCGGGCACAGCTGACGCGCCTGCTGAATCGTGAGCTGTGATCCGTACCAGTAAGCGCCCTTGGCATGGCCCATGAGCAGCACACCCAATTCGTCGAAGCCATCCGCGATGTCCTCGCGCAGCAGGCGCGTGTGCTCCTGCATGGTGTGGTTATGGCCGACCATCTCGTGCAGGCTCAACACGGCGTCGTCGCACGGATGATAAGCGTAGTAGCAGGTCGGTCGGTACACGACCCTGTCGTTCTCGCGCACCGTGAAGTAGTCCGGGATGGAATGGGTTTCACCATGGGAAATGAGCCAGCCGTGGAACGGTCCCTCCTTGGGCACCCAGGAACGCACGCGCGTGCTGCAGCCCGGGCGGTTGAGGTAGATCGAGGAGCCACAGCCGAAACCGAACTCCATCCCCTCGTGCGGCCAATGCCGCTCGTGCGTCCCCCAACCGAGCTCGGCCGGCTGGAGCGATTCGCCGACGAAGGCGCCGCTGGACCACGTGTTGGCAAATTCTCCCCACCGCTTGCGGGTGGCCGAGACCTGACGATCGCGCTCGGCGATCTGAACCACTTTTACCCCGAGCGCCTGCCCGAGCCGCGCCCACGCGCCCTTGTTGGTGGGCACGGCGGTGTCGTGCCCGGTGTCGCGCGCAATGTCGAGCAGGGCCTGCTTAACGAAGTGCGAGACCAGGCCCGGGTTGGCGCCATGCATCAGCACCACCGCCGGGCCGCCGGGATACTTCTTGCGCATCGCCAGCGCGGCCTCGCGGAACGCGTAGTTGGTGCGGCGCGAAGCCGGGATCGAGGTGTCGCGGTGGCCGCCGGCCCAGGGCTCGATGCAAGCGTCGAGATACATGATGCCGCGCTCGCTGCAGTATTCGATCAGCGCGAGGCTGGACACGTCGAACGAGGCGTTGAACAGAAAATCGCCCGAGCTGAGCTCCCGGTCCAGAATGCGGACGTAGTTGTCGCGGGTCAGCGGCTCCACACGGAACGCGATCCCGTACTCCTGTGCGATCTCGCGTCCCCAGTCCTCGGCCGTGATGATCGACAGGTTCTGTCTGGGCATCTCGATGTGGCGCAGCATCAGCGGCAAGGTCCCCTGTCCCACCGCGCCGAAGCCCAGTATCAGGATCCTTCCGTTGAAGGCGATGTGTTTGCTGTATTCAGCCATTTCCCTCGATCGCAAAGCGGTTGCAGAAGGTTGCAAGAACCGGCCCGCAGCCGGACGTCGCGCACCCCGGAGCGCCCGCGCGAGCGCGGCATTTTAACCGTTTTCGGCCGCAACTCAAGACCTTCCTCGCGCATGCCGGCGGATTTTTTCCGGTAACACGAGCGCCCCGTCAAATCATTCCGGGGTCCCCTCGCGCAACCCGGAATCCAGAACTCGGCAAGGAGAACTGCCGGGAGTTAACTCCGCCGGCGGAACCATCCCGTCAGACTGAGCCGCGCGCGGCGGGCGGGCAGCACTTCGTGCCAAAAGCGATCGCTCAGGAAGCACACCAGCGTGCCGCCTTGCGGCAGCACATCGCGGTAATCTCCGCAACTGGACTCGTCTACGTATAGCCGCAACTGGCCTCCATCTTCCGCATTCCAGTCGCAGTTCAGGTACAGGACGCAGGACAGCGTGCGCGCCTGTGAACCCCGGTGCTGATCGTGGTGCCGGCGGTAGCCAGCACCCGGTGGGTAGAGCGCGAAGTGACAATCGAACTCGAACAGCCCGAGCTGAAGCTCGCGATTCAACCTCCAGCGCAGAGCATCGAAACGCGACAGTGTGTCGCGCTGGGCAGCGCTTGCCGAGGCTGGCTCCAGCCACTGAATTTGATCGCCGCGCTCGGCGTGCGCCACGCGATAGCGCTCGCCCGTGCCGACGCCCGCCGCACGCAAGCCGCCGATGGTGCAGGCCGCGTGGACTTCGGCAGCCAGCGCGCGCCAGGTCGGGGCCGGAACGAAGTCGTGCACGCTTGCCCAACCGCGCCCGGCAAGTGCGTCCGCGACCACGCCAGCACGCATCACCGGCGCAGGCGCCGCGACATGTCGGACTTGCCCTGGGGCGGCATCGCCGGCAGGAGCGTGCCGACCTCGGGTAGGTCGCCGGGCAGCAGCGGCCGCTCGGGAAGGCTGTACTCCAGTTCCAAGTATTTGCCTTCGCGAAACAGCTTGAGCTTGAGCCGGCTGCCAACTTTGAGCCCGCGCATGAGCGCCGTCAGTTTCTCCGGCTCGTTCATCGGCGCACCATTGAGGCTCACCACGATGTCGCCTCCGAGCAGAAAAGACGATCCGCCTATGCTCAGTTCCATGGCGCCGCCGCGGATGCCGGCCTTGTCAGCGGGGCTGCCAGGCTCCACCACCTCAACCAGCAGGCCGTCGACCAGCGGTACCTGCAGAAGCTTGCGCAGTTCCGGGCCGATCAGCTGACCGTGGAAACCGATCCAGGGCCGGATGACATGCCCGTCCTTGAGCAGCGACGGCAGCACGCTCTTGGCGAGATTGATCGGCACTGAAAACCCGATGCTCTGCGCCTCTGCGACGATGGCGGTGTTGATGCCGATCACCTCTCCGCAGCGATTGAGCAGCGGTCCGCCCGAGTTGCCAGGGTTGATTGCAGCATCGGTCTGGATCAGCGGCTCGGTGAGCGACAGAGGGGTCTCCGGCAGGATGCGATTGATCCCGCTGATGATGCCGCGAGTGACGGTCTGGTCCAGGCCGAGGGGATTGCCGATGGCGATCACCTCCTCGCCCGGCCGTAGGCGGTCCGAATCGCCCAGCTTGATCGTGGGCAGCGCGGCGCCCCGCGGTTTGGGGATCTGAATCACCGCCAGGTCGAAGATCGGATCTGAGCCCACGAGCTTGGCGCCTAGGATCGAGCCGTCATCCATCGTAACGGTCAGCGACTGCAGGCCGTAGACGACGTGCGAGTTGGTGAGGATCGACCCGTTGGCGTCGATTAAGAACCCGGAACCGAGCACGCGCGTGACACGACCCTGAAGGCGATAGGGGTTGATCGATTGCCCCGTGATCATCACCACGGCTGGAGACACCCGTTTGAACAGTTCCGGAATGCTCTCGGAGCAGGGGCCAGAACTGATCTCGGCGGCAACAGCCTTCAGCGCCGAGAGATGGCAAGCTGCGAGTAAGGTGACGGTAAGGCAATGAGCAGCGCGACGCGGAAGCATGGCTGGGACGGATGATCGGTGATCGGCAACGCGCCAGGGCGCGCAGTAGAAGACTCTACCATGGGCAAGCGCTCGACTAGCTTCGCGCCGGCCCGCGGCCACTGGGCCGCCTCGTGGAGGAGGCTCCCGCCGGAGACGCGAAGTCACAGCCAGCGCATCATCCCCATCTCGAAGGGATGGGTCAGCAGCTGGTGATAAGGATAGATGCGAATGCGATACTCGAGCTTGCCGCACATCTCGGGGGTGATCTGCAGCACGAAACGGTGCTCGCCTTGGTCGGTCATCAGCCCTTCCCACTCGAAGCGGTAGTGACGGGCATCGCGTAGCTCACCCTTTTCTCTCTGGCGCCCGATGAGCAGCTCGACCACCACGTCCTCGGGCTTCATGCCGTTCAGTTGCACGGCGAGTTCCACCGTCATGCCTGCGCCGAACGCGATGTTCTTGCTGGGCGTATCCAGACGCCGCAGGCGCACGTTGTCCCAGCTGCGCCGCACCAGCGCTTTCCACATCGACAGCTTGCGAGCGTTCTCGTAGCCGCTTTCTGCATAGCGCCGTCCTTGGCGCGTGGCCGGCAGATAAAACTTGGCCAGGTACTCGCTCACCATGCGCGTGGAGCTGAAACGCGGCAGCAGGCTCGCGATGGAGTGCTTGGCCATGGCCACCCACTCCGGGGAATAGCCCATGTCCCCGCGCTTGTAGAACAGCGGGCTGACCTGGTCCTGCAGCAGCTCGTACAAGGTCCGGGCCTCGTCGTGGTCGCGCCGCGCATCGTCCATGTTCTCGCCCACCGGTTTGATGGCCCAGCCGTTGCGGCCGTCGTAGCCTTCATCCCACCAGCCGTCCAGAACCGAAAGATTGAGCACGCCGTTGATGCCCGCTTTCATGCCCGATGTCCCGCTTGCCTCCAGTGGATACACCGGGTTGTTCAGCCATACGTCCACGCCCGACACAAGTCGGCGTGCCAAGCGCAGGTCGTAGTCCTCTATCATCAGGACGCGCCCTTCGAACTCGGGCATCCGTCCGACCTCCACCACGCGGCGGATCAATTCTTGGCCTGGGATATCGGCGGGGTGAGCCTTGCCGGCGAACAGCAACAGCACCGGGCGCTGCTCGTCGCAGATGATCTCGCGCAGCCAGGTCAGATCCTGGAATAGCAGCGTGGCGCGCTTGTAGGTAGCAAAGCGGCGCGCGAAGCCGATGGTGAGCACATTCGGGTTCACGGGGTCGGTAAACTTGAGCAGCCGGTCGAGGTGCGCCTGCGAGCCACCGTTGCGGAAGTGCTGGCGCGCGTAGCGGTGGCGGATCAAGTGCAGCATCTGCGACTTCAGCGACTGGCGTACGCTCCAAAACAGGTGGTCCGGAACATCGTCGATGCGTTTCCAGAAGCCCGCGTCGGTCAGCCGCTGGGACCAGTCGAACCCCAAATACTTTTCGAACAGGTCGGCCCACTCTTGCGCCAGGAAGGTCGGCACGTGGACACCGTTGGTGATGTAGCCGATGCCGTTTTCCTGCGGGTCGATCTGCGGCCACAAAGGCGCGCATATGCGCGAGGACACCGCGCCGTGGATGCGGCTCACGCCGTTCTGAAAACGCGAGGCGCGGATCGCCAGCGCGGTCATGTTGAAGTCGCGGCTGTCGTTTACCTGCCCCAGCGCCAAGAACTCGTCGCGACCGATCCCAAGCTCCTGGCAGAACGGCTCGAAGTAGCGCCACATCACGTCTTCGCTGAAGTGATCATGCCCCGCAGGCACCGGCGTGTGGGTGGTGAACACCGTGTTGGCGGCAACCGCTTCTAACGCTGCAGCGTGGTCCAACCCTTCCTTGACCAGCGCGCGCATGCGTTCGAGCATCAGGAACGCCGCATGGCCTTCGTTGATGTGCCACACCGTCGGCTTCAGCTCCAGCGCCTCCAGCGCGCGCACGCCGCCGACCCCGAGCACAATCTCCTGCTCGATGCGCGTGCGGCGGTCACCCCCGTACAGCTGGTGCGTGATGTCGCGCGCGTGCTCGTCGTTTTCCGGCAGGTCGGTGTCCAGCAGATACAAACCGACATGGCCGCAGCGTGCGTGCCAGACTTTGCAGACCACCACGCGCCCGCTCAGGTCAACGCGGATGTGCAGCTCGCTGCCGTCCGGGCGCAGCACCGGGGTGACCGGCAGGCTCTCGAACTCCGAGTCGGTGTACTTGGCGTGCTGGGTGCCCTCTGCGTCGATGCTCTGCGAGAAGTAGCCCTGACGATACAGCAGACCCACGCCAATGAACGGCAGCCGCATGTCGCTGGCTGCCTTGCAGTGATCTCCCGCAAGAATCCCCAGGCCGCCAGAGTAAATGGGGAAGCTCTCGTGGAAGCCGAACTCCGCGCAGAAGTAGGCCACCAAGTCAGAGGAGCGCAGCCACTCGGAACCGTTGCGCCGCAACGGTTCGTTGTGGTACGTGTCGTAGTTCGACAGCACGCGGTTGAAATTACCCAGGAACACCGGGTCGTCGGCCGCGTCCAGCAGCCTTTGCTCGTCCACTCGCTTGAGGAAAGCCTTGGGGTTGTGACCCACGGCGTCCCACAGTCCTGTGTGCAAGCGCGAAAACAGCGTGCGCGCCGGGCGGTCCCAGCTGTACCAGAGGTTGGAGGCAAGCTCTTCTAGGCGCGCCAGGCGGCGCGGAATCCTGGGATTGACCTCCAGCCCGAAGCTCGTGCGGCTTTCCATGATCCTCAGCGTGTGGCGTTTGTTATTAGGCGGCGCGCATTGATCGGGCCGGCAAGCAAGCGGCGCTTCGGTCTGACCCGCTCCACCGAAACTTTGTTCAAGTCTCGCATGCGCGACTTGATCAGAGCTTCCTTAGAGCACGTAGCGCGCCAAGTCTTCGCTTTGTGCCAGGTCCTTGAGCCGGCTGTCCACGTAGGCGGCGTCGATCACCACCGACTGACCGCTGGCTCGCCCGGCTTCGAAAGAGATGTCCTCCAGCAGTTTTTCCATCACCGTGTACAGCCGGCGCGCACCGATGTTCTCGGTCTTTTCATTGACCTGCCAGGCGATCTCGGCCAGCCGCTTGATCGCGTCCGAACGAAACTCGAGCGTGACGCCTTCGGTCGCGAGCAGAGCCACGTACTGAGCGGTGAGGCAAGCGTCGGTACTGGTCAGGATCTGCTCGAAGTCGGAGACCGACAGCGAGTCCAGTTCCACGCGGATCGGGAAGCGGCCCTGCAGCTCCGGAATCAGGTCGGAAGGCTTGGCGAAATGAAAGGCGCCGCTGCCGATAAACAGAATGTGATCGGTTTTGATCATGCCATACTTGGTGGAGACGGTCGTGCCTTCCACCAGCGGCAACAAATCGCGCTGCACGCCCTGGCGCGAGACGTCGGCGCCCGCCACCTCGGAGCGGCTGGCAATCTTGTCCATCTCGTCGATGAACACGATGCCATTCTGCTCGACGTTGCGCAGGGCACGCGACTTGAGGTCTTCGTCGTTGATCAGCTTGGCCGCCTCTTCCTCTGTCAACAGCTTCATCGCTTCCGTCACCCTGAGCTTGCGCAGCCTGCGCCGCCCGCTGCCGAGGTTCTGGAACATGCTCTGGATCTGAGTTGTGAGCTCCTCCATTCCAGGCGGGGCGAGGATCTCCATCTGCGGCTGCAGGGCGGCGATCTCGACCTCGATTTCCTTGTCGTTGAGTTCGCCTTCGCGCAGCTTCTTGCGGAACTTCTGGCGGGTGCTGCTCTCGGGTTCCTCTACCGGCGAGCCGAAGCCGAGGCTGCGCGCCGGCGGCAGCAGCGCATCCAGAATGCGTTCCTCGGCAAGGTCTGCAGCGCGCGACTGCACTTTGCGCGTCTCCTGCTCGCGAGCCTGCTTGATCGCGGTTTCCGCGAGGTCGCGGACGATGGTATCCACGTCGCGGCCGACGTAGCCGACTTCGGTGAACTTGGTAGCCTCGACTTTGATGAACGGTGCATCGGCGAGCCGCGACAGGCGCCGCGCGATCTCGGTCTTACCCACGCCGGTGGGTCCGATCATGAGGATGTTCTTGGGCGTGATCTCCTGGCGCAGCGGCTCGGCCACCTGCTGCCTGCGCCAGCGGTTGCGCAGAGCGATAGCCACCGCCCGCTTGGCCCGATCCTGACCGACGATGTGCTTGTCGAGCTCGTGGACGATTTCTTGGGGGGTCATGTATATGCGGCTGAACGCGTGAATGAGTGAATGAGCGAAGGGGTGAATGACTAACTTCCAATCCGATTCCGAGGGGCTCCGGTCCCTCCCGCCCGGCTTCGCCGGCGCTCACTCCCTCCATATTCGCTGATTCACTCCAGAACCTCGATCACATGCTGCTGGTTAGTATAGATGCATAGATCGCCGGCGATGGTCAACGCCTTCTTCACGATTTCCGAAGGTGCAAGATCGGTATTGTCCAGCAATGCCTTGGCAGCAGCCTGCGCATAAGGCCCACCGCTGCCGATCGCCACCAGCCCCTGCTCGGGCTCGAGCACGTCGCCGTTGCCCGTGATCACGAGCGAGGTCTCGGCGTCGGCCACCGCCAGCATCGCCTCCAGGCGGCGCAAGATCCGGTCGGTGCGCCAGTCTTTCGCCAGCTCGACTGCGGAGCGCAACAGGTGTCCCTGATGCTTTTCCAGCTTGGCCTCGAAGCGTTCGAACAAGGTGAACGCGTCGGCGGTGCCGCCCGCGAACCCGCCCAGGATCCTGTCGTGGTACAGGCGGCGAACCTTGCGAGCGGTTTGCTTGATCACCACGTTACCCAGGGTCACCTGGCCGTCGCCGCCCAGCGCGACGTTTGCGCCGCGGCGCACAGAAAGGATGGTCGTGCCGTGATAGGTGTCCATTGTAGATCTCGGGACCGACAGGATTGGGCGCAGATGGGGATCAATGCGCCCGGTTCAAGCAGCTCCCGGCGCCGGATGCTCGGCCTTCAGCGCAGCGGCGCCGAGGCGCAGCAGCATCCCGTCAGCCTGGCCGCCGCACCGGCACGAGTTCCACGCCCGGATCGAGGCTGAGCGTGGACAAAAACGCCGCCACCAGGCTATTGGGGCGGAGCAAACGCACCGTCTTGCTGCTCCAGGCCATCGCGTTGACCATATTGGCGAGAGCGGTCCCGCAGCTGAAGTCGATGCGCCGCAGCTGGCTGAGGTTGATGTTGACATAATCCCGCTCGGCGCCAAAGGCCTGAAGCTCGGCCAGCTGGGGATCGGCGGCACCCCACATCACGCCGGTCAGATTGAACACCTCCGGTCCAGGCTGGTAACGGGGCTCGTCGCGTTTCTCCTCTCGGCCGCTCAGTGCCACCGGCATCATGACCGGTTGCCAGATTGGAGGAGAGGTGCCAGCGGCCAGCGCGTACTCCAGGGCGGTGCGTTCGAATTCCCTCTGCTGGCCCCGCAGGCGAAACAGCTCGAGCAGCAACGACCAGTATGCCTCAATCGAGGGATTGCCGGCGGCGACGTTGCGCAGCAGATCCGCAAGGTGATCGGCACCGGTGAGCAGCACTGCGTTGCCGTTCTGTGGCAGGAATCTGAGCAGATCCAGGAGCGCAGCGCAGCCTTCTGCATCGAGGGTGGCCACACGGCTCACGTCGAGGTGCACGGTCACGAGGGTGCGCGCTGCAGCGCGCACCGCATCGAGCCCAAGCTTGCGACCCACGTCCGGAGCGTCGGCGAGTTCGAAGTAACCTGGGCCGCCGGGGCGTACCTCGGCCGGCAGGCGCGCCATCTCCTCGTCGTTCAACCACTGCGGTGCGGGCGTGCCGTACCTCATCCGGAAGCGTCGCGCGAGCGCCTCGAAAGGCTTCCACTCCCCCTGCGCGCGTAGCAGATCGAACAACATGTACCAGAGGTCCGGACCGTTCGACTCCGCTTCATTCGACTCCAGCACACTGCGCAGGAAATCGGCGGCGTCCGATTCGCGCCCGATGGCGTAGAGCACCGCGGCTTCCTGGATAGGAGGAAGGCTGTGTGAAACCGGGTGCGATAGAAGAGCGTTTGGCAGTTTCATCTCGTGGCAACCTGCCGGAGACGGGACAGGATAGCGGGGCGGCAGGCGCAAGACCCTTAACGGCCCGCGGCCACCGCGCTTGAGTCTGCTCGCTATCTGCGGTCTCACCGAGCCACCCGGGCACGCAACGATTGGTTTCCGCCGTGAGTGCTATCATCGCGCGACGTTTCCAGGCGCCCGTCACAGGGCCAGCGGTCAGCACCCGTTTGGATCGACGCTCGGATGAGTACCCGCTCTTCAGTCTCATGCGCAGCAGTGCTCATCGCCTTGTCGGCCTGCACGGTACTCGACAACCCGAAACCTACCGAGCAGACTGCGGTGATCAAGCCGGGGCAGTGGGGTAAGGTGTACCGCGGGGGGTACCTGGAGATCGTGTCCGTTAGCGGTGTCGAGCCGGCCTGGCACCTGCGCTCGGCCCTGGCCGTCCCGGCCGGAGATCGATCAGCGGTGTTTTCCGTCGATCTGTGCAATGGCGGTCCGTGGGATTGCATCCCTATCGTCGAAACGCGGATCGCATTCCGAGCACAGGCGGGTCACGCCTATATACCGCGAGCCCGCGAGCGGGTGAACGGGAGCAATCGGTTTTGGGTGTGGGTAGAAGAGGAAGGCACCGGCCACGTCGTGGGCGGAACGGTTCCGGATATGCCGGAATCCT
>Ga0335084_10000517_pt1 | contig 32848 bp, 29 predicted proteins | sample Lox_Sample_44_FD_206721 | JGI IMG/M metagenome (GOLD analysis project Ga0335084, IMG submission 206721) | Soil microbial communities from Loxahatchee National Wildlife Refuge, Florida, United States - Lox_Sample_4.4 | ecosystem: Environmental > Terrestrial > Soil > Wetlands | place: USA...
CCTCCCCGAGACCACGCCGGTGTTCGCGTCACCCGGGGTGATGAAGAAGAGAAAGACCAGGGTTGGATCCGGCCGGGTCAGCCCCCGGTAGAGGCCGGCCATCGGAGGGTTGCCGGGAGAGACGATGGCCAGATCATAGGGAGGCGTGACTCCGGAGATGGAGAACCGTCCGTCGGCGTCGGTCAGCGTGGTGCGGCCGCCGATGGCGACGGTCGCTCCGGAGAGTCCGTTGCCAAGGACTCCCACCACCCGCCCCGCGACCACCAACTCCGCGGAGGGCACGACGGTGATGCTCACCGACGCCCTGAGCTGGGGACCGGCGCTCGCGCTCACCGTCACCGCGGCTTCGGCAGCGGTCGTCGCCGGCGGGGTGTAGGTGGTCTGCTCGCCGCTGCTCGCGCCCAGCGTCCCGGGTCCAGAGAGCGTCCAGGTGATGGGGACCGAGGCGCCGACGAGCGTCGCCCGGAGGGTGACCGCGCTCGAGCCGGCCACCACCCGCTGGGAGGTCGGTGAGACGCTGAGCGAGGCGGCCGGGGGAACGCCGGAATCGGGGCCGCCGGCGTTGGAGCGGGCGGAGGCTCCGCAGCCCAGCGCGCACAGCGAGGACACGACGATCGTCAGCAGCGGACCGCGGAGCATGAACCGTCGCTTTCTGGAGAGCTGGTCTCCACCCCGAACCCAGGGATGCGGCGAGCGTCCACCGTTGCGGGCGCTCCTCGGATCGACTCTCATCTGTGCTGCTCGTGCCGGCCGACGCGTGGACTGTCCCGAATCTGCTGACCTACCTGCGCCTTCTGGCGGTGCCGGTGTTCGTGGTCCTCCATCTGGGAGGTCGGCCCGGCTGGGCGCTGGTGGTGTTCCTGGCGGCAGCGCTGACCGATTGGCTCGACGGGCTGCTGGCGCGGGTCCTGAACCAGCGGACGAAGCTCGGCGCGTTCCTGGATCCGCTGGCGGACAAGGTCCTGACCGGTGCGGCGCTGATCGTGCTCTTCGTCGAGCACGAGGCGCCGCTGTGGATGGTGCTCCTGGTGGCCTTCCGTGACGGTTCGATGGCGGCCGGCGCGGCGATGGTGAAGCGGAAAGGACTGGAGCTGCCTTCGGCGCCGTCGCGGATCGGGAAGTACGCCACCTTCGCGCTCAGCTGCTACGTGGTGCTGGGGCTCTTCGACCAGACGTTCACCGACTCGCCCCTGCTCCACGCCTGGCTCCTGGTCGCGGGCTACTTCACCGGGCTGTGCGTGGCGATCAGCACCGCGCAGTACTTCCTGCGCTGGGGGTACCTCTGGGTGGCGCCGTCGCGGCGGGCTCCGTGAGCTGGCCGGTGCTGGTGGTGGTGGTGGTGGCGCTTGCGGCCGGTCCTGCCGACTGGGCGCTGCCGGGCTTCCGGATGCACGTGGTGGCCTCGGAGGAGCTGGAGCCGGATCGGCTCCGGGCGCTGGCCCGACCCGAGGTGGTGCTCTGGGTGCGGACGCGGAGCAACGGGCTTCGCCGGTCCACCGCGGAGACGATCCAGCTCGCGGGCTCGGCGTTCGTTCAGGTGCGCCCGCCGCTCGGCGCGCCGGCGCTGGCGCCGTTCGTGGGTCGAGTGGGGCCGTGGGTCGAGGAGCGGGGGCTCGACGTGGCACGGGTGCGGCGCTGGTCCCCGGGGCGTCTGGCGGTGGACGTCGAGGGGCCCCTCACGGAGGAGCTCGCCCCCCGGCTCCGGATTCTGCGGCCGGTCGCTGTTCGATGGGCGAGGGGAGGGTGGCCAGAGCGCGAGGAGTGGACGCGCGCCCGGGCCTTCTCCGGCGTGGAGCTGTCCGGCCTCGCGGCGCCGCCGGTCGACTGCAGCGCGGTGCCACCGCGGACCCGGGTGCGCATCCGCATGCCGCTCGCATCGGTGACGGCGGAGGGGGTGTGCGGACTGCCGCTGCGGGTGGAGGTGCCGCCGACCGTGGATGTGGGCGAGGTGCACGGGATGCTGGTGCTGCACCCGGATGCGGAGCTGCTGGTGGAGGTCGGCGACGAGGTCGCCCGGGCCGAGGCGGCGCGCCGGTTGATCGATTCGCTCGGCTCGGCGACCCCCGCCGTGCCGGCCGTCTCCCGCGGGGTCGCCGGGCCACGGGACGGGGGTGACCGATGAGCGCCCGCTCGGGACGCCCGCCGGGAGCGGTGCAGAGCCCGGCCTCGGTGGCCCCTCACCTGAGGACGCTCGACGCGCTCGAGCGTCGCATCACGACCTGCGACGCCTGTCCTCGGCTGGCGCGCTGGCGCGAGGAGGTGGGCCGGCTGAAGCGCCGGGCTTTCCGGGACTGGACGTACTGGGCGCGGCCCGTGCCGGGGTGGGGCGATCCGAGGGCGCGGCTGGTCATCGTGGGGCTTGCGCCGGCGGCGCACGGAGGGAACCGCACGGGCCGTGTCTTCACCGGGGATCGTTCCGGTGACTTCCTGTACGCGGCGCTGCACCGGGCCGGACTGGCGAATCAGGCGCGGAGCGAGTCGCGGGACGACGGGCTGGTGCTCCGGGGAGTGTGGGTCACCCTGTCGGTCCGGTGCGCGCCTCCGGACAATGCGCCGCGTCCCGACGAGCGCGCCCGGTGCCGGCCGTGGCTCGCCCGCGAGCTGGAGCTGCTCGGCCCGCCGGTGGTGCTGGCGCTGGGGGCCATCGCCTGGGGATCGGTCCTGGCCGTGTTCCGGGCGCGGGGCGTCGGGGTTCCCCGACCCGCTCCGAGGTTCGCCCACGGGGCGGAGGTGGCGCTCGAGGGTGCGCCGCGGCTGCTCGGGGCCTACCACGTCAGCCAGCAGAACACCCAGACCGGGCGGCTCACCCCGGCGATGTTCGATGCGGTGCTTCGCCGGGCGGTCGAGCTGGCGGGCTGACCGGTCTTCGATCGCAAGAAGCGAAACGCACTGCATGTCGTGCCGCGGCATTCTCCCTGACGACATCGAATCAGGAGGTATGCCGTGGCGTTTCGGGTGGTGGGTTTGCCGTCGTCGTTGTTCAGCTCGCTCTACGGGCTCTCGAGGGATGAGCTGGCGAAGCGGGGGGTGGAGGTGAAGATCGCCGACGAGTCTCCAGGGTTCCCGTGTCGGGTCTCGCTCCGGGATGCGCCGCAGGGTGCCCGGATGCTGCTGCTCAACTTCGAGCATCAGCCGGCGGCGACGCCGTACCGCTCGCAGCATGCGATCTTCGTCGAGGACGGGGCTGAGCAGGCGCATCCCGGGGTGAACGAGGTGCCGGAGGTGCTCGCCCGTCGCACCCTCTCGGTCCGGGCGTTCGACCGGTCGGGGCAGATGCTCGACGGGGTGGTGGTGAATGGCCGGGAGGCGGCGCCGCTGTTCGAGCGACTCCTGGCGGTCCCGGAGACGGCGTACCTCCAGGTGCACAACGCCGGGCGGGGTTGCTACGCCGCGCGGGTCGAGCGAGCTTGACACCCCCGGGGGGCGGGCAGGTATTTCCCCTGCCTCTTCGGGGCCCTTAGCTCAGCGGTAGAGCACTACCTTGACACGGTAGGGGTCAGTGGTTCGAAACCACTAGGGCCCACAAGCGACACCGAGAACCTCGGACTGGGGTCCTTCACGGCACGCGCCAGCTCTCGAAGCGCCCTGCCGCTCGTCTCGGTGATGGACTCGACCTTGGGCGAACACTACGACTGCACGGCCTGCGGCGCCTGCTGCTTCGGAAAGCGCGACTACGTGCAGGTCTTCGCCGATGACGTCGCGAGGCTGGGCCCGGCACGAACGGCCGAGCTGGTGGCCCCACCCGTCGGCGAGATCCCGGCGAGCGTCGGCCGAGAGTCGGAGCCCAAGCGCTTCATGAAGATGACCCACGGGCACTGCAACGCGCTGCGCACCGACGTCCCGAATCGATTCCTCTGCGCTGTCTACGAAGATCGACCCATGCTCTGCCGCGCGCTCGAGCCGGGCAGCGCGCCGTGCCTCGAGGCCCGGGCGCGCCGTGGGCTCGATTCGCCAGCGGCGAGCGACGACTCGTATTGAGGGCCCTCTCGACGGGAAGTGGCGTCCGCCCCCCCGTTCCCGATAGGTATCGCTCCTCCCATGGCGGACTCCATCCAGATCACCCTCCCGGACGGCAGCACCAAGGCCGCGCCGGCCGGCATCCGCGTCGGGGACTTCGTCAAGGAGTCCATCGGCCCCGGCCTGGCCAAGGCCGCGATCCTGGCGAAGTTCAACGGGACCGAGATCGACCTCGCCCGGCCGCTGACCGAGGACGGCAAGCTGGAGATCCTCACCTCCAGGAGCCCCGAGGCCCTGGACACCATCCGCCACGACGCGGCGCACGTGGTCGCCAGCGCCGTGCAGAAGCTCTTCCCCGGGACCCAGGTCACCATCGGTCCGACGATCGAGGGCGGCTTCTACTACGACTTCTTCCGCGACAAGCCCTTCACCCAGGAGGAGCTCCAGGCCATCGAGGAGGAGGCGAACAAGGAGATCGCCCAGAATCTCCCCTTCGTCCGCGAGGAGGTGAACGTCGCCGACGCTATCCAGCTCTTCCAGTCCAAGGGCGAGAAGTTCAAGGTGGAGATCATCGAGGACATCGTCGCCAGGGGCGCCAAGACGCTGACCCTCTACCGCCACGGCGACTGGGTCGACTTCTGCCTGGGTCCCCACGGCCCGTCGACCGGGAAGATCGGCGCGATCAAGCTCCTCAGCACCAGCGGGGCGTACTGGCGAGGTGACCACCGGAACCCGATGCTCCAGCGCATCTACGGCACCGCCTTCTTCGACAAGAAGGACCTCGACGCCTGGCTGAAGCAGCAGGAGGAGGCGAAGAAGCGCGACCACCGAAAGCTGGGCCGCGAGCTCGACCTCTTCGAGTTCTTCCCCGAGGCACCCGGTGCCGCCTTCTGGAGCCCGAAGGGGACAGTCCTCTATCAGGTGCTCGCCGACCGGATCCGCCGATGGACCCGCGAGAACGGCTACCAGGAGATCAAGACCCCGCTCCTCTACAACAAGGCCCTCTGGGAGAAGAGCGGCCACTGGGGCAAGTACCGCGAGAACATGTTCCTGGTCCTGGACAGCGAGACCGGCGAGCACGACTTCAGCCTGAAGCCGATGAACTGCCCCTCGCACCACCTGTACTTTGCTTCCCGCAAGCACAGCTACCGTGAGCTTCCCCTGCGGTACGCCACCCAGGACGTCCTGCACCGGAACGAGGCCTCGGGAAGCCTCAGTGGCCTGACCCGCGTCCGGCAGTTCGCCCAGGACGACGCGCACATCTACTGCACCGAGGACCAGATCGCCGACGAGGTGAAGCGCTTCATCCAGCTGCTGGACAAGGTCTACGCCGCCTTCGGGTTGGCTTACGTCGCCAAGTTCGGCACCCGCCCGCCGCAGCGTATCGGGGACGACACGCTCTGGGACCGCGCCGAGGCGGCGCTCGAGTCGGCGGTGAAGTCGCTGGGCATCGAGTACGTGCAGAACCCCGGCGACGGCGCGTTCTACGGGCCGAAGCTCGACTTCCACGTGAAGGACAGCATCGGGCGCACCTGGCAGCTCGGCACCATCCAGGCCGACTACAACGCCCCGGAGCGGTTCGAGCTCGCCTACGTCGGGGAGGACAACACCGAGCACCGGCCGGTCGTCCTCCACCGCGCCATCTACGGAAGCTTCGAGCGCTTCATCGCCATCCTGGTCGAGCACTACGCGGGCGCGTTCCCCACCTGGCTCGCTCCCGTCCAGGTCCAGCTGGTCACCGTCGCCGACCGGCAGCTGCCCTACGCCCGCGAGGTGCTGGAGCTGCTCCGCTCGCGCGGTTTCCGCGCCGAGCTGGACGAGCGCGGGATGACCATGAACGCGAAGATCCGCGAGGCCCAGCTCCAGAAGATCCCCTTCACCCTGGTCATGGGAGACCGGGAGGTGGAGCAGCGCGCGGTGGCCCCGCGGCGCTACGGCGGCGAGGACCTGAAGAGCATGCCGCTCGATGCCTTCCTCGACCTCCTGGCCAAGGAAGGGTCGGTCTACTCGGCGCCCATCGCCGCGTAGCGCTCGAGCACGCCCACCTCGTCCTCGAACCCCCGCGCCCGCAGCTCGTCCGGGAGCGCGGACGCCGGCCATCGGCCCAGCCGGGGGAACGTCGTCCATCCGCTCCACAGCCGCTGCCCGCGGGCGAGCGTCGAGGCGGCCATCGCCCGGTCCGCGTCGCTGCCCGTCCGGTCCGCCACGGCGGCGAGGAGTCGAGCCCCGATGAAGAGGTGCACCAGCCAGCCGCTCCGGGACATCTGCCACGCCAGGCTGCGGACCACCGCCACCCTGCGCTCTGCCTCTCCGGCCTCGTTCAGCACCCGCTCCAGGAACCGCTCGAGGTCGACGTCCAGCACCACCTCCACCGCGGTGCTCAGCCCGAAGTCCCGGAAGTCGTCCGCCCGGAGCGCCCGTTCCAGCGTCTCCTTCAAGAGTCCGCCGGGGAACCGCAGCTCACCGAGCCTCGCCAGGCGCTCCAGCCGCTCGAGAGCGGGAACCCCGACCGGTGCGGCCTCTGGGTCCGGACCGGCCACCGCCGCGAGCTGGAAGAATGGATCCCTGGGGTGCGCCTCGGCCAGCCTGGCCAGGGCCGTCGCCGCGGGGGCACGCGACTGCTCCCGCTGCTCGGGGGTGAGGAATGACTCGACCAGGAGTGAGAGGGCGACCAGCCGGACACCTTCGTCCGGCCCGGCGGCGTGGGCGCGCGCCGCCTCGAGGAGGGCCGGCGAAGGTGGCAGCCGCGGCCAGCCGTGGAACCGGTGGGCGAGGCGGGTCACGAAGCCCTCCACCGTGTCGGCCAGCCTGGTCTCCGCGGGCTCGCGCTCGTTCGGGATGCAGGTCGACTGGGGCTCGAAGGAGGGGAGGAGGAACGGGTCGCTCCGCAGCTCCGGCTTCCGCTCCTCCGTCCAGGCGCTGATCAGCGCCGGGAGCCACCCCGCCGCCCAGCTCCCAGATGCCACCCGTCCGAGGATGCGGGTCACCCGCTCGTCCGGCTTCAGCGCCTGCAATTGCTCCACCCCGGCCCGGAAGGCCGCCGGGTCGCGCCGCCCCAGGCCGATCATCGCCGAGAGGAAGGCCCGCCGCTCGGGCCAGGGCGAGGCACTCTTCGGAAGCAGCGCCAGGAGCTCGGCCGCGCGATCCACCCGGGCGTTGGTGAGGGCGATCTCCGCCGCCAGGTAGGTCGCGCGGTCCCTGGCTGCCGAGCCGTCCAGCGCCGTCCGGGCGCCCGGGAAGTCGAGCCACACTGCCAGCTCGAGACAGGCCTGCGGGCTCTGCTCGCACTGTCGCCGGAGCACCGCCAGCCCCTTCTTCACGTCGGCCGGGACCCCTCGGCCACATCCCACCGTCTCCGCCCAGAGCACGCAGCCCCGGGGCGAGCCCGCCGAGCACGCGCCCGAGGCGAAGGCCGCCGCCGCCGCCACGTCGGGCGGGCGCTGCCGGAGCACCCGCTGCCGGGCGTCGAGGCACTCCCAGGGCGTCCCGAGCAGCTCACAGTAGGCCTTCGACGCCCGGAGCGCCTTCTGCTCGTTCCGGGTCACGAACCCGGGCATGAACATCCGCCCCAGCCGGCTGCAGACCGGTGCCTTGGCCCCGGCACAGGTGTCGTGGAGGAGGAGCCCCATCGAGGTGTCCCCCCCCGGGCGGGGCGCTGCCGAGACCGACACCGTCCAACCGGCCAGCAGCAGGCGCAGCAGGGCTCGCATCAACTGTGCAGTGTGCGCCTTTCCGCGCTATGGGAAGAGGCTCGTCCCGCCCGGTGGCCTGGCCGGGGGGCTCGCTTGACTTGGGGCGTCAGGCAAGTATCTTGCCCCGCCTTTTGGACCCCTGCGCCCACATGGGCAGGCTTCCCCCAGCTGGAGGTCGACTCACATCGCTCGCGACCAGAGAACGAACCGGCGGATCCGCGCCCGTGAAGTGCGTGTGGTCGGGCCCGCTGGCGAGCAGCTGGGTGTCCTGACGATCGAAGCGGCACTGGAGCAGGCCAATCAGTTCGGGATGGACCTCGTCGAGGTCAACCCGATGGCCAAGCCTCCGGTCTGCAAGATCATGGATTACGGCCGCTTCAAGTACGAGGAGAAGAAGCGGGCATCGGAAGCGAAGAAGAAGCAGGTCGTGGTTCACCTCAAGGAGGTGAAGATGCGACCGAAGACCGAGGAGCACGACTACGAGTTCAAGGTCCGGAACGTGAAGCGCTTCCTCGAGGAGGGGAACAAGGCGCGGATCACCATCATGTTCCGGGGCCGGGAGATCACCCACAAGGAGCTCGGCCAGGCGCTGCTCGAAGACGTCATCAAGGACGTGAAGGAAGTCGGGGTGGTGGAGCAGGTGCCCCGCATGGAAGGCCGACAGATGTTCATGATCCTTGCCCCCAACCCCAAGGTCGCCCAGCGGGCGCGCGATCTGGCCAGGCAGCGGGCGGCGCAACAGGAAGCGGAGCGGAAGGCCGAGCCGGCCCCTGCTGCCGCGGCCCCGGCCAAGGCCCCAGCCGGGCCAGGACACGTTTAGGAGTCGAGCGATGCCGAAGCTGAAGACACGGAGTGCGGCGAAGAAGCGGTTCCAGGTGAAGAAGTCGGGCAAGGTGAAGCACGCCAAGGCCTACGCCAAGCACCTGTTCACCTTCTCCAAGACCGCCAACAACGATCGCCGCAACCGCGGCACCGGGTACCTTCGCGACATGGACGCGAAGAAGGTCATCAAGGAGCTGTTCCCCTACGGGGCGAACTGAGGACGAGCCATGCGGGTCAAGAAGGGTTTCAAGGCGCGCCGTCGCCGCAACCGGATTCTCAAGCTGGCCAAGGGGTACCGGGGCCGGCGGAAGAACTGCTACAAGCGGGCGAACCAGGCGGTGGAGCGGGCGCTGGACTACGCCAGCCGCGACCGGGCCCGGAAGAAGCGGGACTTCCGCTCGCTGTGGATCGTCCGGATCAACGCCGCGGCCCGGCTCTCGGGCCTGAGCTACAGCCGGCTCATCGCCGGTCTCGGCAAGGCGCAGGTGGCGCTGGACCGCAAGGTGCTGGCCGACATCGCCGTCGCCGATCCGCAGGGTTTTGCGGCCATCGCGAAGATCGCGGCGGCCTGACATCGGACCCCTGCCGGGGGGGCGTCAACCCCGGCGAGCCGACATGAGGGCTGCCCCCAGGGGCGGCCCTTTGTCGTTTCAGGAGGCACACTCGAATGCTGGACCGACTGGAATCGCTGGCGAGCAAGGCGCGCGAGGAGATCTCCCGCGCCCAGGACGCGTCCGGCCTGGAGGCGCTTCGGGTCCGCTACCTCGGCAAGAAGGGGGAGCTCTCCGCCGTGCTCGGAGGGATGGGCAAGCTGCCGCCCGACGAGCGCCGCCGGGTGGGCGAGGTGGCCAACCGGGTGAAGGCCGAGGTGGAGTCGATGCTCGGCGAGGCCCAGGAGCGCCTCGCCCGCGCCGCGCTGCAGGCCGAGCTGGACGCCGCGCCCATCGACGTGACGCTCCCCGGCCGGATGCGCCGCCCGGGCCGGCGGCACGTGGTGTCGCGCACGCTCGAGGAGGTGACCCGGACCTTCCAGCGGCTGGGCTTCGACGTGGTGCAGAGCCCGGAGGTGGAGCTCGACACCTACAACTTCGAGTCGCTGAACTTCCCACCGGACCACCCCGCCCGGGACATGCAGGACACGTTCTACGTTCACGGCGACTATCTGCAGCACGACCCGGGAAGCATCGTGCTCCGCACCCACACCTCGCCCGGGCAGGTGCGGACGATGCTCGCCCAGAAGCCGCCCATCCGGGTGGTGGTGCCGGGGAAGGTGTACCGCGCCGACTCGGACGCGACGCACACCCCGATGTTCCACCAGATCGAGGGGCTGCTGGTGGACCGGAAGGTCACCATGGCCGAGCTGAAGGGGACGCTCGATGCCTTCGTCCGCGCCTACTTCGGGCCGGATCGGAAGACGCGCTTCCGCCCCTCGTTCTTCCCCTTCACCGAGCCCTCGGGCGAGCTCGACGTGAGCTGCGGGGCCTGCGGTGGCAAGGGCTGCCGGCTGTGCAAGCAGAGCGGGTGGCTGGAGATCCTCGGCTGCGGGATGGTGCACCAGAACGTCTTCAAGGCGGTGGGCTACCCCGAGGGCAGCGTCACTGGGTTCGCCTTCGGGATGGGCATCGAGCGGGTGGCGATGCTGCGCTACGGCCTGGATGACCTGCGCAGCCTGTTCGACAACGACGTTCGACTCCTGGAGCAGTTCTAGCCATGAAGGTCTCCGTCGAGTGGTTGCACGACTTCGTCTCGCCGCTGCCGGCCCCGGAGGAGCTCGCCCGGCGTCTGACCCGGGCTGGCCTCGAGGTGGAGGGGATGCACCGGCCGGGTGAGGCGCTGGCCGGGGTGGTGGTGGCGAGGATCGCGGCCGCCGCGCCGCACCCCGACGCCGAGAAGCTCACCGTCACCCAGGTGGACACGGGGCGCGAGCGCCTCCAGGTCGTCTGCGGGGCGAAGAACTTCCAGGTGGGTGACCTCGTGCCGCTGGCCACCGTGGGGACGACCCTGCCAGGTGGGCCGACCATCCAGCGCGCCAGCCTCCGCGGCGTGGAGAGCCACGGGATGCTCTGCTCGGGCAAGGAGCTCGGTCTGTCCGACGACGCCAGCGGCCTGCTCATCCTTCCCAGGGAGCTCGTGCCGGGGAGCCCGCTGGCCGGCGCGCTCGGGCTCGACGACACGGTGCTGGAGGTGAACGTGACGCCAAACCGCGGCGACGCCCTCAGCCACCTCGGCGTGGCACGCGAGGCCGCGACGGTGCTCGGGGTGCCGCTGCAGCGGAAGCTCCGGGTGCCGGCCGAGTCGGGCGCTCCGGTCTCCGACGCCATCCGCATCGAGATCGCCGACCCGGCGGGCTGCCGGCGCTTCACCGCCCGGGTGCTCGAGGGGGTGCGCATCGGGCCGTCCCCGGCGTGGCTTCGGCGCCGGCTCGAGCACTGTGGGGTCCGGAGCATCAGCAACGTGGTCGACGTCACCAACTACGTGATGCTCGAGCTGGGGCAGCCGTTCCATGCCTTCGACCTCGACCGCATCCAGGGGGGCCTGCTCCGCGTGCGGCGGGCGCGGGACGGCGAGCCGCTCACCACCCTGGACGGCAAGGAGCGAACGCTGGTGGCGGACGACCTGGTCATCGAGGACACGCGGGGGGCGCAGTCCCTCGCCGGCACCATGGGCGGCGCGGACACCGAGGTCAGCGAGACAACGACTCGCGTGCTGCTCGAGGCGGCGAACTGGGACCCGGGCACCATCCGCCGGATGGCGCGGCGCCACCAGCTGCACAGCGAGGCGTCCTACCGCTTCGAGCGTGGCGTGGATCGCACCGTCCTGCCCGAGGTGCTGGACCACGCGGCGGCGCTGATGGCCGAGCTGTCGGGGGCCACCGTGCGGCGCGGGCGCATCGACGTGCACCCGCGCCCCGCCGAGCCGCGGCTGGTCGCCCTGACGAAGGGCGAGGTGGACGCGCTGCTCGGGGCACCGGTGCCGGACAAGGAGATCCAGTCCATCCTCTCCTCGCTGGGCTTCGTGGCCGAGGCGGGGGGCCGCTGGCAGGTACCGGGGTGGCGCCACGACGTCGAGCGGCCGGAGGACCTGGTCGAGGAGGTCGCCCGGGTGCGCGGCTACGAGCACATCCCCTCCGTTCTCCCGGCCAGCTCTGGCGAGCTGGTGCCCGAGCCTGCGTGGGTCGAGGTGGACCGGCGCATCCGGGGCGCCTTGTCCGGCGCCGGCTTCGACGAGGTGGTGAACTACAGCTTCGTCGACCCGGGCCTGCTCCCGTGGGTCACCCCGCGGGCGCTGGAGAAGCTCGGGACGCCCGTGGGGGCGGTCACCTTGAAGAACCCGCTCACCCCGCAGCAGGCGGTGATGCGCACGACGCTGCTGGCCTCGCTGCTCTCCAACGTGGCCTCGAACCTCCGCCAGCAGCCCGAGTCGCTCCGGCTCTACGAGGTCGGCCGCGCCTACCTGCGCGATCCGCACGGGGGGAAGGACCTCCGGCCGGTGGCCGAGGAGCGCCTCCACGTCGCGGGCGTTCTCTGGGGTCGGCGTGAGCCGCGGAGCTGGACCTCGAAGGACGCCCAGAACGACTTCGCCGATGCGCGGGGGGCGGTGGAGGCCATCGTCTCCGCGCTGTCGGCGGACGAGCTGTCCTGCCGGCTGGCCCGGGTGGCGCCGTTCCATCCGCGGGCGACGGCCGAGGCCAGGGTGGGGGAGGTGGTGCTGGGGTGGATCGGCGAGGTGCATCCGCTCGTCGCGCAGCACCTCGAGCTGCCGCCGGGCGTGTTCGCCTTCGAGCTCGAGGTCGCGGCGCTGGAGCGGGTGGCGCAGCTCTCCCCCCGTTTCCGACCGCTGCCGCGCTATCCGGCGGTGCTCCGCGACCTGGCGGTGGTGGTGCCGGTGTCGATGGAGGCGGCGGAGGTGCGCGCCGTCATCCGCGAGGTGGGCCAGCCGCTGGTCGAGGACGCGACCCTGTTCGACGTCTACACCGGCACACCTTTGCCCGAGGGACAGAAGAACCTGGCCTTCGCCCTCAGGTACCGGGCTCCGGACCGCACCCTCCGGGACGACGAGGTGCAGGAGGCCCACCGGCGCATCGTGGAGGAGGTCCACGGTCGCCTGGGCGGCCAGCTGAGGGGCCGCTAAAACCCTCAGCAACTCCGGTAAGTTGACACCCTCGGGAGCAGGCAGGCATGCTTCGGCTCCATGACGAAGGCCGACATCATCGAAGGCGTCTACGAGAAGGTGGGCTTCTCCAAGAAGGAGTCCGCGGAGATCGTCGAGCTGGTCTTCGACACGGTGAAGGAGACGCTCGAGCGCGGGGACAAGATCAAGATCTCCGGCTTCGGGAACTTCCAGGTGCGCCAGAAGAACGCGCGCGTCGGGCGAAATCCCCAGACCGGGAAGGAGATCGAGATCTCCGCGCGACGGGTGCTGACGTTTCGACCCAGCCAGGTGCTGAAGAGCGCCCTGAACGCCTCCGCCGAGGCCGCGGCTGCGGCGGCCGCCTCCGGCAGCGGCTCGGGGTCGGACGGAGCGGCTTGACCCGTCGGGGGCCGGCAGGTACACCCCCGCTTCCCCGCAGTTCGCCACATTGCCGAGCAGTTCCCGGGGCGTAGCGCAGCCTGGTAGCGCACCTGCTTGGGGTGCAGGTGGTCGCAGGTTCAAATCCTGTCGCCCCGACCATCTAAGGCCCCGGAATCAGAAAGGTCTGGTTCCGGGGCTTCTTCATGGGTTGGGTCGGAGTTGGGTCGCGCGGTGGCCGTGCAGGCGGACTCAGAACGTGACGCGGTAGAGGTGCACCGCGTAGTCGGCGGCGAAGTCGTCCTCGAACGAGCCGCCCACCACCGCTCGGGTGCGGGATTCGCCGATCACCGTGGCGGTCCCGCCATCGACTCCCCGCAGAGTGAAGGTGGCATGCGTCGCCCCTGGCCGCATTGCCACCGCGAAGACGTAGAGCGCGCCAGCCTGTCGCTTGACCATGACGTCCACCGGGACCGCACTGTTCTGCGAGGCCACCGTGGCGGCGTTGCCGATCGAGGGGGTGTTGAGCACCGGCGCCAGCGAGGTGACCTCGGCGTTGATCGCCTTGACTCCGGCCTTCACCGCCGGCTCGGACAGCAGCCCCGCCTCGATGAAGCTGGGGCTGAAGATGTGAGCGAAGTACCCGATCCCCGCCGACCCATGCACCAGCGACATCCACACCTCGGCCCGGATCTGCGCCGGGGTGGGGGTGCTGGCCGGATCGTCGATGCCGGTCGTCTCGATCCAGTTCCAGACCGGCTTGCTGTAGTTGCTGCCCTGGCGGAGCCGGTCGACTCCCACCGCGACCAGCCAGAGGTGACCCTTCACCGAGGCGTCGGTCTCGTTGAGCGGGTAGATGTCGAAGGAGACGATGTCCGCGCCCTGCTCGTACTGGGGATACATGTCCAGCCGGCCGGCGCAGGCGGAGCCCCGTCCGTACCAGCCCTCCCAGGCCACGCCCTGGCCGAGGTTGAGGTACACCGGTCGAGTGGGGTCGTTGGCCTTGAAGCTGGCGTAGATGCCCTGGATGACGGTGGGGTCGATGCACGGGCCATAGCCGCCCTGTCCATCGGGCTGGGCATTGTCCGGTTCGTCCTGCTGGGTCCACCCCTGGATCGCCGGGTCGCCGAGGTGGCTGGCGTAGACCCCCGCCTGATCGCACAGGGCGGGGACCCCGGCGTCGGCCAGGACTGCCAGCTGGGCGTCAGTCGGACCCTGGTAGAGGCCGATGAAGGTGTTGATCCCGATGTCGGCGTAGGCCCGGGCGTTGGAGGGACTCTGGAGCCAGACGGCGATGGGGAAGAAGCTCGGGTCGGATGGCGGCCCGTGAGAGAACCGCGCGTAGACCTGAGGCGGATTCTCCCAGGGGAGAAACGCGTCCCCGGCGTCGGGTGAGCCTCCATCCGGACGGCCGCCGTCGCCGCCGTCGCTGCCACTCCCCGCGTCGCCGCCGGTTCCCCCGTCGGACCCGAGACCGTTGCTCGCCCCATCGCCCGCCGTGCCCGTGCACGCGGCCAGCGCGACGCCGAGGAACGCGCCCAGCAGCCCGAGTGCTCGAAGGGAATCGCCTCGCACGTTCCAATCGTAGTGCCGTCCTTTCCAGCAGGTCTCCGGAGCCCAGGTGCGCCCTGGACCCACGTTCTGGTGACGGGCTTCTACGCTGGCGTGCTCACCCGGCGACGAGCTGCTGGCCGCCGTCGATGTCGTACGTCGCCCCCGTCAGGGCGGTGTTGGTCATGACGTGGACGGCGAGCGCGGCGACGTCGGCCGGTCCGACGACGCGCCCGATCGGCAGCGTGGCGCGGAGCTGATCGCGGCGCGCATCGAGCCCAGCTCCGAGGAGCGACGCCGACAAGGGTGTGTCGACGAAGCCGGCGGCGATCAGGTTCACTCGAACCGGGGCAATCTCCAGCGCCAGGTTGGCCGTCAGCGCGGGGAGTGCCGCGGTGAGCGCCCCGATGATGGAGAGACCGGCGCCCCGGTGACGGCCCCCGGTGCCGCCCATGAACAGCAGCGTGCCCGGGGGTCGCACCTTGTGGGCAGCGTGGCGGGCAACACCGAGCATCAGCATGGGGTGCTCCTCGAACGCACGGCGTGCCTGCTCGAAGTCCATCTCGGCCAGGGGCGCGTAGTAGGGACGACCGGCGGTCACCATCACGTGATCGATCGGCGCCGGAAGACGCTCGAAGAATCCGGCGAGGGCAGCGGGATCGCTGGCGTCGAACGTCGCGGTGCCCACCGCGCCGAGCTCGGTTGCCGCGCGCTGCAGCCGCTCGGGATTTCGGCCGGTCAGGATGACATCTGCTCCCTCGGCGCGTGCACGTCTTGCCGTCTCCAGCCCGATGCCGGCGCTGCCGCCGATCACCACGACGGTTTGCCCGAGCAACGCCGGCTCGCGCCTGGCCGACGGGGTGACACTCTTGGTCGTCATCGTCTCTCCTTCCGTCCGCTCGCCATGGGCGCGCTCGCGCCGACCTCTACCACCCGTTGCTGGGCCGATTGGTGTGGACTCCGGTGGTTGGGGGCGTAGCGTCATCGGCTGGACGAGGGCCGAGGCGAAGTAGCGCGCCGACCGCCGCGGCCATCTGCGAGAGGCGTTCCCGACACCGGATGGCAGGATCAACACCGGCGCTTCTGCCCGGCACGCGAGCGGCTAACCTCTCGCGCTCGCGTGTTCGATCGGTGGATTGCCTTCTGTCTGCAGAATCGAGCTGCGGTGCTCGGTGCCACCGCCGTCATCGCGGTGCTCGGCTGGGTGTCCTTTCGCCAGCTGACGGTGGAGGCCTTTCCCGATCCGACCGACACCCAGGTCCAGGTCATCACCCTCTACCCCGGTCAGCCCTCCGAGGAGGTGGAGCGGCAGATCGGCCTTCCGCTGGAGCGGGCACTCAACGGGACGCCGGGGCTCGCGCGGCTGCGGAACCTGTCCCTCTTCGGGCTCTCTTTCGTCACCCTCACCTTCCTCGACGGCGTCGACGGATTGGCCGCCCGGGCCCAGGTCCTCGAGCGGCTGCGCGCCGCCGAGCTTCCCGACGGAATCGTTCCCCAGCTCGGCCCGTTCGCCACCCCCATCGGCGAGGTGTACCGCTACACGCTGGAGGGCGCCGGCGGCGACCCGCGACTCCTCCGTACGCTTCAGGATTGGGTGGTGCGGCCCATGCTTCTCAGGGCCAACGGGGTGGCCGACGTCGTCAGCTACGGCGGGCTGGTCCGGGAGATCCACGTCCAGCCCGATTCGCTGCGCCTGGCGGCCTTCGGCTTGACGCTCGATGACCTCGAGCAGAGCATCCGGGCCGGCTCGCTGAACGCCAGCGGCGGGGTGCTGGAGAAGGGTGCCGAGCAGTTCGTCATCCGCAGCGACGGCCTGTTCCACGGCATCGACGACGTGCGCTTCGTGAGCGTGGCGAGCCGCGAAGGCACCCCGGTCTTCGTCAAGGACGTGGCCGACGTCGCCGAGGGCTGGGCCCCCCGGCAGGGGGTGGTGAGCCGGGGCGACAACCAGGACACGGTGGAGGGCATCGTGCTGATGCGCCGGGGCGAGAACCCCTCGGTGGTCCTGGCGCGGGTGCGCGAGGCGGTGGATGCCGTCAACCGCCGGCTCAAGGCCGACGATGTCCATGTCGAGCCGTTCTACGATCGAACCGAGCTGGTCGGCACCACGCTCCGGACGGTCGGTCGGAACCTGGTCGAGGGCGCGCTGCTGGTGACGCTGGTGCTCTTCGTCTTCCTCCTGGACTTGAGAGCGGCCCTCATCGTCGCCGTCCTCATCCCCCTCTCGCTTCTGACCTCGTTCATCTACCTGCGCCTGCGGGGGATGAGCGCCAACCTCCTCTCGATGGGGGCGGTGGACTTCGGGGTGATCGTCGACGGTGGAGTGGTGATCATCGAGGCCATCCTGGCGCGGCTCGCCCTCTCGCACCGGCGCGAGCCACCGCTGGTCGCCATCCAGGAGGCGACTCGAACGGTGGTGCGTCCGACGGTCTTCGCGCTCCTGATCATCATCGCCGCCTACCTCCCCATCTTCCTCCTGGAGCGGGTGGAAGGCCGGATCTTCGCCCCGATGGCGAACACGGTGGTGGCGGCGCTCTCCGGCGCCCTGTTCTTCTCGGTGACGCTCGTCCCGGTGCTCGCCGCCATGGCCTACCGCGGACCGTTCCACCACCGTGAATCACCGGTGCTGCGCGTGGCGGCACGGGCCTACGACGCCACGTTGCGGTTCTGCCTCGCTCGCCCCTGGCGGGTGCTCGGTGCGGTGGCATTCTTGCTCGTTGCCGCGGCCCTGACCCTGGGGCGCCTGGGAAGCGAGTTCCTCCCCGAGCTCAACGAGGGGGCGCTCTACGTCACCTTCACCCTTCCCTCGAACGTGTCGCTCGACCAGGGCCGGCGGCTCGTTCCCCGCATCACCGAGATCCTCACCCGGAAGCCGGAGGTGGAGAGCGTGCTCTCCCAGCTCGGGCGGCCCGAGGATGGGACCGACGCGACGCTGACCAACAATCTCGAGTTCTTCGTCAGGCTGAAGCCGCCCGAGCAGTGGCCGGCCGGGATCGACGACCTCTCCGACGTCATCGCCGACCTGGGACGTGAGCTGGACGCCATCCCGGGAATCGAGGCGAACTTCAGCCAGCCCATCCGCGACAACGTGAACGAGAACATCAGCGGCCAGTTCGGGCAGATCGCGGTGAAGCTCTACGGGGCAAATCTGGTGGCGCTGCAGGCCCAGGCGGAGAAGGCGAAGGCGATCATCGCCAAGGTGCGCGGGGTCGCCGATCTCGGCATCGTGAAGAGTGGAGAGGTGCCGCAGATCCAGATCACCCCCGACCGCAAGGCGCTGGCCCGCTACGGGATCCGCCTGGGCGACTTCCAGCGGGTGTTCCAGACCGCGGTAGGGGGGCGGCCGGTGGCGGACTTCTGGGAAGGCGAGCGCCGCTTCGACGTGGTCATGCGCCTTCCCCTGTCGGCGCGGGACGACTTGCAGAAGATCCGCAGCCTCCGCGTGCCGGTGGAGGGGGGAAACCTGGTTGCGCTCGGCGCGCTGGCCGACGTCGGGACCGGCGTCGGACGGGCGAGCATCAACCGCGAGAACGGACGCCGCTACATCGGCATCCGGATGAACGTCCGGGGCCGGGACCTGGGTGGCTTCGTGTCCGAGGCCAGGGCGAGGCTCGAGCGCGAAGCCCCGCTTCCCACCGGGATGGCGATCGAGTGGGGAGGCGAATTCGAGAACAAGGAGCGCGCCATGGCCCGGCTGGCGATGGTGGTCCCGGTCGCGCTGATCATCACCCTGGTCCTCCTGTTCAAGGCCTTCGATTCGCTGACCCTGGCGGTGCTGACCCTCCTCAACGTCCCCCTGGCCCTGGTGGGAGGTGTCTTCGGCCTCGCCCTCGCCGGCTTCCCGCTGAGCGTCGCCGCGGTGGTGGGCTTCATCGCCCTGATCGGACAGGCGGCGCTCAATGGGGTGCTGGTGATGTCGGCCATCGCCGACCGTCATCGGCGCGGCGACCCGCTGCAGGTGGCGATCCTCGAGGGAGCACGGGAGCGGCTGCGCCCGGTGCTGATGACCGCCTCGCTGGCAGCTCTGGGGCTCGTCCCCGCGGCGCTGTCGAGGGCCATCGGCAGCGAGACGCAGCGGCCGCTGGCGGTGGTCATCGTGGCCGGCACCGTCTCGGCGTGTCTGCTGACCTTGATCGTGCTTCCGGTGATGTTCCAGCAATGGATCGGCCGGGCGACCAGCCCCGCCGAGGAGCCGGCGCCCGAGGCCTCTCCGGACGCCGCGCCCGCCGGGACCTGAGCGTCAGCGCGTCGTTCCTCACAGGCGCCCAGGGGTGAAACGGACCCGCCCGCGCCAGGCTCGTCCGGTGCCCTGTGCCTTGCGGGCCCGGGAGCACGTGTGGAAGCGTTCACCCGTCTGGACCGGGGGTCAGCGGATGTCGAACGACCGACGTGAGTTCCTGAAGGCCCTCGGCGTCACTGCGGCCGCGGTCGCAGGGACGGGCTGTGGAGTCGCGGCAGCCGAGGCCGTGGGTGGGGGAGCCGATGCGGCCGCGCCCGAGGCGACCGCCACGGTCGCGAGCGAGGAGGCCGCGCTGGCCTTCCGCTCGCGTGCCACCGCCAAGTTCGGGCTGGAGCTGGACGGCTCGTTCGCCGGCTGGATCCAGTCCACGGAGGGCGGAAACGCGGCGGCCGACGTGGTGACCGAGAAGGTCGGCGCCGACGGCTTCGCCAAGAAGCATCTCGCCGCGGTCAAGTACGAGGACATCACGATCAACTGCGGCGCCGGGATGAGCAAGGCGTTCTACCAGTGGATCCAGGACACCCTCACCCTGAAGGCGACGCGGAAGAACGGCGCGGTGATCGAGTCCGACTACAACGCCCGGGAGCTGACTCGTCTCGAGTTCTCCAACGCGCTCATCTCCGAGGTGGACCTGCCCGCGCTCGATGCCAGCTCGCGCGCCGCTGCCAAGATGACGGTGAAGTTCTCGCCGGAGTTCACCCGGACCAAGAAGGGCAACGGGCTGGCGATCAAGTTCGAGATCGCCGCGGACAAGTGGCGAACCTCCGACTTCAAGCTGAAGATCGACGGGCTCGACGATGCGACCTCTCGGGCGCTGAAGATCGAGGCCATCACCATCAAGCAGAAGGTCGTGGAGAACGCGGTCGGCGAGCAGCGCGACTACCAGAAGCAGCCGGCGGGGGTGGACTTCTCCGACGTCGCGGTCACCGTCGCCGAGAGCCACGCGCAGAGCTTCTACGACTGGGGACAGGACTTCATCGTCCAGGGAAACAACTCGGACGACAAGGAGCGGGGCGGGACGCTGGACTATCTCGACACCCGCCTCCGTCCTCTGTTCACCCTGACCTTCAGCCACCTGGGGGTCTTCCGGGTCGCCCCGGTGAACTCGAACTCGGCCGAGAAGTTCCGCACCATCAAGGCCGAGATGTACTGCGAGCGGATCGCCTTCGGCCTGTCCGGCAACGACTGACGTCGACCGGTTCCCGGGTCCGGCTCAGGCGACCAGCAGCCCCACCTGGACCAGCCGGTCGACCGTCCGATCGAAGGACCCGAGCAGGAAGCTCCTCGCTTCCTCGAGGGATGCCGCCTGCCGTCCCTCGGGCATCCGGATCTCCGCCGGGTCGGAGAGGCACCGGGCGACTTCCTCCCGGAGCGCGGCCCGGGTGCGCGAGCCGTCGGCCCAGCCGAGGAGCCGGGCGGTGGGCTCGTCGTCCACGGACATCGTGGAGTGGTAGAGCCCGGTCACCCGCCGGCGTCCCGCGGCGACTTCCCAGCGGGTGAGCGCGCTGGCCGTGGGGTTCTCCCCGGCCGGTGGAATGGCAGCGGGGGTGTGGAGATGGAGCTCGATCAGCCCGGAGGCGTAGGCCCGCAGCAGCATCGCCCCCAGCTCCAGCGCGGCGTCGGGCTCGGGCAGGCCAGCCGCCTCCTCCGGGACTCCGGCGAGCGCCAGGCGGAGCAGCTCGTCGAAGGGGATGGCCCGGGGCCACCGCTCGCCGAGGAGCAGGAAGGCCGCCTTGGCCACGGGCCAGTCGGTGCGGAGCGACGCCCCCTGCGGATGGACGAAGCGCTCGGGCGTGCGCTGGCCGAGGTCCACCCGGTCGGTCTCCGGCCGCGACGGGCCGGCGACCAGGAAGCGCCGGGCCAGCTCGGGCCGGAGCGAGAGATCCAGCGGCGTGCCCTGGTGACAGAGGAGGGTTTGCCGGAAGCACCGGCACTTGAGGAAGTCCAGGTACTGCTCCCGGGCGATGCGGTTGCCGCCGAGCTGTCCGAGCGTCCGCGAGACCTCGGGCTGGAATCCCCAGTCGAGCATCTCGTGGAAGTCGGCCTCGGAGAGGTACTGCAGGCCGTGCCGCGCGGCGCGCTCGGCGAACTCGTGGAAGTAGACCGGGAGGTTGTGCTCCTCCAGGGTGTCGTGGAGCAGGTAGTTCCCGTCCACGGTGAGGAACCGCTCCAGCTCGGTGCGGAGGAGCTGGCCGTAAGCGTCGGGCTTCGACTGTGACTCGGCGACGAACCGCGCCAGGGCGATGCCCTGCTCCAGGACGCGGGCGGGCTCGTCCACGCCGCGGACGTGGAAGAGCATCATCTCCCGGACCATCTGACGGAGGTGGTTGCCCGGGTAGGTGTTGTAGCTGACGAACGCCACCCCGCCAGGCGAGAGGTGCCGGCGGCAGGCGGCGAGCAGCGCCTCCTGCACCTCCGGCGGCACCCAGGAGTAGACGCCGTGGGCGATGAGGTAGTCGAAGGTGCCCAGGTCCTCGGGTAGCTCGGCGATGCTCCGCTGGAGGAAGCGGACGTTCCCCAGGCCGAGGTCGGCGGTCATCCTCCGGGCGCGCTCGATGGGTGCACCGGCGCGATCCACGCCGACGAACTCGCTCCCCGGAAGATGGAAGGCCATGGGGACGAGGTTGCTGCCGTCGCCGCAGGCCAGCTCCAGGACGCGGCATCGCTCCACCGGAGCCGGCGTCATCCCCAGGAGCGTGGCCTGCACCGCCAGCCGGTCGGGATGGGTCTGCCGCTGGGCGAACGTGGGGTAGGGGACCGTGTCGTAGGAGATGCGCTGATGGGCCGCCGCGGTCATGCTGGCCCGGGAGGCTACCTCAACCGACGCCGCTGGCGGCCGTCAGCGGGCGGGCTCGGCGGGCTTCGCCTCCACGGACTGCATGGCCTGCTGCGCGGTGATTGCCTGCAGGAGCTGGTTCACGTTCAGGGTCTGCAGCCCAACCCCGGACTTCCCACCGGGGACGAAGACCAGCTCCTTCCCGGTGAGGGCCTCGGCGATCTTCAGCTTCACCAGCGCCGTCCCGCCGCTTCCGGCCAGCGCCTCGTTTTGCTTGCGGACGCCCTGGGCCTTGGCCTTCTTCTCCGCCACCAGCGCCTCGGCCTGCTTCTGATTCTGGAAGAGCTGGGCATCGGCGCCGAGCCTCGCCGTGTCGAGGGCGCCCTGCGCGCCGGCGAGCGTCTGGTTCACGCTGCCCTTCGCCTTCTGGAGCTCGCTCTTCACCTGCTCGGCGGCGGCGCGCGCCTCGCTGCGCATCCGCTCGCTGTTCTGCTCCGCGAGCTTCTTGTCCCGGATGACCTTCTCGTACTCGGGGTTGAAGTGGTGCTCGCCGAGGATGACCTGCCGGACCAGCACGCCCTCCGGCTCGAGCACCGCCGCCAGCCGGTCACGGGCCTCGGCGGCCTTGGCGAAGCGCTTCTCGGAGACGTAGAACTCCTCGGAGCGGAGCGAGTTGAGCACGTCGCGGACGACGCTCCGGCAGGCGGGGCGGACCAGCTTCTCCTTCACCTCATCGGTGCTCTGGCCCACCTTGTTCAGGAGGTAGGGTGCGCGCTTCGGGTCCACGGCCCAGGCGACGGTCACGTCCACCCGGATGTCGTTTCCGTCGATGGTCTTGAAGAAGAGGTCGTCCTCGGCGGTCCGGTCGCCCTTCTTCGCGTCGCGGAGCATCACCAGATTCTGGAGCGAGACGTCGAAGGTGTGCCAGTCGGTGAGGAAGATCGGAAAGAGGTAGGTCGCCCCCGGCGCGTAGACCTCGGGCTGGATCCCGGGCTTGCCGAGGAGCCCGCCCAGGGTAGCGCGGCGGGTGAGCACCCCCACCTCGGTGCTGTGGGTGTTGTGGCAGGTGCAGCCCGCCAGCGGCATCGCCAGGAGCAGCGGCCAGAGCAGCCGGCTCATGGTCCACCCTTCACGTCGAAGCGCTTGAGCGCCGAGCGCAGGTCGAGCGGATTGACTCCCGACTCACCATCGGTGGGCACGATGATGACCTTCGTGCCGCGGAGCACCTCGGCCATCTTCAGGCCGACGAGGTTCTCGGCGCCCACGCCCCGGAGCGCCTCGTTCTCCAGCCGGGTGCCCTCCGCCTCGGCCAGCGAGACAGCGAGCTCTCCCGCCGCGCGCTGGCGGCGCGAGTAGAGGTCCGCCTCGGCCTCGAGCTTCTTCTTCTCCGCCTCTCCGCGGGCGAGCTCCACCCGGATGGCAGCCTGTCCCAGGGCCACGACGCGATCGCGCTCGGCGGTGGCGGTCGCCAGCTCCGCCTCGGCGATGTTCTTGAAGACCGTCTGGTCCTGGATCTTCCGCTGCTCGATCGCCTGCTGATAGCGCGCGTCGTAGACGTAGCGGCGGAGGAAGATGTGCATCACCCGGATGCCGTTGGGAACCAGCTCGGTGTTGAGCTCCTCGCGCGCGGCGCGGGACCGGACGGAGCGCTTGGTCACGTCGTAGAACTCCTCGGCGTCGAGCTCACCCAGCCGCTTGCGGAGGATCTGCTCGGTGCGAGGAATGACCAGTGCGTCCTCGTACAGCTTTCCGGGTCCGATGGTGGTCAGGACCTTGTACGGGTCCTCGATCCGGTAGAGCACCGAGACGTCGACGGTGACCGTGTACCCCTCCGAGGTCTGGATGTTGATCGCCGGGGTGACGCGCTTGTCGTCCTTGGGCCGCTCGGTGGGGTCGTTGCTCAGGTCGAGCGACTGGATGTCGGTGGGGAAGAGGTGGAGCCGCTCGGTGCCTGGGCTGACGAAGTGGAGACCCGGGTAGTAGACCTCGGGGAGAATGCCGGTGTGACGGCCGACGGTGACCTGCTTCACCGCGAACTCGTTCGGCCGCACGTAGACCGTGCACACGCCCCAGACGATCAGGACGAACACCGCCGCGGCCGCGATCAGGTAGAGCTTGCGCCCCGGTCGCTGGCCGAACACCCGGCGACCCGCGGCGCGGAGATCGAAGCGACGCCGGGACATGCCTGGAGGCACCTGCATCGGCTGCACGGCTCACCCCTTCTGCCGGACGGACTCCCGGCCCGCGGGCAGGGCGGGGGCGGAGGTCTCCGGCGAGGACAGCGGTTGGTAGAGCTCCAGCTTGGCCTCGGCGTCCTGGAGGTCCTCCACGATGGCCTGCAGCGCGCGGCGGTGGCGGCGCCGGTGCAAGGCGATCTGGAGGTCCGGCAAGAGCGGCGCGGCGAGACCCATGGCGAAGATGAGGAGGTCCCAGGTGGTGGGAATGGGAATGAACGGGGCCTTCACCAGGAACGCGCCCACGCACAGGCCACCGAGCGCCAGGACCACCCGAGAGAGGAGGTCTCCGCCTCGCCACAGGCCGTAGCCGCGCTGCTCGAGGTCGGTCTCCCGCTTCGCCTCGACCAGATACCGGGGCAGGGCGATCTCCTCGATCTTCTCCTCCACCCGGGCGAACCAGCCCGGGTCGTCGAAGGACTCGAGGAAGCTGCGCCGGACGTCCTCCAGCTCCGAATCAAACGCCTGCCGGAGCTGCTCCTCGACCTGGAACGACCAGGGGCCGAGGCCAGGGCGACGACGCTCGGCGGCGGCGATCAGCACGCCGGTGAGGAAAGGAAGCCGGAAGCGATCCGGGTACATGAACGGCGCCAGGCTAGCACCCAGCGCCGCTCCGGAGTGCGACGCTGGTGCGTCCTCGAGCAGGCGGGCGCCTTCGCTCACCCCAGCGGGGGCGCATCGCCGAGCGAGATGCCCAGCTCGCGGCAGGTCCGGACGGTGTCGCTGTCCACCGGGACGGTCTTCCGGCGGGACGCGGCGCCCTCGAGCGGGACCGCCACCATCCCCTGCGGCGGCTGGTAGGCCACCAGGACGTTGCGCTTGCCCTCCGCGAGGAAGCGCACCGCCGCGGCGCCGTAGCGGAGGGCCACCAGCCGGTCGAACGGGGTGGGAGAGCCGCCACGCTGCAGGTGGCCGAGGACCAGGGCCCGGGTCTCCTTCCCGGTGCGCTGTCCTACCTCATGGGCGACCCACTCGGCGATGCCACCGAGCAGCGGCTCTTCCCGGCCGACGGTGGACTGCACCCGGGTGGTGAGCTGGCCACCGACCGGCTTGGCGCCCTCGGCGGCGACGATGATTCCATAGGACTTCCCGCGGCGCTCGTTGGAACGGATCTTCGCGCAGACGTGCTCCAGGTCGAACGGCACCTCGGGGAGGAGGATGACGTCGGCCGAGCCGGTGATGCCGGTGTGCAGGGCGATCCACCCCACGTAGCGGCCCATCACCTCCACCACGAACACCCGCTGGTGGGCGCTGGCGGTGGAGTGAAGCTTGTCCACCGCGTCGGTGGCGGTCGACACCGCGGTGTCGAAGCCGAAGCTGTAGTTGGTGTCCGCGAGGTCGTTGTCGATGGTCTTGGGGACTCCCACCACGGGGATGCCCTTGGCTCCGAAGCGCGCGGCGAGCCCCATGCTTCCGTCTCCGCCCACCGCCACCAGCGCGTCGAGCTGCAGCGCGCGAAAGTTCCGCACCACCTCGTCCGAGACGTCAACGAAGGTCAGCTCGCCGGTGGGGCCCTTCACCGGGAACCGGAAGGGATCGGCCCGGTTGGTGGTGCCGAGGATGGTGCCCCCCCGGTCGACGATCGACTCGACGTGTGCCGGGGTCAGGCGGAACGTCTTGCTCGGGTCGAGCAGGCCGGCGTACCCGGTCTGGATGCCGTAGACCTCCCAGCCTCGGTGGTGGGCCGAGAGCACCACGGCGTGGATGACTGCATTGAGCCCGGGAGCGTCGCCGCCGCCAGTGTTGATTCCGATCCGCATCGGTCCCCTTTCGCCTTCACTCTCCCGGCCGGTGGGCATGCGGTGGATGCCTGGCCCTTCGACCGTTGTCGAGGAGCCGGAGCAGCCAGACCACCCCTGCGCCCCCGGCGAGCGCGGCGGCGAGGGTCACCGGGTGAAAGTGAAGGTCGCCCCAGGACGGGCCCTCGGCGAAGACGGCGTAGGCGACCAGCCCGCCCACGATGCCGCCGACCCCTCCGCCCACGAGCGTCCGCTGCCAGCCGACGGCTCGCCAGCGCCCCGCCGCCGCCAGCAGGACTGCCGCTACCACGCCGAGGAGCGCCGAGGTCAGGATCTCGAAGGTGGCCATGGGAGGCCTCCACCCTTCGGCAGAGCAATCCTCGTACCGAGAGCCTTGCCCGGGGAAGGTCAGCCGAGACGCGCAAAGCGTGCGCGTCCGAAGGCCCTCACCCCTCCGCCGGGCGCTCCATGGCGAGGCCTTCCACCACCCGGCAGCCAGGGAGCCGGGCGAACACCTCGGGGTCCACCCGGACCTTCGTAGATCGGCTCCCGCCGCCGACGACGACGGTGGGACGGCCGAGGACCCGGGCGTCGACGTAGACCTGGACGGAGTCGGGCATCCCGAACGGAGTCACGCCGCCGAGCACCATGCCGGTGATGCGGGCGGTCTCGTCGGCCGAGGCGAACGACAGCTTGCGGACCCCGAGCAGGTCGGCCACGGCGTGGTTCACGTCGAGGCGGGTGTTGGCGAGCACCAGGCACAGCGCATGGAGCTTCGGCTCGCGGCGGGTGGCCACGAGGATGGCGTTGGCCGAGTCGGCGGGGTCGATGCCGTACCGGGCGCAGAACTGGGCGGTATCGGCGAAGGCCGGGTCACAGGCGAGCACCTCGTACCGGGCCCCGGCCGTGTCGAGCGAGGCGCGGACGGCGGCCTCGATGCGATGGTCGTCGGCAGGGGAAGGGGCGTCGGTCATCGGTCCGGTGTCTAGCGGCCCTCGCCCCCCGACATCGACTCCGACCACCGGCATTCCTTTCCTGCCCGGCCGCCCGTGCTAGGACCGCCGGTCCCCATGCCCACGTCCCTGCTCCGCCGCAAGGCCGTGGAGGCCTGCCAGGCCGACGCCGACCAGTCCGAGCACCGGCTGAAACGCTCGCTGGGAGTGTTCTCGCTCACCGCCCTGGGCATCGGGGCGGTCATCGGCGCCGGCATCTTCAGCTCGCCGGGGACGGCGGCGGCCGGAGGCAGCTCCCACGTCGCCGCCGGTCCGGCGCTGGTCCTCTCCTACATCCTGGTGGCGCTGGCCTGCGGCTTCGCAGCGCTCTGCTACGCCGAGATGGCGTCCATGGTCCCGGTGGCCGGCAGTGCCTACACCTACGCGTACGTGACGCTGGGCGAGTTCCTGGCCTGGATCATCGGCTGGGACCTCATCCTCGAGTATGCGGTGGGGAACGTGGCGGTGGCCGTCAGCTGGGCGGACTACTTCAAGACGCTCCTGGCCGGGCTGGGTCTGCGGCTGCCCGACTGGCTGTCGACCACGCTGGACCATGCCCAGCAGACGCCAGGGCTTCTCGCCGCGGCGCCGCACATCCTGGGCGTCCCCGTCGTTCTCAACCTGCCCGCGGGGCTGATCGTGGCGTTGCTCACCGTCCTGCTGGTGCTCGGCATCCAGGAGAGCTCCCGGGTGAACACCGCGATGGTGCTCCTCAAGCTCTTCATGGTGGTGGGCTTCATCGGGGTGGGCGCGTTCTACATCCGGCCGGAGAACTGGACGCCCTTCGCCCCCAACGGGCTCCACGGCATCCTCAGCGGCGCCTCGCTCATCTTCTTCGCCTACATTGGATTTGACGCCGTCTCCACCACCGCCGAGGAGGCGCGGAACCCCCAGCGGGACATTCCCCGGGCGATGATCGCCACGCTCGGCATCTGCACCGTCCTGTATGCCGCGGTGACGCTGGTCCTCACCGGGATGGTGAGCTGGAAGGAGCTCGGGGTCGGCGACCCGCTGGCCAAGGCGCTCCAGTCCGCGGGTCTGCAGGCGCTGGCCGGTGTGTTGTCCTTCGGCGCGGTGGTGGCGATGACCGCGGTGTTGCTCGTGTTCCAGCTCGGCCAGCCGCGGATCTTCATGGTGATGGCCCGCGATGGGCTCTTGCCCAGCTGGGCGGCGAAGGTACACCCGCGGTTCCGGACGCCGTACGTCACCACCATCCTGACCGGCGTCTTCGTGGGAATCCCGGCGATGTTCGTGGACATCAACGAGGCCATCGAGTTCACCAACATCGGCACGCTCTTCGCTTTCGTCCTGGTCTCGGTGGGGGTCATCGTGCTCCGGCGCACCGACCCCGGGCGGCACCGGCCGTTCCGCTGCCCCGGAGTCCCCTGGCTGCCGCTGCTCTCGGTCATCGGCTGCGGGATTCTGATGGCCTACCTGCCGTTCATCACCTGGATGCGCTTCGTGGTGTGGCAGGCGGCGGGCGTCACGCTGTATTTCCTGTACGGCCGCCGGCACAGCCGGCTGGCGCGAGGAGACGGCACGTGGACGCCCACTACGAGCAGGTGATGGCCGCCCGGGAGACGCTGGCGGAGGGGCCGCCCCGGGCCTACTTCGCGTACTCGACCATCCTCGACCGGGCAGCGTTCGAGGAGTGGCGCCACCAGCACGGGTACGACTTCTTCCACCTGCCGCCCGCGGTGAAGGCCGAGGCGCTCGACCTCGGGCTGGTCTACGACTTCCCCTCCCGCTGGTGGGCCGGTCGGGTGGCGGGCCTGGAGGACCTTCCCGGCCGCAGCGTGCATGGGCTGCTGTTCGAGATCGCGCCGAAGGACTGGCCGATCATCCAGCACAAGGAGGGCGTCATCACCCACATGTGCGTCGAGCGCGAGGTGCGGGTGCGGACGGCGGCGGGGGAGCGGACCGCGACCGCCTTCACCACCGCCCCGGGGAGGAGGAGCCTGGACGGGCCGGTGAGCCCGCGGTTCGTCGAGGCGCTCGTCCGCGGCGCGCGGGCAGCGGGATTGCCCGAAGGGTGGATCGCCTCGCTCGGCGGCCCCGAGGAGACAGCGGACCCATCGTAGCCGGCGCGGGGGGAGTGGCGCCGGCAGCGGATTTCCCGAGCTCTCGCGATCGGTCGCCCGCCGGGCTGCTCCTCGATCGGGCAACGACGCGGGCTGTCAAACACTGCCCACGGTGTTGCTCGGCTGGGTAGGGTGCCGCGCCGATGCGGACCCTGACATCGATTCTGGTGGCCGCCCTTGCTGCCTGCAGCAGCGGCCTGGCGGTGACCGACGCCACGGCCCCGCCCGCGCGCCCCGGGGAGCGGCCCGCGCCTGATGCGCGCGACGCAGGCACCACGCCGACCCCGGGGCGAACGGCGCCCGGCACGGACCCGGACGGCGGACCGGTCCCCGCCAACCCCGACCCCGCGCCGACCCCGGACGCCGGCCCCGCTCCCCAGCCTCCGCCTCCCGCCAGGGCCGCCATCTTCCCGCCCGACAACCCCTGGAACACCCGCATCGACGGAGCCCCGGTGGACCCGAGCTCTGAGGCGTACATCGCCGACATGGGCGCGAACGACCCGCTCACCGCGGCCTGGGACGCGGAAGGCGACGGCATCCCCTACGTCGAGGTCGGTCAGGATCAGCCCATGGTCAGGGTCTCCTACTGGGGCTACCCGGACGAGAGCGACCCCGGGCCGTTCCCCATCCCCTGGCAGGCTCAGCCGGACCCGTCGGCCGACCGGCACGTCATCGTGGTCGACCGCGAGCGCGGCTTCCTCTACGAGCTCTTCCAGGGCTCACGCAGCGCCGATGGCTCCTGGAACGCCTCGAACGGGGCGAAGTGGAACCTCCGGTCGAACGACACGCGGCCCCTGCGCTGGACCTCCGCCGACGCCGCGGGCCTGCCGATCTTCGCCGGGCTCGTCCGCTGGGAGGAGGTGGACTCGGGGTACATCGGCCACGCGCTGCGCTTCGTGGTCGGCCACAGCCAGAAGGGCTTCGTCTGGCCGGCGACCCATGCCGCGGGCACCTGCCAGACCTGGTCGAGCTGTCCGCCGATGGGCCTCCGGGTCCGGCTGAAGAAGGACGTGGACATCTCCGGCTTCAGCTGGCGGATGCAGGTCATTCTCCAGGCGCTCAAGGAGTACGGGATGATCGTCGCCGACAACGGGGGAGGGACCAGCTGGTGGCTGTCGGGAGCGCCCGACCCCCGCTTCTCGGACGAGGAGACCCGCTCGCTGGCTCAGATCAAGGGCCGCGACTTCGAGGTGGTGAAGGCCGGGCCCATCACCCCGCAGTGAGCCCAGCCTCGGGCCAGCCAAAGCCCACCTCGGGGTAGAGCGCATCGGCGATGCGCAACAGCCGGGTGTCCAGCCGCCGTGCCCCGAGGGACTGGTAGAAGCCATGGGCCTGGGCGTTGGCCTCCAGCGCCCAGACCAGCACCGGCGTGAGGCGCTTGGCTGCGAGCCAGCCCATCGCCGCCTGGACCAGGGCCGTGCCGTGCCCGCGCCCCTGCTCGGCGGGGTGGATGTAGATGGCCTCCACCTCGCCCCGGAACCCGGTGGGGTCTCCGCGCGACGGGCCGGCGGTGCAGAACCCGAGGATGCCCGGACCGTCCACCACGTGGGTGATGCGCCGGCGGTCGGCCACGACGGCCCGCCAGCTCTCGGCGCTCCGCTCCACGTCCAGGGCGTCGAGGAACGAGTCGGGGAGGATCCCCCGGTAGGTCTGCTGCCAGGTGAGCACCTGGACCCGGGCGATGGCCGGCGCATCTCCCGAGGTGGCCTGCCGGATCTGGGGCGCCAGGACCCTCACGCGCTCTTCCGCTCCTCCCCGGCGTCGCGGGCGAAGAGCGATTCGAGCTCCCGGCGCGACCGCTCGGCGATCTCGATGAGCTTCTTCTCGTCCCGCTGGTACTGGAAGGATTCTTGAAGCAGCTGCTCGTCGTGCTCGCGGAACCGGTCCAGCGTGGCCCGGGACTCGGAGTAGCTGAATCCCAGCTCCTGAAGGACGTCGCCCGTCAGCTCGAGGCTGGAGAGAAAGGTCTCGCGGACCACGTGCTGGATGCCCAGCTCCATCAGCTGGTAGGCGTGAGCTCGGTTGCGGGCCCGGGCGAAGATGACCAGGTGCGGGAAATGCTCCTGCACCTCCCTGGCCGTCCGGAGCGAGGCCTGGACTTCGTCGATGGCCAGGACGAAGAGCCGCGCCCGGTCCGCCCGCGCCGCGCGGAGCAGGTCGAGCCGCGAGGCGTCTCCGTAGAACACCTTGTTCCCGAAGCGCTGGAGGAAGTCGATCTGCGCCGGGTCGGCGTCCATGGCGGTGAAGGGGATGCGCCGCGCCCGGAGAACCCGGCCCACGACCTGCCCGAATCGCCCGAAGCCGGCGATGATGACCGGGGTGTCCTGCTCCACGTCTCGATCATACGGCCGGTCGTCGCGGGTGCGGAGCCGGGGTGCCACGATCCGGTCGTAGGCCAGGGTGAGCAGGGGAGTGAGCGCCATCGACATGCTCACCACCAGGACCAGGATGTCCCGGAGCGGGCCGGAGAGGATCTCGTAGGAGACCGCCAGGCCGAAGAGCACGAAGGCGAACTCGCCCCCCTGGCTCAGGAGCACCCCCAGCTCCCAGGCTGCCGGCCAGGCCCCGAGCACCCGCCGCCCCAGGACGCCGATGGACAGCACCTTGAGGGCGGTCATCCCCACCACCAGCCCGGCGATGAGCCAGGGGCGCTGGAGCAGCAGCTCGAGCGCGACCGACATCCCCACCGAGACGAAGAACAGGCCCATCAGGAGGCCACGGAAGGGCTCGAGGTCGGCCTCGAGCTCGTGGCGGTACTCGGAGTCGGCCAGAAGCACGCCGGCCATGAACGCCCCGAGCGCCATGCTCAGCCCCACCGCGGAGACGAGGATGGCCGTCCCCAGCGCCGCCAGCAGGGCCGAGGCGGTGAAGACCTCCTGGCTGCGGGCCGAGGCGACCAGCCGGAACGCGGGCCGGAGCAGGGTGCGGCCCACCAGGACGATGAGGACGATGAGACCCAGGGCCTTCGCCGGCGGAACCCAGGAGGTGTCGACGCGGGCCCCCGCCGGCCCGAGGAGCGGCAGCACCGCCAGGAGCGGAATGACCGCCAGATCCTGGAAGAGCAGGATGCCGAAGGCGGTCTGGCCGCGCGGCGTGGGCAGCTCGTTCCGCTCGCCCAGCAGCTGCAGGGCGAAGGCGGTGGAGGACAGCGACAGCCCGAGCCCCGCCACCAGCGCCGCCTGCCAGGAGAGGCCGAGGGCGAGCGCACCCAGGGCCAGCAGCGCGCCGCTGAGCGTGACCTGTGCCCCGCCCACGCCGAAGACGCGCTTGCGGAGCTCCCACAGCCGGCGGGGCTGGAGCTCGAGCCCGATCAGGAAGAGGAGGAGCACCACCCCCAGCTCGGCCAGCTCGCCCACCTCCGCGACGTCGGGGATGAGCCGGAGCCCGTGGGGCCCGATGAGCACCCCGGCGACGAGGTAGCCCAGCACCGAGCCCAGGCCGAGCCGCTTGAAGAGCGGGACGGCGACCACCACCACGGTGAGAAAGAGGAGGGCCTCGCGAGTCCCGAGCATGCCAGGGTGTCCGGCTACGGGGAGAGGAACCACTGCACGGTGAGCGGGGGCAGATCCAGGGCGATCGATTCGGGCAGGCCATCCCAGGGCAGGTGCTCGGTCCGCACCGTCGAGGGGCCGCTCCGCTCCCGCCCACCGACCGCCGCGGCGTCGGTGTCCAGGATGCGCTGCCAGGTGCCGGGCAGGGGCATCCCCAGCCGGTACCCGGGCCAGGGCTGGTTGGCGAGGTTGGCGATGCAGGCGATGGCCCGCCCCGACCGGTCGAAGCGGAGGAACCCGTAGACGTTGCTGCTCGCCGAGTCGGCCTGGATCCACCGGAAGCCCTCGGAGCGGTCGTCCTGGACGGACAGAGCCGGGTGCTGGAGGTAGAGCCGGTTCAGCGTCCGGACCAGGGCCTGCACCCCGGCGTGCGCGGGCTCGGCCAGGAGGTGCCAGTCGAGGCTCCGGTCGTGGTTCCACTCTGCCGGCTGGCCGAGCTCGCCGCCCATGAACAGGAGCTTCCGGCCGGGGTGGGCCCACATCCAGGCGAGGAGCGCGCGGAGGTTCGCCGCCTTCTGCTCGTCGTACCCGGGCATCCGCCCCCAGAGCGAGCCCTTCATGTGCACCACCTCGTCGTGCGAGAGGGGGAGCACGTAGCGCTCGCTGTACGCGTACAGCAGTCCGAAGGTCAGCTGGTTGTGGTGGTGGAGACGGAAGAGCGGGTCGGCGGCGAAGTACCTCAGGGTGTCGTGCATCCACCCCAT
>Ga0335084_10000519_pt1 | contig 32845 bp, 33 predicted proteins | sample Lox_Sample_44_FD_206721 | JGI IMG/M metagenome (GOLD analysis project Ga0335084, IMG submission 206721) | Soil microbial communities from Loxahatchee National Wildlife Refuge, Florida, United States - Lox_Sample_4.4 | ecosystem: Environmental > Terrestrial > Soil > Wetlands | place: USA...
TGCAGGAAACGGTTACACTTACAAATATTATTTCAATAATTCTAGCATCCATTGGAATAATTTTCCTCAGAGGTAAGGTAAGTTCAATTGAAGAGCATATCAATCCCATACAAAAGCAAACCAAGAGGGGTACATTTCAGACCCTATGCGATTCCTGTAAACACCATGGATGCTGCACGTCATTTGCATCTCCTCTTCTGTTTCCCACCGACTTGAAGAAACTAGAAGAAATAGGCAAAGCATCTGACAAGTATATCATAGATGTCAAAATCCAAGGCAAAAACATAAAGGAAATCAGAAAGAAAGAGGGCTCATCAGAGTGTATTTTCTGGGACAACACGAACGAAAAATGTTCAATATATCAAAATCGCCCATTTGATTGCATGATTTATCCCTTTGACATATTTTTTATCGATGGAAGATATCAATGGGTAGTCTATTCGTGTAACAAAGACAGTAATTGGGAATGGAGTGAGGCATATCTACAGATGTATGAGAAAAATCCACAATTTTACGAAATTTTATCAAATATAGAGACGTTTTCAAATAGAGACAAGATCAATGAGTTGCCAAACTCTAATGAACTATCGTATACTGTAATTCGTCCAGTAAATGTCAAACTTGTCAATTCAGGATGATTACGCCAGGAATTATCTGATCTAGAGTTTGATTATGTATTGATATTCTGATACATAATGTTACATATCTAAAGAAATTGTTCCCAAAAGTGGCAGAGCAGCCTTTTATCCATTGAATTGATGTAAACAATTATGCATCACCAAACAATTTATCCACTCGAATCAAATCTGTGGACAACAGAATCACATGAAGAGGTTTCGAGACCAGAAGAATCTTTATCAAATGGCCAGAATATGCACATGCCTGAAGTGCCAGAGATAACAAGGATCATGCTAGAGAGCATCATTTTGAAAAATGCAAAAACAATGAATCAGCAAGAGCAACACGAATTTCTCAGAATTATGCATGAACTTCTTGATCTAACAACAAATCTCAGATAGTCATACGAATAGATCTCTGGTGTGTAACAACCCATTACACACAGATCTCTAAAGATGGTATGTACTATTCATACTGTAATATGACATCTGACGTAGCACATTTTTCAATTCTGGATGATGTGCCAGAAAGTAAGCCATATGATTATGAAATGCTTTTTGATAAACTAAAAAACGAGTTATCAAAATTTGGCTTGACCCCAAATCAGTCAAAAGTATATCTTTTCTTAGAAAAACATGGATCAAGTACTGCAACCCAAGTAAGTAAAAGTTTGAGAGTTCCAAGAACAGAAACATATCACCTGCTTACTAATTTACAAAACAAAGGAATCGTATCTGCAACATTCCAGCATCCAATCAAATTCTCCGCTTTAACACTTGACAAAGCAATTGGTGTGCTAATTAATGCTGAAAGAGAAAGAGTAAAGACGCTAGAAGCTCAAGAAAAGAATCTTGTCCAATTGTGGGATTCTATTCCAAACTTCCGTGTTAGCAAAGAGGAAATAAAAGATGGTAAGTTTCAGATGCTACAGGGAATAAATCAAATGACTGGTAAAATAAATGAAATGCTCACAAGTGCTAAGAATTCTATACAAGTATTAGGATCAGAGAAAGACTTTATGAAATTCTATCATGCAGGATTTTTGGAATTGGTGAGAGATTCAAAAGCTGAAGTACAACTAGTCTCATCGTCATCAAAGAAAACTGCGTATATTTTTTCAGGTAAACTAAAAGACAAAGTGAAAAGGATGCCATTAAAGGTAAAGGAAGATTTGTGCTTTATCATCAAGGATGACGATCAATTAATCCTGTTTATGAAGGGCTCTAACGAATCTCCTCAGAACATTGTATCCATGTGGACTGATTCGTATTCTATGGTGTATACACTAAAATTATTGTTTACATACATATGGTCCAACTCACGCTACCTCGCTTCTAGTGAGGACAAGCGAGATAAATCCTGATTGAATTACCAAAACTTTTTACAATATTAGCTGAAATGATATGCTTTAGAAATATCTGGTTGAATAAAATATGAACGTAGACAAAAATAATGTCATGAAAGTATTAACAACATGGGTAGTTGAAACAACCCTTTTGAAGATGGGAAAGATTGGCATAAGAACACTTGTAAAGACGACAGGGTGATTATTTTTGTCATTAGCTTACTCTACCAATAAAATCCAAAAATATCTACTGCTAAGTCTAGTATCCATCGGAATCATCATAATGTCATGTACCTTTCTTGGTAAAGAAGTGGTAAAAACCGCAACAGATCTTATTTACATTCCTGTTACAGGGATACTTGTAATTTTATCCATTATCATGGTACTAAGATTTGGAAAAAATGGAAGTTTTGCAAAAGCATGGCTTTTCTTTTTGGGTGTTTCTGTTTCGTGGTTTATTGCAGAAACTGCTTGGACAGTCCTTGAGCTGGATTATCATGTAGATCCATTTCCTTCAATTGCAGATTTGTTCTATGTTTTTGGCTATCCGTTTATGTTTTGTTTTCTATTTTATTATCTAAAACCTGTCAGAAAAGCAATAACAACGAAGATGCTATTGACAGCGATTTCAATATCTTCAATGATAGCAATTCCAAGTGCCTACATGGCATATGATTTTGATCCTAAGGTATCTGCGTTGGAAAATACGCTGGCAACATTCTATCCTATTGCGGACGCAATTATTTTTGTGCCTTCGTTAATCGGGATTGCACTATTCTTTAGGGGGCAAGTAAATTTCACATGGTCACTCATTTGTATTGGGATCACATTACAGGCCATAGGCGATACTGGATTTCAGGTCACTACCTTTACTAATACTTACTACACTGGTCATCCCGTAGACATCGTACTCCTATGGTCCTACGTCTTTTTCTCATTTGGATTGCTTGATCATATTCAAATTTTTAAAGAAACAAATCGTGGTTCGATAATCAAATAGCATTAGATTACAGGTTCAAAGACAAATTTTTCCTTACCGTCATAATCACAAAATACCAGTGTCAAAGATTGTCCTATTTTTAAATTAGATGTGGTTTGAACTCTGCCCATTATCCTAACGTTGTCCTCAAATTCTGCGATGCAAAAAATTTCATCATTTCTTTTGGCAAATTCAATTAGTTTTGCTGTTCTAGCCATATTCTTCCAAGTTACAGGGCTAAAGCAAGAATTACAAAAGTCACTAGACGGCCAAACCAACTTTTTACATTTTAAGCATTCACTACAAACAAAATTATTTTTCTTTAATTCTTCCTTAAATTTGCTCATGACTGCAGTATCAATACCGTAGATGATGTACCAGCAGCTGACATGTTATGCACAAGTCCGGTATTAGCATTATCTACCTGTCTCTTTCCAGCAGTACCTTGTAACTGTTGGAATATTTCTATAGTTTGAGCAATTCCAGTTGCACCCAATGGATGTCCACTGCCAATTAGCCCACCTCGTGGATTTATTTTTCTATCATAAGTATTATACAAGTCTCTAACATACACGCTTCCTTTGCCTCTGCGAGCGAATCCCAGATCTTCCAGCTCAATTATTTCACAGATACTAAAAGCGTCATGAAGTTCTGCCACATCGATATCAGAAGATGTTTTGCTAGAATTTTCGTATGCTTGTGCAGCTGAATAAAGTGTAGATTCCATTCTTGTAAGATTTTCATTTTTTGTAAAACTTGCAGATGTAGATTTTTGCCCTATTCCAGATATCCATATTGGTCTATCAGTAAAATTCCTTATCTTTTTCTCAGATGCAAGCAATATTGCGGCAGATCCATTGCATGACATGGAACAATCCAAGACTCGTAAATTATCTGTGAGCGGTTTTGATTTCATTATATCTTCTAACGAGAATTTCCTTTCAAAATAGGCATATGGGTTGTCCATAGCATTTCGATGATTAACAGCTCCCACATAAGCAATGTCCTCTAGAGTAGTTCCATATTGACGCATATGTGCACTTGCAAACATCGATGACCAGTAAATTGGATGCTTGTATTGACCTCTAGATTTGTCCCATTCCAATACCAACCCTGGATTGTCAATTTTTTCAGCTCCAACTACCAATGCCACGTCTGCAAGTCCAGCAGCAATGTAAGAATATGCTGAAACGATACTATTAGCACCTGAATTACACAAGCTTTCAACAGAATGCGACGTCTTGGGAGCAATTCCAGATAATTCAGATATTATGTTGGCCAGATATTTGTCATTAGAGTTAGTTGATGTAAGAACAATATCGATATCATTTTGTGACAAATTTTTTGTATCATTAAAAATGGGTTTAATCGATGATAGCATTAATGATTCTATTGAAATGTCATTCTTTGTGAATTTAGTCAGGCCTGATGATGCAATTCCTACTTTCAATTAATATCATCCTTAAAAGTCGAGACGACCAGATTAAAAGATTCAATCACATTTCCTACTGGATTAAACTGTAATATGGGGAGATCTATGCCAGCCTGTTTAAACCGCTTCACCTGGTTTATTGCCTCTTCTGGGGTTCCAGATATAGTTAATGCATTTACCATTGCATCTGTAACCATATTGTGATTCTCTTTAAAACCGGAATTTTGGTATTCAGAAAATATGTTACTTGTCTCTTTCTCATACCCGTGAGCACTTAGGAATTCACGGTAGATTTTACCAACTGAAACATAAAATGCTATGGTTTTTTTTGCTCTCATAACTGCTTCATCGGCATCATTTGATATACAAGTAATTATTTGATAGGTCACATCTAAATTTCGTCTACTCTGCATTTTTGGTATGATAGTCCTTAATTCCTCAATTGGTCGTAAATAAAAAATAACTCCATCTGCAATTTCCCAAGCAAGCTCTACCATTTTTTTATTTATTGCTGCCAGATAAATTGGAATATGTTTTCTATGTGGTTTTATTAACAAATCGAAATTTTTTAAATGAAATTGATTGCTTTGGTAATTAACTTTTTGTCCTGAGAAAGCAAGTCGGATTATCTTGACGTATTCTTGCATTCTGTTCACGGGGTTTTTAAATTCCATTCCATGCCAATCCTCGACAATAGCTTGACTACTAGTCCCCAGACCCAGAATCAACCTGCCCTCTGAAAGGATATCCAATGTAGCTGCTGCCATCGCTATCAAAGACGGACTTCTTGAATAGATATTGACAATAGATGATCCAATTTTTGGCTCTTTTGCTACCTGTGACACAGCTGACAGCATGGAAAAACAGTCCATCCCCCACGTTTCAGGTATCCAAATAGAATCAGGTTTATACTTCGATAAAATTTCTGAACATTGCATTATTTGATCAATTGTAAGTAGGGAACCTAAGCTGAAGCCTATTCTCAAAGTCAATCACAATTTTGAAATAAAGTTTTCATATCTAATTTCTTTCATGCCATTAACGCATTCTTCCATATCTTTATGTGAATCAATGGATTGCCAAAATACTTTTGTATATTTCATAGCATTTAGCTCTCCTTTTTGAGCCAACAATGGAAATAGAGTATTCTCAATGTTTCCTTTCCTTGGAAGGTATTTGAAAATGTCCTTATTTAGATAGTATATTCCTGTATTCATCCAGTGTGAAGAAATTTCAGGTTTTTCCTCAAATCGTTTTACTTGATTATCAACAATATGAACTACTCCAAAGGTGGTTCTAAGTGGAATTACAGCGATTGAATTTGCATGTGTTTTCAATTTCCTAAAGTCAATATTTGTAATAACGTCTCCATTTATCACAAAAAAATTCTTTTCATCGATATACTTTCGAGCCTTTTTCAGTGCGCCGCCAGTACCTAGAGGGACTCGCTCAATTGAATACTGGATTTTTATTCCAAAATCTTTTGTTTCTAAATAATTTATTATTTGCTCAGACAAGTAACCTGCACAGATTATTATTTCTTTGATTCCAAATTTCTTGAAATATCTAATCTGCCATTCTATGATTGGGATATCGCATACTGGGACTAGGGGTTTTGGCATGTAATCAGTTATTGGACGAAGTCTTTTGCCTTTGCCACCAGAAAGAATTACTGCTTTCACAATAACAAACTCTGGCATTTACAATTAAAGGATTTGTAAATGTCAAATGGTGCATAATGTTATCTCTGATTGATTCAGAATTTCATCAGGTTGATATTCAGAATAATTCAAGATAGGCTTGTTTTATCTACGGCAGTCCTTGGTTCTGTAAGGTAATAATGTAACTCTGTATAACATTCCACACAATAATCCTGCTCATTTGTATGTTCACAATTGTAAGTTTTTTTTGAATCTTGACCGCATTTTGAGCATTTGGCCATTTCAATATCTACCAAGCTATTTGGATTTTTTAATCTTTAAGCCACCCAATATGGCTATCACTATTCCAATAGCAAGTACTGCCCCAAACTCACGCATTCCTCTATCATTCATGGCAGATCCCTGCATTGCAAGAATTACTCCAGTTCCAATAATAATTAGTGCGCCTCCAGATATGATTAATCCTCCAAGTTTTGAAGATGGTTCTTTTCTTGTGATAAAGTATGAAATTATAAGCATTGCAGATGGAATTATGCCAAAGATGGATCCTCTAATGCTTGCATCCATTTGTAGAAATCCAGTTTTATCATTTCCTGAGGAGGCTACATCTGCACCATAAATAGCAAGCATGATTATTGAAATAGCAGACATTACTATTGCTGCCTTTAGTGCCATACTCTCACAGCTTTACTACAATTAATAAATCATGGGCACCGGTAAAATTCACAAGATAAAATATCATTCAGATTTGTCTTCATCTGAGGTTATTTATCAAACCAAATATGACATCTCCAAACAATATTTGGATGACAAACCCAGCAGTAATGTAAATCACATATGGAATTCCAGGTGTGACCCAGGTTTCAGAGTTATTACAAAAGGAAGTATTCTCTGCATGTCTAAATGATAAGTCCAGTCTTTTGTGATCCCCTTCTATTCTTTCTATTGCAAAACTATATTTTGGATTCTTTGCTTTATAACCAAGAAAAACTGCGATTATTTTATTGAGTCTAGTTTCATCAAACCCCTCAAAAATATTTTCCTTTCTTATCATGGCTACACCATTGCGTATAAGATTGGCAAAAATTGGCAATATTGAGATTATTGCTGCATTGGTCAGAGTTGTTAACGGACTTATCCACGTTCCATTTAGTGTAGATGATGGAGCTAATGCGGCTAGAACTATGAGACAAAACGCATCTGCGCCACCAAATATTCCCATTCTCCAGATGATTAGTGCTATTGGTGCAATTATCAATGAAATTCCAACTGTCCGCATTGTAGTCCATATGTCTGGACTTATCACCAACATTACTACAGAGATTGCTGCAAATACTATCCAATAGATATCATTAATTTCCCTTTTTCTTAAATCAAGAAACGATGCACCAAGCAACATTCCAAGCGCCAAAATAATACGTATGAAATTTTGGTCGTAGCTCAGGTCCAGCATTTAAGTTTCACCAAAAAATATCAATTTTGTCATGGTAAGAATTCATCATTGTTGTAATGTCAACATACACTGCTTGTTTTATAGAACCATAATTTTGCATATTAGTTATTTCCAATATCGGTAGATCAGTCTTATATTGTACATCAGTCAACAAATTCTCATGAAGGTGTTTTCCTCGATGCACAATCCAAAGACTAAAAGATATACAACTTACTATCTTCTGGTTCTCATAACAGTTACCATAAGTGTAGCTATAACAACTTTGTATCAGCAGGCTCATCTAGGACTACTCCAGAACATCATGCTGTATTTTGAGGGTTTTTTTGCACTTTTTATGTTGAGTAGAAGTGATTTTGTCTCAAAGAATTTCATGTCACATCTCTCAAATGCAAGAGGCTTCATAGGAAAGCAACTAACTTTGACGTAAATCTGCCATTCTTTCTTTTATGCCTGAAATTTTGTCTAAAAAGCTAGAACCTTCCAAGACACCATCAAGGACCCCTTTCTTCTTCAAAACTACAAAGGCTGCAGCAGCAGCGCCTGGAATGATAAATATCAAAGGACTCATTCCCAGAATGGTAAATCCACTTAGCGAATTATTCTGTTGAGATGCTGTTGAAGGTGTTGCTGACAGTAATGGTGGGTTGACTGCTATCTGCTTGGTGACGGTTTGAGTCTCGTATTGACCACCGGAAACGGTGGCGCTAATACTTAATGAATTAGGATCTGACACCATAATGGAAGCCACAGCTTTGCCATCAGTGTTAGTAGTTGAATCCATCTTCTGGATATTACCTCCAGTTATTTTCCAATCTACAGCAAGATTGTTAATGGGAGATTGATTATATGTAGCCTGTAAAGTAGCTGTAAAAGTAGATGATGGGTCTACGTGATCAAGTGCGTCAATGCTTATTGTTGGAATAAAGGCAGAAACTGGTAAACTAAATTTGGATAATGGTATTTCGTTTGCAAGTACTGATATCTCTGCATTGCCACCTCCATGGGTCGTTGCTTCAAATGTTGCATAATACGAACCCTTCTTTACTTGAACACTATCTGGTACTTCTATAACAGTTGGATCGCTTGATACCAATTTGAGATTAATGTCACTGTCTGTCACGGTTGGATTTTGTTGATCGTCTAATAATTCGGCAGAGAACAAGTATCTTGAGTTTGAGACTAGTTGGTCAGGATGATCAAGTAGAAGACTCTTTGGTTTAGAAACAGAAGTGTCCAGAGTGAACTGTGACGAATAGCCAGGAGATATGATGTTTATTGTTTGTGTTCCAGATTTTAATAGAGTAACACTAGTTATGAATACAGATGTGTCTTTTGGTACAGAAAGCGATGAAGCTTTAACCGTGTCATCAGTGGTAATTCCCATGTTGGAATCCTTTGCAAACGAATCAAGCGTGCCATTATTTGTCATGTAAATGGCAAGAGGGAAGTTCGTGTGAGGTAAGACTTTGCTAATTAATGGTTCAGTAGCAAGACTTAATGTTGCTACATTTGGAGCAGCTATTAAGGGCGTTATCGTTTGTGGCATGGTTGTTAAAACATTAAGTGTTGCAGCATAAGCCGAGCTTCCAGTCTGTGCAAAAATTAGCGCTGCTTGAGATCCTCTGTCCATTTGCACTTTTGATACAGAGACAGCATTCAGGTTCGAAGAATCAATTTGAATATCTAGATTATCATTTGCAATTATTGGGTTTGATGACTGATCTTCGAGATGGGCAACACCTATGAGTTCTTTGTTTCCTGTTTCTAGAATTGGCAGTATGTCTGCCCGCGCCATTTTGTTATCCATGACGACAGGTACACTATCGGTCGTAAATTGAGCTGAACCTGAAGATAGATATCCTTTTGCAGATACACTAACTGTAAAGGTTCCGTTAACGGCAGCACTAACTCCAAGCGGGACATATCCCCAATATGAGCCCTTACTAATTACAAGATTATCATTAGCGTGAACAAGAGGGCTTTGGCCACTTGTGTTAATCGGTGCACTAGTGGTTGAATTTGTCACTTGAACCGTAACTGGAATATCTTCTTTGGCTTGAACTGGATTACCTGAAGAGTCATGCAATTGAACTATCACATAGCTATTGGATGCGCTATACGCGTTAATTTTTTGTGGATATACGTATACTTGGATGGTTTCAGGCGAAATGTTCTGGACTGTAACCTGCGAAGATGTTGGTTGCATTGATGAGGAAGATGCAGTTATCGTAGCAGTTCCTGGCTGGGCAACATCAAAATTTCCAATTGCATAGTATGTCCCTTGTTTTATTACAATTTGATTATCCAATAGTTTTACGATCGAGCTGTCAGATGTGGTAAGAGTTACAGGTATATCCTTTAGTGCAATGACAGGTATTCCTTGGCTGTTAATTGTTTCTACTGTGACGTACCCATTTTTTGGTCCGGTCGTTGAAAATGCACTGGGAGTTGTTTTTGCCAGAAGGTCAGATGCGTCTCCTTGGGATTTGTATACAGTAATAGGGAATTCTTGTGATGAAAATCCTGGTGCCGCAAGTGCAACAACTGCATCGCCAGAACCTGTTGCATGAATTTTGATATTGGTAAACTTACCGGTCTCATCTTGCTCAACAGCAGTAATCTGAATTATTGAAGAATCAGAAGAGGTTGCTATTAATTTATTGACTGGAACGCCTGATGTTGAATATACTTGGATGATGCCATCTGTATTTTCCATGATCTTTGATGGAATGAGTCTTACTGCTAATTGTCCGTTATCTGCCTGTACATAATTTGTAACTAGAAACATTCCTAGAAATAAAAAAAGAAGCGCGTATCTCAAATTATTCATATCTTTATTGAAACAAAATATAAGGCCCCGTATGACATTTTGAATGACACACTCATGATGAGGGTGTCGATGGCTTTGTCAGAATAGCGCCTATGTTTATCACATGAAGTTGGATCATCCCAATAGATGCCATTGTGATTATGGTTAACATTATCGAATACATGAATCCCCCAGAGTATGCCCCTTTAGTAATTTTACCAATAAAAAGACCCGCTAGCCATGCCTGTGCGACTACAGCGATGGATACCACCTCTAACAAAGAGTTAGGCTGTTCTGGTTGTTGGGTAGGACGACCAAGATTTTTTTCCTGATTAATATCAGCAAATGAATCAATGGTCAATAGTGTAGTAAATCCAGTAATCACAATTAGCATAAACCCAACGATTACGTAAGGTTGTAGCATGTCCCGTTTAGTTTTAGATATGTTGTGAATTTTTTCACTAGCATCTGCCAGTGAATCCAATGTGTTTACGTTGCCTCCACCTGAAGTAATTATTTCAAACAATATTCTAAAACTAATCAATACCTGAAAATTCTTTACCTCATTTTGAAGAGTTTCAAACATGTTAGATAATGGAATTCCCCATTCTAGCTTGTTTGCAATTGAATTTGCCACAATGTTAAAAGATTTGAAATCTTTTCTTTTACAAGCATGTACGATACACTTTTCAGGCCCCATTCCTGCCTTTCGTGCCTCTGTGATATCTCGCAATATTTGTGGTGTTGCAGCCTCTGCATGAAGGTTAGCAACATATAATTTTCTGAATTTTAACGCAGGCCAAATAGAAGCTGCTACAAGAGAAATCCCTAGAATATATGCATTAGCATGTAGACTAGAAAGTAAATTAGTTCCCAGTAATATCATTGCGATAAGAAATGGAGGCAAGCCAAACTTTAAGATCTTTTTTATTTCAAGTTCTGGAATGTTTGATTTATTCATGTTCTGTACTATTTTCATAAATGCAATGGAAATTACTGGCGAGAAAATCAATAGCATGTATGGAGGATCAGAGCCTGTGCTGCTTGCAGAACCTGTCATTGGGTTTGAACCAATAGCTGCAATTAAAATAAAGACTGCCAATATTACTATCTGCATTGTTAGCCATGCGTGTACTATACCGCTTAGTTTTTCCACAGATTGTTTTTCTAAATTTTCAAGCCTATCATAAGAGCTTAACATTTTGCTCTTCAAATAATTGACTACGTTACCTCCACTTTGAATGGCGGATACGTATCCACTTAGAAACTCACCAAGTGCCTTGGAGGATGGTTTATCTTTTGCTTGACTTAATGCGGTAAGAGGGTCAATTCCAAGCATATCTATTCTCTGTAGAATCTTGATTGATTCGCTTCGAATTACTGGCAAGAGATTGATCTCTTTTATTTTTTGTAACATAGTGTATGGTCCAAGACCGCTTGATGCTAGCAAGGACATTATGGTGATAAAATATGGCAGTTCCCGGTCTATCTTTTTGCCCTGCTTTTTCTCATAATCAGCTTTATCGAGATTTTTTAAAGAAAGCAAAAAGTTAAACTCCTATTTCCATTTTCTGCATCAAAGAATCTGGATCTCTATAATATTTTCCAACTATCTCTGCAACTTTCTTATAGTTACGAATATCATTTTCAAGCATCCATTTTAGAATTGAGATTCTTTTTTGATGTTCTTGAATTAGTTCATCAATTTCTCTACCGGTAGCCTCAGCTATCCTCTTAAACATTGGACTGTCCTTCAAGTTGTCATCAAAGTAATCTGTTTTAGGATTCCATGAGTATGCGGGGTGAGATTCTGTTGCAGAAATTATTTCTGAAACTGCTATAGCTCGTCTGCTACTTTGACCTGTTGTACTTTCTTTTACTCTTCTTATAACTACAGCACAGTTCATCAGAGAGATGTAAGCAGGAGGAATGTCCATTGGTTTCTGTTGTAATCTTTTTACTGCAGATTCCAGACTATCAGCGTGCATAGTACACAGACCACCGTGACCTGTTGCCATGGCCTGGAACATAACATAGGCTTCAGAACCTCTAATTTCTCCTACTACGATATAATCAGGTCTATGTCTGACTCCTGCTCGGATTAAATCATACATACCGATTTCACCTTCACCACTCAGACCAAAGCCGCTTCTTGAAACTAATGTAAACCAGTTTTCGTGATTTATGTTAATTTCAGCGACATCTTCCACTGAAAATATCTTATAGTCGGGATGGACAAGACCTGTGATTGCATTAAGTATTGTTGTTTTACCGCTACCTGTTGAACCAATTATTATAAACGACATTTTTGCTTCAACCAACATCCATAGATATGCCGCGATTGAGATGTTTATTGTACCAAATTTTATCAAATCAATAACTGTATACGGGTCTTCTCTGAATTTTCTTATCGTAAAGCTTGTTCCTTTCGGGGTTACCTCTTTTTGATAAAGAACAGAAATTCTGTGATTTCCTTGTAACGCCAAATCCGAGATAGGAAAAGCTGAGCTAATGTGCTTTCCTGCTCTAAAAACAATTCTTGCTACAAATGAATTCAGATATTCATTTGATGGGTATCTGATATTAGTTGGGATGCTGTCATAATTTCTGTGCCAAATAAATATCGGTTTTTCAGTACCACTGCAGCTGATATCTTCTATGCTTATATCATGCATGAGCGGATCTATTAGTCCAAATCCATCAATATCCCTTTTCAAATAATACTTTACTTTCTCCATGCTAATGCTAGAGTGATTCAAAAACATCTTTTCGTTTTCTTTTAGAACCGTATTCAGGTGTTCGTCAAAATTTTGATGCCCCTTTGATTCTAAAGGAGATTCTAGACTTTCTTCAATGAGTTTGTACAACTTTTGAAAAATCATTGTCTCTTCACTGTTAAGTCTGAGCTCGTCTACAAAATACACATATGTAGATTTTTCAGTATTGTATAAAATATACGCATAACTAAAAGGTGGTTGTAATGGATATTTTTTTACAATTTCATAACCTTGCGGTATTTGTGCTTGACCTTCATCAATAATCTGATTTGTAAGGAAACTTTCCACTTCTTTAGTTTTTGATTTATCTTTCATTTGTTATTCGCCTCAAATAAAAAAAGAGAAGAGATGGGCATGTTGTAAGCCCTACTTGCTTTGTACAGTGACCGATTGTGGTGAACCTACATTGCCAGCATATACTGCTACGCTGCTTGATGCACCAGAATCTACAGTACTCAAGACACCATTTGGCACTTGGAAGTACACGATTGCTCTGTCACCTGGCTTCAACGAAATTGGACCTGAACCTGGGGAGAGGCACAATGTTGGATTTGCACCTGCACCGAATTCATTTATGTGGAATTTCGTTGTTGCTGGACAGGTAGCACCGGTATCAGTTGCTGTTCCAATGTATGATAACATCATACCTTTGTTACCTGCAGCTGGATCGGTTCCTGTGTAGTTAAGCTGAGACTGGAAGTTTGCAACAGAGACTCTGTTTTGGTCGAAATCAGAAAACCAACTTGTATATGGTATGTTAGTACCTCTTACAGTGATGGTATCAACTGATAGTATTTTGTCTCCACTGTTTCGTATCGCTGCAGCTCCCCACACGTAGGTTGGTGTACTGGTAGAGTTTACCCACACATGAACACCTTGGGTTGTGAGTCCCGTTCCTTGGGCTCCTGTCTGGAAAAGGCTTGTACCGTATAATACAACGCCTGTTCCCAGAACAACAGATGCTACCAAGATGATCAAAGTAGTGAGCACGGCACTGATTGCCTTTCTGCGTTTTGTTCTTAGGAACATATCTTATTACCACATTTGGTAATAACCTAGTTATGTCATCTAGTGTGTAATTGTTCGTTACACATCATCAGACGCAGAAATCCTGTAAGCAGTAATGAATTTTGCAACAAGTGTCTTTAATTTAGAACCTCGTACGTTATTTCTGAAACGTTTTGATGTTTTTTTAGACACTCCAATTGCTATTAAGGTCATATCTGATGCTTCGATTCTCTTTACAATTTTAGATAATTGCTGGTTAATCCTCTCGTACCCGGAAGGATGACCATCAGTGATGACAAAAATATATTTTTTTTCACGAGGATCTTCTGACAGCATTCTGCTAGATAATTCAATGGCATCTGGTAACAGTGACAAACCGCTGTTTTCTAATGCGCCTATCCGTGCCTGAACTTCGCGGCCATATTTTTCCTTAAAATCTTTTAAAATCTGAAAACTGCTGTCAAAACTATACAATGCCCATGCATCTGATTTCCCAGTCAGTTCATTTGCAGCCTCGGCCACACAAACAGTAAATTCTTTAATTTCGTCAAACCGTAGATTCATGCTAGCACTTTTATCTATCACAATTGCCCATGCTTCCTCGACTCTTCTTCGCTCATTACGTTCAAAAATATCAGTGGATTGTCCTTCAGATGCAATGGCTTGGATTGCCATTTGTAAATCTACGTATCCTATTTTATCGATGGAGGGTTCATCCTCAACGTTTGCGACCATTCTTACTTGTTGACGGATTTTTCTTAGCAAAGGCATTACTTTTTCTCGTATTTGCACAAAATTATGAAAATTTCCTCCTGGAATAACAACACGATCAAAATTAAGAGATTTTAGATGTTTCTCATATCTCTTGAGCAATTTTGCTTTGAATTGTTCATCTGTAGACCACAACTCCTCTAGTTTCTCTACCTTTTCTCTGAAAACACCAAAGGGCTCAAATTCCGGGCATTTTTCTTCCGTTTTCAGCATTTCCGTCACGGAGTGGCGCTCATAATAGGGTAGATTTCTGTCTGGCAGGAGATCTCTATTCTTGTAAAGCAAATCTGCAATTGGTAAAATCTCTTGATGCGGTTTATTGTTGACACTCAATCTGATTTTTGCAATGCTATTTTCATTATTAAAACCGCGAATATGTGAATCTCTCAGATTGTAACGCTTTTGGCATTTACTTTCTTCACGCTGAACAAGTTTTGAATTTATATTTTTCATATTTTCCCATGTTTCTAAATCCATATGAGAAATGTATTTTTCCACCAGAACATCTTCAATAAAATCCATCACGCGTAGACAAGTCTCTCTAGTCTTGTGTTTTTTCCATTGATCATAAACAGAATAGTTTGTTACGCATACATGCGAGGCAATATGGTATAAAGTGGCCAGAAATAAACAAAAGAGGTCCCTTCTCCCAGATTGGTCATTATCAAATATCATTCCTTCAAACACATACTTTTCACCTTGCTTTCGAGGTAACGGAATCATAATTTCCATTTCGCTTTCAAATTTCATTATTGGGAATTGAGTCTTTTTTGAAAAAATTATTCTAGTACTACCTGGTACAGTTTGTGAGAAATTATGGAATGTTTCAGATGCGAATTCTAAAAAACTCTGCTCTTTTTCTTTCATTAGATTCCAGCTATTTTGTGCACAATTTTTCTTACAATTTCTTGAATTTCTGCATCGTCACTGGTTAATGCAATTATTGTCTCCTCTGCAGCCTCCTTCAATGGAGTGCCGTCTGGAATTAACATTGCCCAATTGAGAAGATCACCTAAGGAAGGGCCATAAGGGATATCACCTGATTTGTATTGTTTACGTAGTTCTGCGCCTACTTTGACTATTATTTCTGCATCTTGTCTGCTCAAACCGTTTATTTTCTTGTTTAGGAGGTCGATTTCCTTTTCATCAACTTTAGAACCCACACTCATATAATCAAAATTGAGCCAGACACTCATTCTTCTTCTCATTGCAGCGTTTATTGGTTTAGTCCCAGCAAATTCAGACGAAACTGGATTCATACTTATTATTAAAAAAGCATCCTTGTGGCGTTGTATTATTTCATTATCCTTCTCTGTCAATACCAAATGTCCTCGCTGATCCAAAATAGGATTAAGTCTGGTTGCAATGTCTTGTTTCATCATATTGGCTTCATCAAGGTATAATATTCCTCCATGTCTGCACCAAGATGTTATCAGGCCATCTATCCAATTTTCCTTTCCCAATCCAACATATCTCCCAAATAGATCAAAGACAGACGTTTGCAAACCACAATTAATCTCCCATAATGGAAGACCTGCAATCTCGGCAACAAGATAAACAGTGTGGGTTTTTCCAGTACCACTAGGTCCAATTAATGCACATTGTTTAAAAAATGATAGTGCTCTTGCAATCCTTTCTACATATTTTTCTCCGTTGTCAAGGTATGGCGGAGTATCTCTTGGAATTAGGTCTATCAGCTCAGTAGAAAACGAAAATTTTTCAGGATCAAGATATTTTTTAATGTCATAATTCTTTGAAAGTACAGAGGCGCGCTTTAGTTTAGAAACATGGATGTTGAGCGTGAAATTATCATCATTTACCTTAGATGTAGTAACTTCCTTGACCCTCGGATCCGCTAAATTTTTTGCACTCACGTATATGAGATATCACAAGTATTCTTAAGGATACGATGTGTATCACTAAACTACAGACAGATGGTTAAGTCTTGTTATACTTTCTTATTAAACATTGATCCCAAAAATTGAAATTAATTCATTATCTGTTTCCAAATTAAAAAATGACCATACATTCCTCAAGTATAATATTGAAGCATCCCTTGATGAGGTAGAGAATAAAGAAACAGAAGTCACATTAAAGTACAAACTGATTCTAATGTCAAACCCTACAAATACCAAAATAACTACTGATGGTTTGGCAAGAATAAGCGGGAATCAGACAGAAATTGCCAAACAATTAAGCCCAGACGAAAAAAACATCCCAGTAATCCTCAATTCGATTTATCAAGAACTCTTTCCATTATTTTTCATACTATCAAAAAGCATGCAGATACCTTGTCCTGCTTACAAGCTCTCCCAAATGTCTGCGCCGTCTCATGTAGATAAAAATCAACAAGAGACGCCACAAGAACCAACTAATACCAACGTTCAAGAAATCGAACATGGCGACCCAGAAATAGACGAGAAAGTAGAAATCATACCAGCGAAGGCACAAGAAAGCCCTATCGAACAGAGAATGTAAGTATTCACTAGGCACATACACAGCGATAATAGTATTTTTTTGAGAGATAAATTGAGATATTGAAGAGATTTGTACGTGGACGTAGAGGATTAAGTACGGTAGTAACCGCAGGCATATTGCTTAGTGCAGTTGCGGTACTTGGAAGTGCAGTGGTAGGATGGTCAAATATGAATCTCAGTACTTTTGAAACGGCTCTAACCAGTACTGCATCAAGTGATACTAATAAAATCAATGAGTTTTTAATAATAGAAAATGTTTGGTACTGCAAGTCAATCTGTCCTTCTATACCACCAACTAACCCTCCTGCTATCAATATCACATTAACTAATCCCGGAACTATTCCACTTAATGTAACCGACATAAAGCTTGTTAATTCAACTAAGAGTCTTGATTATCCAATTCAACATGTTGCAATATTTCCTTCAAAATCATATTCATGGCAAAAAACTTACTATTGGAAGAGTCAGACTCCAATTAACATTTATGTAACAACTGCACGAGGTTCGATCTTTACAACACAGGTAGCCCCGCCATGAAAAGAAGAGGTCTAAGTACAGTAGTTGGAGCAGTATTTGCAATCATCGCACTTACTAGTACTGTGACTTATGTTTCATACAGCATGGGAGTTTTAGATAACTACAACCAATCAGTTCTTTCCAAATATCAACAAACTATTGAAATGAATAAAGAATCATTTCAAATTTCAAATGTGGGCATTACCAGCAGTAAATTAAACATCACAATAACAAACACCGGAAGTCTTCCTATTAATTTTACCAAGATATGGATTCAAAACACTACGGATAATGATTGGGTAAGAAGTTATGTTTCTACAAACACTCTCGTAGGAGCTGGAGCTACATTAAAGAATATAGGTCAAAACATTCCTTTGAACGTAAAATCAACTCAGTCATATCATATCAAACTAGTAACCTCACGAGGTAATACACAGGAATTCAGCATGAATTCAGCTGGTCAGGCACCTTTACAACTTCAACTTTTTACAATACCTAGCACTGTACCCAGCGGTTTTACAAGTACCATCATGTTTGCAGTTACAAACAACATGTCAAATAATGCAATCCTTACAAACATTCAGCCATCCCTTAGTGCAAATCCGTCGTCACTTTCAACTTGTTCAAATTCAGAACCTGCATCTTATGACACTCTTAGATTCGGAAATACTGCATATTTTCAATGGACGTGTACTATAACAGGAAATGCTGGAGATAGTGTGGTTTTCACAGCCCAAATCCAAAATGGCTATCCTGGAGATTCCGTACAATCTACAGTAACTATTGGTGCAGTCCCATTTGCTGGACAGAGTCAAAGTTCCCTATCTGCACAAGGATTAACGGCTCTAGCTACTAATGATGATCAATTAATTTTACATCAAGAAGCAACAACCATTCCCGCAAATGGATACCAAATGTATTCAATACCACCAGATTTCACTGGGAAATGGTTCCAGATAGATGCAGTCAGTCCCTCTTTCTACACTAATAATGATACTAATATGGTAACTACAACCATTCCAGCAGGTAAATGGAATGCTACTCTCCGTTACATTAGTAGTCCACTACCAAGCACATTTACAAGTGTGCAACAAGCAGATATGATATTTCATTTCAATACCAACAATCCTCCCAGTCCCAACTATAATTCACAAACAGATTCATCAGGATTCTCAAACGGGGTTAATCTTGGAGCATCTGCACCACAATACATTTCATCAGGACCGACAATGCATGATGGTACAGGGTACTATTCATTCACTGGTTCATCTAACCAGTATCTAACGGTTAACACTAATAGTCATAACAACATAGGCGCTTCTCCAGATTCCACTGCAGCTTGGTTCAAAGTCACTACCCCCCCGTCAGCAAAAGAAATAATCTACAGAGTGGAAGGGCCACCCAACTATTATGAAATATCTATGAACAGTGCTGGAAATATAGTGTTTAGCTTTGATGCAGGTTCTGGTGGAAATGAGAAAACAACAACATGCACAAGTCCAGGGACCTATAAAGATGGGAACTGGCATCAATTTGTGGCAGCAAGAGACGCGGCAAATAGATGTAAACTATACATGGATGGAAATCAAAATCCTGTAGTCACACAAGATAACGCGGGTAACGCTGGAAATCAAGTTAGTGTTTCTAGTTCGACATATATTGGAAAGGCTCCTTCTGGAAGTTCATTCTCTTTCACTGGTGCACTTGATGACATCATTCATTGGAATAATTATGCAGTTGCTCCTTCTCAAGTCCAAGATTTGTACAACGCAAATTATGGTATCGCTTCCCATAAAGTAAATTTTGCCATAGATGTTGTAAATGATCTGACAAATGTAGTGATTCAACATGTAAATCAGACTAGCATTAGTAATTTTCCCTTAAGTTTTCAGGATCCAGTAGGATGGACTAACTATAATGGCAATCCACCCCCCTCTAACGTATGGGGTCAATCAAATTTTACATTTACTGCGAATCAACTTGTTTTAACTGCGGGCCAAAGATTGAAATTTCAAATTAATTTTGTTCCTCAAACTTATGGACAGATGAATTTGAAGCTTGATACTGACAACACCAATATCGGCGGAATATCAACGACTAATTCACTTTTGCAAATGCCCGATCCCGATAACCCTCTTCCTGGGTATTACAGTTTCAAGACAGGACAGGGTAGTGTTTTTGTCACCAACAAAGGTCCTAATCAAGCCTGGCTTACCACCAATAGCAGAATAGTCATGGAAACTCTCGATGGAAGTACTGGATTTGGAGCTTGGTTTAACAGTTTTACCTCTCCTAACAATAAGAACAGCGATGATAGTAGCTTGATTCCAGTGGGGGCATCACAACAAGTTTTCTTTAATGATCCTTGTCAGACACCAACTTTGGGTGGTGGAGGAAATCCATGTGTGCAAGTAGGTCACACGTACAGAATGTACGTTTATCTTAATGGGTATGATCAGAAAGGTAACATCTTCCTTGGCACCCAATACTTTGGTCCAGTCAAGATAACCAATTGAGTGTTGTAATTTTGAGTTACATACATATCTTATTTATATATAAAAACGAATTTTTTTATTATGTCTGAGCCAGATGATACTAGCCAGCAGGAACTAGCATCAGCAGTAAAGGCAATGGATGACCTTGTCGAAGAGGCCATGCAGATATACGAATTAGATAAGGAAAAGACCAATGTAACAGATGACTTGTATAATTCTCTAAAAGTAATAACAGGATATCTTGGATTCTCAATTGATATTGACCCGCATCTTTTAGATCTACCGCAAGATACCAGAGCCATACTTACTCCATCTCTTGATATTCTCATCATCAAACCAAACTTCAAGTCAGAAAATAAGAGATTAGATCAGCTTGGCTTGGATGAAACATCAAACGTACTAAAATTTGCCATACCCAATATAATCAACATGGCAAGAAATGATAGAATCCTAAAGAGTAAGAAAATTGCCTTTATTCGTGAATCAGCAAACAGATTGAAAAGACTTCCAAGTGCAAATGCGGAGGACATGATTGTTACTGATACATCTATGCATGTGGAGGGAATTTGATTTGATGGAGCAAACCATAATGCATTTTCATACCATTGAAGACCTTCAGACATCTTTAACCAAATACTTGCAGGAACTAAAAGCAAAATCAGAAGAATATTCAAACGTAATTGGAGAAAAACTTCGTTCTGAGAATACTACAAATGATGCTACTGAAATGGCAGAACTAAAAGAGAAATTTGAAGGGTCTTCAGATCCAAAAAAGAAAAAACCGGTAAAGAAAAAAGATCAAAAAACTAACTGGTATGAAGTAGGGCCAATTTCTATCTATGATGGAATTGGACTAAAAGGCGAACTAGAGATATATTTCAAGACAATTGACGAGTTAAAGGGAAAGATAGAAAAAATTGAAAAGGTAAAGGAGTCTGTCGACGGGTTAATTTCAAAAGGCATCAAAAAGGGAATAGGCTGTGTGGCCATACTAAATCATGATCTTTCGCTTCAGATTTCCTTCATAAAGGCAGGAGAGCAAAAGGCGAAATTCTTTTATAAGTCGATCTTTACTATACCAAGAGAAGAAGATAGTATCGCTGTAATTTTACAATAAACTGTTCATTTTGATCAACATTCTATATATAAACTCCTAAGATTATACACTATGTAATAACATGAATTCAACATCTAGACAAAACAGATCAAAACAAGTAGACAATACTACAATATATCATACTAGTAAATTTAGATCGGATCTAGGTGTATAGATATGAATGATGAAGAAATGCAAGTGACAGTATTTGATTCCGAGTCAACCATGTACCAACATAGGCTCTCAATTGACAAGCTTAGAGACGAACTGTCAAAATTTGGCCTAACGTCCAACCAAAGCAAGGTATACGTATTTCTTGGAAAATACGGTTCCAAAACCGCTCCAGAGGTTTGCAAGGCATTAAGGCTTCCAAGGACTGAAACCTATCATCTTTTAACTACGCTTCAAAACAAGGGTATCGTTTCTGCAACCTTCCAGCATCCAATCAAGTTTTCTGCAGAGCCATTTAACCGAGCCATGTGGTCCTTAGTTAATGCAGAAAAAGAGAGAGTAAACACGCTAGAAAAACAAGAAAAAGATATTATGCAATTATGGGAAAGCATACCGGAATTTAGCACAAAAGAAGTCAAAGAAGACAAATTCCAGATGCTGCAAGGCGCCAATCAAATAAATGCAAAAATAAAAGAGATGGTATCAAGTGCCCAAAAAGAATTTCTTGCACTAGGCTCTGAAAAAGATTTTCTTAAATTTTATCATTCAGACTTTTTTGAACCACTCGACAAGAGAGATGTTGATCTAAAGCTTTTGGCATCTCTTTCAGACAAGTCATTGTATATTTTTGATGAAATTGATAGAAAAAAGGTTAGAAGAACTCCTGACAATCTGAAAGATAATCTCTGCTTTATCACAAAAGATGAGGAAGAATTGATTTTCTTTGTAAAAAACGCAAATCAAAATGCTGACGAGATGGCTGCAGTATGGACAGATGCAGAATCCATGGTATATTCCATGAAGATGCTATTCAATTCAATCTGGCCAAAATCGAAAAACATACATTTGTAAATCTAACCAAACCATTTATCTGTTGAAAATGAACTATCTCAAATCACGGACTCTGAAATCTTATTGATTCTTTGATTTCTTGAGCCTTTTTTACCAAACCGTTTAGATCTTTTCTATCATTTATGTCTATCACGTTAAAATGTCCTAATTTTCTTTGTGGTTTTGACTCATCCTTCAAATACATTTTGAGAAAAACGTCATCGTATGTCCCAATATTTATTGGCCTGTATCTTCCTTGAAAGTTCTTTGGTCCTAAAATATTGCACATCACTGCATAATGCATCAAGTCAGTCTTTCCCAATTCCAGACCTAGTATGGCTCTGAGATGTTGTTCAAATTGTGATGTAGCACTTGATTGTAGCGTATGATGTCCAGAGTTATGTACTCGTGGTGCTATCTCATTTATCAATATCTGATCATCTTGCGTTACAAACATCTCTATTCCAAAAACTCCAGCCCCATGCAGGACCTCCATAGTTCGTACAGCAAGCTCTCGCGCCTTTTGAGATACATGTGGCTTTACTCTTGCAGGAGCTATAGTCATTTCTAAAATGTTATCTTTATGAATATTTTCTACAAGCGGATATGCGTCTATTTGCCCACTAGTGTTTCGGGCAGCGATAACAGAAACCTCCATCTTAAAGTCGACAATTTTTTCAAGCATCATAGGTCGACCAGAAAACCCACCATATGCGATGTCAATCTCATCAGGTCTGTTTATTCGAAAATTTCCTCTTCCATCATATGCATCTCGTCGTGTTTTTAAGAGAATAGGGTACTGAAATTCCTCCGCTTTATTCTTAAGATCCTCAAGTGATTCTATAGAAACAAAATCGGCTGTCGGTATTTTATTTTCACGAAGAAATGTTTTTTGAACATATTTGTCTTGAATAGTTTTCAGAGTAGAAGGTGATGGGTTAATTGAGACAGATGTCTTTAGAGATTCAAGTACCTCGCTGTCACCAGATTCTATCTCGTATGTAATCACATCGGACTGTAAAGCAAGCTCTGCAAGACCACCCTTATCCTTGAAATCAGCAACTATCTGTTCTGCTCCAACCTTGGCCGCAGGGCAATTCTTTGTAGGATCCAAAACAATCACTTTGGAAATGTGTTCAGGCATCTTCATGGCAGCCTCAGTTAGCATCATCCCAAGCTGACCGCCACCTATAATTCCGAGAATTTTGCTCACACCATGCATCCAGCCACTGTTTTAAAAATAGTTATCTGTAATTTCACACATTCTTAGCTATCCCTACAAAATCAATTTCCATTTACATTTTTCTGGTATAACACGTCTCCAAAAATGTAAATTTTGAAAATTACTCAAAATTATAACTGAGCGTCTTTAACATTAATTAATTACAATTTTGATGTATAATTCACTCATTTCCACAAATGAGAAAATGTTATTTGCAAAATGTCACTAGACTTTAAATATAATTTTCAGGTCTTTTTTTTATGGAATGGCCCCAAGCTAAAGTGAGAACTGGCATCCCTGGTTTTGATACTATCATATCGGGCGGTTTTAGGCAAGGTAAACCAATAATACTGTCAGGTCCTCCTGGTAGTGGAAAAACAATTTTTGGCATGCAGTTTCTATATTCTGGCGCTAAAGATTTTGATGAACCAGGGGTTTTTGTGACAATGTCACAGAGTCCAGGAGAAATTGTTAATGATTTCAAGTCATTTGGGTGGGACATTTTAAAACTGGTAGAAGAAGGTAAGATGGTAATAATTGATGCCAGACCATTTAAGATGGAAGAGGGCTTTATTGCATTGGACGAGTCCCTTTATCGCGGAGAGAATTTACCTTTTATGCACTTGACACAGCTAATAATGAGCAGCATAAAAAGAATAGGCGCAAAGCGACTTGTGATAGATTCCATCACGGTACTCGAGATGCAGTACTCGAACAGCTTCTATATAAGACAGGGACTGCAAGGCATGTTTCACATACTTGAAGATCAGAAATGTACTTCGGTATTGATATGTGAGAATGCTGATCCCCTAGAAATATCAATAGAATGGTATGTTGCCTCGGGAGTTGTGTTACTTCACCATGTCAGAAAGGAAGACACAATGGAGAGAGCTATTCAAGTTATCAAGATGCGCGGAATGAAGCACAGTGAACAGATATTTCCAATCAAGGTAAGTGAATTGGGATTGCAGATCATGCATCCAAGACTGATACCATGATTATCTCACTTTGTAGTAATTGCGTAAATTCCACCAGCACCATATGCGATTGCTATGAAAATTCGCGACACTATTACGGCAATAACCTGATTTGTAACTAGACTGGTATCAATTATCAAGGCAATAGGAATAGCCGCAAGTGTAATAGACCCTACAATGATTTGTTCACGATTATCAAGGCTGCTGTATTTCTTCATAAAAATATAGGTAGAAGTGTTTCCTAATCCAATACCCAAGAGGATAAGATATTGATATAACGATGGAAACGCTCCAATTGCGGCAAATGGTGCAGCCCAACATAGTCCATTAATCCCCTTGACAGGTGAAGACCACTTTACACTATTTTTCATCCTACCCCTGATTGATGAAATGATTTTTCTGAATTTACCAAGAATTATTCCAAAAGTAATGGCAAATGACCCAAACCAAATAATTGCATAATAAAATATTGGTTCCTTGTGCTCAAAAGCTATTTCGCTGAGAATGGATGCCGAGCCAACAGCTATTGCCACTCCAATGAAAAGCACGCCAAAGGCTCGTCTTACTTCTAACGGAGAGTGTTCCACAAATAAACGCAGAATTCCTCAGATATAATTTAAGAGTTTGAGGGATTCGGTTCAGAAAATTTTGCATTAGGTTCAAAACGCTGAGTTTATTAAAATTCAACGCTGTCTGATTTCATGGCATATTCACGAAAACCTCTTGTTGGAATCATCATGGGGTCTAGTTCAGATAGCAAAATAATGCATTCTGCTGCCGCTGTATTGGATCAATTCGGTATAAAACATGAAGATCAGATAGTTTCTGCTCATCGGACACCTTCAAGACTTGAAGACTATGCAAAGCATGCAGAAAAAGAAGGCTTTAAAATAATCATTGCGGGCGCAGGAGGCTCGGCGCATCTGCCTGGTATGATTGCTTCTCACACAATAATTCCAGTAATTGGAGTACCAATAATGGTATACAACGACAAGGGAGATTCGGATAAATTCAAATTTTCTGCCTTTGGCGGCCTCGATTCACTATTATCAATATCAGAGATGCCTGCTGGTTCTCCAGTTGTAACTGTAGGTGTGAACAAGGCAACAAATGCTGGACTATATGCAGTAAAGATTCTAGCAAACGAATTTCCCGAACTGAAAAAGAAGTTAAAAAAACACAAGGAAGACCAACACAAATCAGTAGTCAAAGAATCTGAGGCAATGAGAAAGATAGGATTATCCAGATTTACAAGCAAGAAATTCAAGAAATAAAGTAGGCCTAGTTTCCCCTATTTGATATTTGGACTACTGGTATTGAAAAATAAATTGGATAGATTTTACCAGTTGCTGGATGAGTATAGTTCCATCTCTTGTCATTAGGATCAATCTTCATAAATTGTGCAGCCAAGTCATGGGAGATCATTTTGTATGCCTCTTCACCAATGGTGATTTGGTTGGGCTGTGCAAGTGGCAATATTTTAGACGCAATAGTAATACTGTGACCTATTAAATCAGGTTCTGATCCTAAAACAACAATTCGATTTCTCCCCACATCAATTCCTATTCTGACACTTATCGAAGGCAACCCCATTCCTGTAAACATAGAATTCAATGAGTGTTTGACCAACATATTCATTGACCTTGCGCAGCGTATTGCATTTTCTACCATGTTTCCAAATTCTTTTAGCTCTGGAAAGAATGCGATTACAGAGTCTCCAGCATATTTTAGCACAAATCCCGCATGCTTTGATACTATAACTGACATTTCTTCTGAAAATACCTTTATCATACCTGAAAGTTCTTCTGAGCTTAGACTAGTAGCTAGTTTAGTAGAACCCACAATGTCAACATAGAGAACAGCCGTGTTTATCTCCTGTTCTGGCCACAAACTCAGAAATCTATGTGAGACATATTTAAGAAATGCCTGAGAATATGAATCGCTTAATTTCATTTTATACAATGAAAAGTTTCTCTTTACTCTTGTCATACTCTCAATTATAGCATGATCATCAGGTGAAAAGATCTGAAATTTTTCAACTGGCTTTACATGATAAATGACAGATTCGAGATCATCAAGCGGGACAAACTTTTTTTCTATGATGTCATAATATCTCTTCTCTTCATCAATAGTCGGTTTTCCAAATTCTATTTTTTCATTTGTGAGCCCAAATGGGAATGATGTGTTTTGATTTTTTGCAGCAGTAAGAATCACACTATCATATTCATTAAGCACAAGAGCTTGCTCGTCTTCTACACCTGATCCAATATCTACCACACGCGAAACTGGAAATATTGTTACTTTTCCAGTCTTTGAATTGGATTTTATTATTTGCAGGATATCATGTTCTGCAGTATTTGGGACCGTTATCTCAAGTATGTATTTGTCTCTAAACTCAGATCTGTACATTCCCGTACCTTTTGCGGCATGGACCTCAGATCCTACCGATTTTCCCCTTCCCTTTACTTTTCTAATGTTTACAGATACCCCTATCATGTCAAGGGCGTCAGCTATTACAACGAGTTCATCTCTTTGTACCTCCGCCTCTATCCTTATCATAATTAATGCTTGATTGTATAAACAGATTTACTGATTTAAACTAATTTCATTTTTTATGATATTGCCTTAACCCTTTAATTCTAGAAGAAAATATTAGATAAACCTTGGAAATAAAAGATGTTCTATATGAGGCAATCTCTCGTTATGGTGAAAAGAGACTGTTCTCCGACATTGTACAAGGAGATAGTCAAGATGCCATAAACAGCATCATGAATGATTGTCATCAAAACATCGAAAAAATAAATATTCCCGAATCAGAACGATATGGCTCGCTTGCGGAAGCTTTGCTGCACTATTTGTTAACTGTTGCTCTGATACCAAGCCAGAGAAAGACATCCCACAAATCAGTCGGGATAGACATAGTCATTCCTGATATAAGAACTCTCGAGTTGTCTCCGCAAGATGCGCTTGTTATCTCATTTCCCAAAACTGGCGACAATGAGGCAATAAAATCAAGTGTTAATGAGATTAAGAAAATTCAATCAAATCCAAAAAACATATGGGTGATTCTTGAGAAAAACGTACCAATTGATGCCAAAGTCTATACGTTAAGAGATGGTATGACGTTTGCAAACATAATCAATGATCTGATAACTTTTTCATCAGACAAAAAACAATCAAAATTAAAAATCTTCAAGATATAAGCAATTTTAAATCCAAATTTTGTTCTGCAAATCTGATCATTGTTTTAAGATCTTGAAAGTCTTTAACAAACGGCAATACACCTAGAATGGGAATTCCCGTAATCTCGTGTATTGTCATAGGCGAGTTTCTTTCCGCTTCCATTCCCTTTTCATCATAATAATTTACAATAATTCCTTTAACTGGAATTTCATATTGTCTACAAATCCTAAATGTCATCATTGTGTGATTAAGAGTGCCCAGAGTAGACCGCGCTACAATAATTGTCTCCAATCCCATTTTCTTAACCATATCTGCTACAAAGTAATTGTTTGATAGCGGAGTCATAATACCTCCGATTCCCTCTACTAGCAAAATTTGGTGCTTTTTGAGTAATTTTTCAAATTTATCAAAAATCACATTAATGTCAAAAGTGTGATTTAAAATCTTACATGCGTCATAAGGAGAACTTGGCAATGGAATAAAGACTGGGTTTATTTCCTCTTCCGAATCATTAACAGACGCAGCATTTGACAATAGTGTAACATCTGATGATTTGAATCCGTTTTTCTGAGGAACACCTGTAGCAATTGGTTTCATTACCCCTACGTCTATGCCTCTTTTTTTCAGGCACGCTGCAAGAGATGCTGTAATTACAGTTTTACCCACCCCTGTATCTGTCCCAGTGATAAAGTAAGATTTCATAATGAGAAATACCACACGTGATTTAATAATTCAACTCTATCCACCAAAATTACTAGGTAAACTTTCTCAAAGATTTTGGATTTCCAATTATTAATAAAATAGTGTGTCATACAGGCAAATTCAAAAAGAAATATCCTATCATAAATCCATAAACAATGTGTCCCATCAAACTTGCCACTGCAGGCATCTTACCCATTGGATGCTTCAAAGGCGCAATTCCTGTAATTGGTTTGTGGATTGGAACAAGTGTTGCAATCCAAAGGAATAATCCATAGACAAGACCAGATATTAGCAGATTAGTTAAGGCTAGTGGAAATACCCACAATGCCAACAAAAACCCGATTCCTCCAAGGCCACCATTTAGAAAATGTAGAAAGAAAATTCCTTTCATATGAAGATTAGACTTTGACAGTTTGAAGAATTTTTCAGATATAATTTGATTTTCGTGCCACTCTAACACTCCTTTAAGGCCCCATCTTCTCCATGATGGAATCTCTGTAAAGGTCATCAATAAAGTAGCAAACAATCCGCCAACAAATGCAAGTGCAAGCGTATTGATATCCGGATAAATCATGTGATCTAATCATTCAATTTGACCGTGATAAAACTTGTTTATGCAAGTTATACTCTCAAAGAATGTTCTGAAATTCATTGGATTCAATTGAGAGGCACCAACTTGTCTATTTTGACAATACCTGTAAAAATACAATCGCCGTTTTACGAATGAAAATTTCATGATAGTCGTAGTCACGATTTTTTATCAGTTATTGCATAATTCGTTACGGTTAAACGATAGTAGTAGACCCTGTTCACATCATGGAGAAGATTGTAGAAGGTTATGTTTTCATGGTGAGAAGGCACGTTAATGGTGATATAGATATTGGTTTTTCTAGTGACGATGAAGAACTAGAACTTAGATATTTTGTTGATTCTACTAAGACTGGATCATTGACAAAAGAAATAGCTCATGCACTAGCTGAAACTCTTGGTCTTAATATTTGGGTACAGATCAGATATAACGATAATGGCATTTTATCAAGTATAGAGTTGGAAGAATTTGATCCAGAAGATGATTTGACGTAATATTGAATATCATTATAGTTTGTAGCCAAGAATTATCTTAAAAAAATCATAGCCATTCCCTACACAAGATCTTAAAAACCTTGTACAAGACGCAACTAGTTCCACCGTATCATTATAAATGCGGCTTATTGAAAAATACATATGCAAAGTTTTGTTTGGCACCCTTACACACAAATGAAAGAATGGCCCAGCTTTAATGTAATAACCAAAGGCAAAGGCATGTGGTTACAAGATACACATGGTAAGATGCTTATGGATGGGGTTGCAAGCATGTGGTGCAATGTTTGGGGTCATTCAAGACCTGAAATGATAAATGAAATGATAAAACAGACAAGAAAGTTACAACATTCATCATTATTTAATTTGACAAATGACAAGGCTGAACTTCTTGCTGAAAAATTAATCAAACTTGCTCCTTCCATGTATCGAGTATTCTATTCAGATGACGGTTCAACTGCAATGGAAATTTCTGCAAAAATGGCTTTGCAGTACTGGTACAATATAGGAGAAAGAAAAAAGACAAAATTTGTTTCATTAGAAAATGGCTATCATGGTGATACAGTAGGCGCCATGTCATTAGGATACGTCCCAAGTTTCTTTTCAAGATACAAACCAATGACATTTCCTGTTCAAAGAACTCCCTCACCTAACAAGTATAGAATTCCCAGAGGATATACTTATGAAGACTATCAAGAATTTTGCCTTGATAAAATTGAAAAGATATTTTCTACAAGAGATAACATCGCCGGATTTGTCATGGAAAGTGGAGCACAGTTGGCAGGCGGTGTCATAATTTACCCTGATGAATTTCAAAAAAAGATCAGCAGTCTCTGCAAAAAATATGATGTTTTACTCATACTAGATGAAATTGCCACTGGATTTGGAAGATTAGGGTCCATGATAGAATATCAACAACAAGAAAGTTTTCCAGATATAGTATCCTTTGGCAAAATGTTAACAGGTGGATATCTTCCTCTTGCCGTTACATTATCAACAAAGAAGATCTATGATTCATTTCTTGGAAGATACGACCAGATGAAGCATTTTTTCCATGGTCACACGTATACTGGTAATCCATTATCATGCGCTACTGCAATAGTAAATCTAGCACTTTACAAAAAATACAACTTGATATCCACCATTCAAAAGCGCGCCATTCAAATTGGCTCTAGAATAGATGAGATTGCCAAATTATCTCTTGTAGGAGATGTAAGACACAAGGGAATGCTAATAGGAATTGAGCTTGTTTCGGATAAAAAAACAAAAAAACCAGTAGATGCCAAAAAATTACTTCCCAAAAAAATTTTCATGGAGGCAAAAAGACATGGAATATACCTTAGGACGCTGGGCAACATAGTCATGGTTGTGCCCCCTCTTGCCATTACAGAAAAGGAGCTTGATTACTTGCTAGATGGCACAATTGAAACAATAAAGAGAGTTTCAAAACAGATATGATTTAATAAATGAATATTTCAAAACCGTTTCAGCAAAATGCTATATTCTTGCAAAGCCATTAGATATCAAATAGCAAAATGCCTCAAGTTAGAATCTGTCCAAACTGTAAAAAAATTCTGCAAACAAATGAGACCCACCGATGCGCAGATACTAATTCAGAATATGGTTTTTGCGAAAAATGTGGTCAGAAATACCATAAATCACGTCCACACATCTGTCCCACCGTAATCTGAATACTTAGGAATGGTAAACCCAGAGTGTTAGAATGGTTTACAATAAAAAAATCTTAATTAATGGATTCGCAAAAACATCATCATTGACTAGCGAGATGGATTTTATCTATACATGTAAGAACAAAGTCTTGAACGGGGAAAAGATATCCGAATATGAATTCGAAAAGCTTGTCAATGTCTCCGATAATGCTCTACAATATTTATCAGACGCAGCAAACGAAATCACAAGAAAATTTTGTGGCGATTTTGTTGACGTAGAGGCTCTCATTAATGCAAAGAAAGGGAAATGCCAGGAAGATTGTTCATTTTGTTCCCAATCTGCCTTTTACAAGACAGGTATTGAGACTTACAAGCTATTACCTTCTGAAACAATAATTCAAAATGCCATGGCTGCAAAGAAAGACGGAGTTAAGAGTTTCTGCCTCGTCTGCGCATGGCGAGGTCCAAGTGAACATGATTTTGAGCAAATTTGTGAGATCATTCAAGAAATTAACGACCAGGTAGGAATTGAAGTTAATTGCTCTCTTGGTTTTATCAATCAAGAAATGGCAATTCGCCTAAAACATTTAGGTGTGAAACGTTATAATCATAATCTGGAATCTTCAAGAAGCTTCTTTGACAAAATATGTACGACTCACTCGTATGATGACAGAATGAATACAAATCTAATTGTAAAGAAAGTAGGACTTGAATTATGTTGTGGTGGAATAATTGGCATGGGAGAGAGTAGAATGCAGAGATTAGAGATGGGTCTTGATCTTGCAATGCTATCTCCTGAGGAATGCCCAATAAACATACTCGTGCCACAACAAGGAACGCCTCTTGAACTTCAAACAAAACTTTCTGTATCTGAGATTCTAAGAACCATAGCACTCTTTAGATTCTTGATGCCAAAAACCATCCTAAAGATAGCAGGTGGTAGAGAGGTATACCTTGCAAACGAACAAGAAAAAGCCCTTTTGGGAGGAGCCAATGGCATCATTACAGGCGGATACCTAACAATTGGAGGAAACTCTGCAATAGAAGACCTTCACATGATATCAAAGATAGGACTTGAAGCCTAAACTCAGTTTCGTTAATGAAAAATTAGCGAAAATAAAAAAATCCAACCTATATCGCACGTTAATCTACAGCAAAATATCTGGTCCCTACATAATAATCAGAAATAGAAGACTTGTCAATCTTTCATCTAATGATTACCTAGGTCTTGGACATGCAAGAATTAATTTTTCACAGATTCAATCAAGTTCAAGACTAATAGCAGGAAATGACAAATCGTTTAAAGATCTTGAATCAAAACTTGCGCATCACAAGTCACAACAGTCTTCACTTGTATTTCCTACCGGATACATGGCAAATTTGGGGGCTATTTCTATCCTGGCACAAAAAAATGATCTGATACTAAGTGACGAGCTAAATCATGCAAGCATCATAGATTCATGCAGATTGTCACATGCAAAGAAATTGGTATACAAACATAACGATGTTGAAGATTTGGAAAAAAAGATCAAAAAAAGGGGAATGCGCAAGTTTGTAATTACTGAAGGAATT